>Ga0310694_10000658_pt1 | contig 43817 bp, 40 predicted proteins | sample 174DNAGHGhighgp2_FD_203884 | JGI IMG/M metagenome (GOLD analysis project Ga0310694, IMG submission 203884) | Sheep rumen microbial communities from Palmerston North, Manawatu-Wanganui, New Zealand - 1742 DNA GHGhigh gp2 (v2) (version 2) | ecosystem: Host-associated > Mammals > Digestive system... | reverse complement strand
TCTTTGAGTTCTGTGTACTTCATTCCGTCCACTCCCTCTGCACCTTTGTTTCGTACGACTTGCAGATATGCACTATTGAGATTAGCACTAGATAGTATCTGCTCCATTAGACTACCTGTGTCCATGCGTTCTTTCCTTTCCGCCTCGCTTGATTTGACCACCCTTTTCCCGATTGGTTACGGCAGATGTTGTCATCTCTGCAACACGAGAGATACTCAAACTTGTTGATTGTTCACCCCTTCGCTCCATCTCCATTACAGAGACTTCTTCGCTACTATGGGTTCGGCTGACTTCTCACAGTTCGTTGTTACTAGGCTAATGGAACCTCTGTGAGACCTCCACGCTTAAGGTGCACGCTCTTTCTCTCCATATATCCGCCACATTTACTCTGCTACTACAAAAGTGATAGTTATTAGACTTTGTTGCTTTAAGCCAACTTATCTCTCGTAGCCTAGCCTTATATGTGATTCCTGTCCGTCGGACCAGAGATTTGCTTACAGCTTCCTTCAGATTCCACCTCACGATGGACACCCTTGCTGTTCGGCTATACACTTCCCACTATCTGGGCGTGTTTGGGACTTACACCCGTTAGAGCGTGCCCATGGCGCGCAAACTTAAAAACCCGGCTCTTTCGAGCCGGTTGTCTAATGATGATCTCTTAAAAATTCACTTAGTGTCTGACCTACAAATCTGTCTACTACTTCTCTTAGTTCAGGATATTGTTCCTTTATCACTTTAACATGTTGTTTATACTCGGGTGATGTTTTCTTTGATTTCAATTCCACCAATTGCCTTTCTAACGCATATACTTCTTTGCGTGCTTCAATCAATTTTATTTGTACTTTTTCTATTTCTTCTACATCGGTATTATCATATTCTTCTCTCTCATACGATGGTTTCCACTTAGCAGTTTCTTCTCTGTAATGCTTCATTACACTTCTCGGTTGATTAGAATAATTCTTTGATTCATCATCTTGTAAAAGTAACGAACGATAGAGTTCTCGTTGCTGTTCATCTGTAGCCTCTTTACAATCGCGTATTCTGATTTTGTTTCCATCTTTGTCTTCTAGATACGTAGCTAATCCCAACAACAAATGTAAATCCAAGATCTTGTTTATTTCATTTTCATATTCATCGCTTTTTATTTTTTCACGTATTTTCGAAGTATCATATAAAAGCCATTTTATTAAGTCTGCAATCAGTTGATCAATCGAAATATTCAATCTATTCATATCTTTTTCAACTGACTCTCTTTCAGAATGACCAACCAGAGTTTTCCTAGCTTGAAAGTTATCATTATAAACATACTCCAGGAATTCATTTCCGAAGAATAGATTATAGTTCATTGTATCTAACATTTTGGTAAACAGTTGAAGTGTTGAACCCATATCCTGCATCTTCATAGTTGCAAGATTAGCAAGGAAAATAGTTAATTGTTCTACAAGTTTATCTGTCCAATCAGCTATTTGTCTCGAAAGCAAATGACAGGGCTTGGTATAAATAGTATCGCTAAAACACTTAGATAACTTATTATCTATATCATCCGAGATTGCTTTATTATATTCAGCAACTTGAGTTGCTGTCACTTTGGAAATGTCAACATTACTCCTGTATAACGGATGTTTATCAATGTTTCGAATCAACAAAGCCAATAGTTCTGCTATCTCAATCGGGAAAAAATATTGACTATCTTTAGAAGGTATGTCTGGATCTAAGCGAAAGTCTGTAGGATCAAAACCATACATATCTATTACTCTCTTTAGTCTGTCTGTAAACTGTTTTCTTTCTAATCCAGCCAGCTTGCTAATCTCTTCTAATGAATAGTCTACTCTTCTTTCTTTCTTACTTTTAGACATTCTAATCCGGTCTCCTTTAATAACATGTTATCGAAATTGTATATTTGAAGTTAATACTGTGTTAATTTCAGCACCTTTACTTTATCTTTTCCCCGTGTTAATATGATATCGTAAAAATAGGTCAACAAACAAGACATCGGTCATAGTTGCCGGTGTTTTTTGTTGGCTTTTTTTATTTATTTACATTCTTTCACACACACTTAAGTGCTTGTTTTTACGGATGATCTTAAGTCATATGTACTTAGGGTTATTTTCATTTTTCAGTAGTCGCAAGCACAGCATCTGTGTACACACAGCTGCGAAATGACAGCCTTTCGCTGTCACAATTTTTGGGGTAACCCCAAACCCTTATCGCTTTTTTAAAACGTTTATTTCAATCGAAAGGAGGATCAACTTTGGGTAAATATGATGCAGGCAGAAAGCGTAAAAATCAGATACATTTCTTCGTAAGTGATGAAGAACTTGAGACTTTACACAAGAACATGTTGCGCTGCAGGATCGATTCTGTTTCCAAATACTGCAGGAAGATGTCGATATCCGGTTACGTTTTGGTTATCGATGATTCCAAAGAATTAAAGGAGTTTACATACGAGATAAACAAGATCGGAGGGAACATCAATCAGATCGCTCATGCACTTAATGCAGGTCAGAGTGTATCTCAGGAAACGATCGCTCAGATAAAAGACTGGCTGGTGACGATATGGCAATATCAAAGGTACATCCTATCAGGTACTCCGTTTTAGACTGTGTAAATTACATCACAGATCCTGATAAGACCGATTCTGAATTATATGTTTCATCATATGCATGCGGTATTCATACTGCCGATATTGAGTTTTCTGATACTGCTTCTATGGGTTCAGAAAATGGTTTAATTAAGGCGCAGCATCTCATACAAGCTTTTGCTCCAGGTGAAGTTACTCCCCAACTTGCACATGAGATTGGAAGAAAATTTGCTATGGAAGTTACCGAAGGTAAGTATGAATTTGTTCTCGCAACTCATGTTGATAAGGAGCATGTTCATAACCATATCCTGTTTAATCAGGTCAGCTTTATTGATCACAAAAAATATCGCGGCAACATTTATTGCCAGCGTCAGATTGCAAAGATCAACGATACAATTTGTGCATCATACGGTCTGTCTGTCATTAAAAGTTGTGAGAAAAAGGCTAAACCTTACATTGAATATAAGGATCTAAAGACAAATAATTCTAACAGACAGGTGCTTAAAAATACGATTGATTCGTGTATCCCCCTTGTAGAAAACTTCGATGAAATGCTTCAGATGTTGAGCAAGATCGGCTATGAGATCAAGGTAAGTAATGACAATTACTCATTAAAAAAAGAAGGCACAGAACGTTTCATAAGGTTAAAAAATCTTGGCGTAAAGTATACTCATGATGCTATCGTTACACGTATAAAATACAAAAACATTGATGCATCACCGTACTTTGCACCGCCTAAAACGAAGGTTGGATTGCTTCCTGATCTGTCAGATAAGTTGGAACAGATAAAGAATCCGGCGTATCAAAATAAGGTCGCTCTATCTCAGGTAAAACGTATCGCTGCTACTTATGCATTCTTAAATGAGCATGATATAACTTCAGTTTCCATGATCAAAAAAAAGCAAAGTGAATGGGCTTTATCCATAAAAGAAAAAAGATCTTCCATTAAAGCAATGGAGGATGATATAGGCAGGCTTGAAAAGATCGTAGAAGCTTTAGAACGAAGAGAAAAGTACAACGATGTTTATGCTGCGTATATAAAGTCCAGTAAGAATAAAGATTTTAAAGAAAAGCATGAATCAGAGATATTACTATTTGAATCGGCATGCAAGATCTTATCATCACAAAAAGTATCTCGGGATACAAAATCCGGTGATATAAAAACGCAACTTAATGAGATAATTGAAAAGAAAAATGCGCTTTTGGAATCTTATCACGAAGATGTATCTGACTTAAAACAGTTAAATATCGCAGCAAAAAATGTTGAGATTATCATGGCAGAAAATGAAAAGAAAAATGTAAAAAAGAAGGGCAAAGAAAAAGATATCTGATAAAAGATGATCTATAATACTGCCCTTTTATTATGCTCATTTTTATGCAGCTTAAGAATACAACTGAATATGCTTTTGTAACTCGGAGACTTTTATAAGTCTCTTTTTTTGTTTTATAAAGAAAGGACAAAATACTATGTACAACGAATTATATTATCTTCTTATTAACACTAAGACTGCTCTTAACAAGTATGGACTCTCTTACCGAGATCTTGCAGCTATCTTAGGAGTAAGTGTAGATTCTGTTTCAAGATGGCTCAATAACAAGCATATACCATCCGAATTAAACATGTACAAACTGCATTGGTTTGTATATCTTGCTCTAAATAGGGATCTATCAGTTTCTCCTTGGATGAACATTTCTGACCTAACTTTCGACTCATGTCCTTTTGGGAAGTATCACTCTGCTCCCTGGTATGATGAAAAAAATGGATCAACTCCAAAACCTGATACAGATCACGCCGAAGAATTTTATGATTTGAGTAAGGATTGTGATCCCTTTGATTTTGAGACAGACAAGAATATAGTCACTGCAAATGATTTCGATGATTTCGATAATCTTGCTGATCTTGTAGCAAACCATGATAACAAAGATGCATTAAAGGACGAATATGAAGTAAGAGATATATTAATTGATAGCCTGTCACTTTATTGCTGCAGTTATCAGGAAGCTATAAGACGTGTAGAATTCCTTAAAAAGATATGTGATATCCACATCGATATCACTAAGAGATTCTCGGATATCAATTTTGATGAAGTCATGGAATACTACGTCAAAGTACACAATTTCAGTACTTTTGTAAAATTTATCAACGCTTTTGATACCGCATCATATGTTGATGAAAGATTCGACATGGAGCACGTTAATATCACTTTCTCACATTATACGGATCCGTCTCATAAGACAGTTAATACGAAAAAAGTGTGTTCGATAACTGTGTATAAGAATTACTTCGAGATCAAATGTGCTGATGATTCGACATGCAGGATTAATAATGATGAGCGCTTTGTAGTCAATTCCTCAGGCGGTCACAAGACTGATAATTTCAGTTTTCTCATGCGTGTTGCTTCAGATTACTACGCTCTTTCTTTTGAACTTGGTTGATTTGATGAAATCAAAGAAGAGGGCACTTTTGTGCCCTCTCTATCTCCATAACATCTGTTTAAATGTATAAAGCTCCATCTATCAAGCATTCTTCGTGATATTATCTAAAGTATTCGCTCGGAATATATCCAGATATTGTTTCTGGTACTTCCTGTCCAAAAGCAACCTGATCTATCGTTATTCCCGATCGCAAATATACATTAAACATCGAACCCATACATCTAGTCTCATCTACCTTAGTAAAGATGATATTGAATTGATATTTATCACGGATAGAATTAACGATTTCCATCATGTTTTCCTCATCCTGCGTCGCTGGGAGTACAAGTCTTATTTCCCTTTCATATTCATCAAACTTGCAATATAAATCTGCAAAATAATCAAACCACTGATCTTCCAGTTTTTTATAATATGCACGCGTATCAACAATTATCTGATCATATATACTAAGATCAAGTGACTTAATATCAAGATCATTCAATTCATAAAATTGAATATCACCTATATTTGCATATGTACCTAATTGCTCTGATCCTCCCACTCTATAGTCATCAGCGGAGATTACGCATACATTCTTCTTTTCTGTCAGTGTAAGATTAGATGCCACTTTTGCAATCGTAGTCGTTTTTCCTGCACCTGTAGGTCCAATAAAGAAGATAACTTTGGATGCTTTATTACTCTCATTCATGTTATTCAGCAAACATGGGGCGTCTGTTTTTTCAACATGCACATTATTATCCGATTCCCAGTCTCTTTTTATTTCGGAAATAAATGTATGCTCTATATCACGCCACTGTCTTAGAATATGAATTAAGTATTCTGATTTATCTTTAGGGATCAGTTCAATCCCATACGTAACGCCATACTTTTCGTAAACATATCGACCTATAGTCTTTACTAAAGCCATCGATACTGCGGGATCAGATAGTAATTCCATGGGTAAGCCTATAACGATACGAGATCCAAGCATATCCACATAATCGATGTTTTCTTTATTTGAACACACTTGTGGCTCATCGGAATAACAGTTCATGCACTCTTTCTTTATTTCATCCATATCATCCCTGATATCTATTGAGTAGTCATAACCCCTAATAATCATTTTTCCAAACATATTTTGTCGTTTCCTCCTGCGTCTTTTGTTTATTAACTATCTATGCAACAAACAAAGGATACTTTTGTATTCTTATACGAATATTCTGCTAAGAAATCCATCATCTTTCTCCTATAAATCCTATTGTTCTGTTATCTTCTTTCTTGATTTCAGGTAGCGATACCTCAGATATATCCTCTGGCAATATCAACATCGCTTCCTTTTTTGTTATAGTTTCTTTTTCTTGCTTCATGAGTCTTCTAGCCTGATGCATGGTTGCCTGTTCAAGCATATTTCGTACATATCTTCCGTTGCCGAAATTCTTATAATCACAAGCGCTTTTAAGAATAGTTCCCGCTTTTTCCCTCGCAGCTTTTGATAATTTATAACCATACTGCTTTACCATGAGATCCATTATTCCAAGCAGTTCATCTTTATCGTAATCAGGGAAATCAAGATAGAAGGCTATCCTGCTGTTTAAACCTTCATTCTGATCCATAAATTCTTTCATTTTATCAGGATAACCGGCAAGGATCACGATAACATCACTCCTATAGTTTTCCATTAGTTGAACAATAGTGTTTATTGCTTCTGCTCCATATGAATTGCTCCTATCTACTAACGAATACGCTTCATCAATAAAGAGCACACCGCCTCTTGCAGCCTTAAACTTCTCTTCAACTATCCTTGCTGTCCATCCTACATATTTGCCTACCAGATCCTGACGACCGCATTCGACCATATGTCCACTGCTTAATACTTCTTCATTCTTAAGGATATGACCTATTAGTCTTGCTACAGTCGTCTTTGCAGTACCTGGGTTCCCCGTAAAGACCATATGCATGGATGCGCACTTGTTTTTGAGATTCATACCTTCTCTTATGCGATTCAGTTTTGCAGTTGCGATGATATCATCTATAACATTTTTTATACTATTGAGCCCTATCAATTCCTGCAGGTCCTTGTAGGGCTCATTTGTATATTGTTCAATGGTCAGTGGTTTTATCACATCGTCCTTATAAGCCTTATAGATAATATTTCTTAATCCCCGATCATACCACTCGTGGTATATCTTATAGATATCTGATACAGTAAAATAATCTCCTTCAGGTATGTACTGATCTATAGTAGATGAATCACATCCTTTATATTTGCTTTTATCGATCAGTCTCACAAGATAATCTTTAGCTTCTTTTCTGTTTCCGCTTCCTTCACAAATCTGGATCACATCGGTGCCTGTTTGTAAAAGAGCAATATCCTCATCTTTTACGCTCGTCTTTCCTGAAACATCTACAAAGATAAACAATGTTGACTCTCCGTACTTTTCAAGTTTCTCTTGGATCACTCTTCGCATCAGATCATTCGAAGTACTGAATATTCCTTCTTTTTGTTCTATATCCAGACTAACAACAACGCTCCCGTTCTTTGCAAGATCGAATACCTTATCAAATTCTGATGATCGACAGCTCTCGGATTTCAGATCAGTCAGGCTGATAACTCTGGAAGATAATAGTCTTTTAGTTCCAATAAGAGATGTGACCAATATATCGATAATATCCTGAGCAGCACCCATATCTCTTGCAGATATAAGATAATGAACCGGATGTCCATAAAACCTTTTCATGTTTTCTTTCGAATATATTCTGTTTATCTCCTCGATAAAGCTTTTTGACGGAAGGATTTCCTTAACTTTTATCAGACATTCTTTCTTGGTCTTTATCTTATCTGTAAATACTTTTTCAGAAAGCCTGAATCCTTCATCTCTTGCGAACATGGAACCTCTTTGATCAATATCAAGATTTAACGTGCTTTCAAGATCGCTAATCATAAAAAGATATTTATGATCGCAGAAATTACAGATTTCTCTGAATGACGAACTGCATATTTCCTCAAACTCTATTATCTTGATCAGCCCCAGTTCTTTCTTAAGTAACTTTACGCATTCAAAAAGCGAACTCTTTAAAGGATCAACCGCACATCCTACAGTAAGTTGTGATCCGATCAACTCTCCCGGTAGTATGATCCGACTTAGATCTTTCGAATACGTGTCCTTTTTATCAACGAGCAGTTTAAACATCTCGCTTAATCTCATATAAGGCCTTTCCGATTCGAATATGTACTCTTTATCTCCGTTTTTCACTCGTGTTTTTGAAATATCAATTATCAGCCTGTAAAAGATCATATGCTCTTATCTCCTGATGATTTGTCAATCCTGTGCCGGATGACCAAACATTGTCTTAAAGAACCCTTTAACCAATCCCCACTGGGTGCCTAATACTCTTCCAATATAATCACCGGGAATCCCAAGGATGTCATAGCCTATATCAGATGCCTTTTCTGCCGTCTGTTTAATATACAAACGCACAGACTGGAAGAAACTCTTCTTAACTTCGCCTTTGTAGTCTTCTTCTTCGTCATCGTAGAGCCAGTTGTCTTCGTCCTCGTTGATGTTATCTGCTAGCGATAGCCTTTTCTCGGCAGGTACCGACTTGACGATGTAATACAAAAGCTTTGTCAGGTTATATGGCTTGCACTGATCTCCATTTTCATCTGTATAACCGGCACAGTAGAATATGGGTCTTGTCTCAACACCGGTCACTGACTCTATTCTGTTCTTTATTGATATAGCTTTCTTTCTGAGGAATTCATAAAGAACTTCATCAGGCTCATTTTTCTCTTCATCCCAGTGTTTACCTTTCATAGCCATATCTGCCTGATTTATACCTATGAGTATCCTTCCGGGTGCATCATCTCCGAGGCTGGGGATAACAACATCATTTATTAAGCTGTATGTTGTTCCGAGATCCTTGCTGGACGCATCAACTACCACTAATACAAGATCAATGAGCGGATCACCGTTTTCATCAAACTCACTGAGTTTCTCAACGATCATCTCACCATACTCTTCATCAGTTAAACCGTCACCGAGTCCGGGCGTATCCCATATGGTAAGGTTATCCAAATCATACTTATCGATCACGCTTGTTTCAGGATCTACACCCATACCAACCTTTGCAACACTCATATCAAACAGAGCATTAACAGTAGAACTCTTACCGCTTCCGGTCGCTCCGACCAAAATGATGTTCACCTTCTTGTTCCTTGCACGCAGCAAACGGGCAAGATGTTCATTCTGCTCCTGTAAAGAAAGATCCGAATTCCTGATATCCTCTTCGAGTAGATCATAAATACTCTTCTTTTCCTTAGAAGCCCTTTTGCTTTTCTTTGATTTTGTGTTTTCTGAGCTGGCCTGTTCTACGGTTTCATCACTCTGCATCTTATTTGTTTCCTCTGTTATTTCTGTTTTATCAAACAGATCTTTCTTGGTTGTTGCTTTCACCTTTTTTTCAGTCATTGCTTTACTAACTTTTGCTACTGGCATAAATAATTCCTCCATATCGTTGATGGTATTTCCTTGTTACAACCCCAAGATAACAAAAGAGATGGACACTCCGTGTCCATCTCTAATACTTTTTAAAACTTTGTTAAAATATCTATATAAATTTAGTACTTTAAGTCTGGTCTTTTTCCATATTTCGCATATTCATTTGCTCTTTTTAATTTCTCTTTAAGTATCACCAGTTGCCTTCTTGCTTTATCAGGTGTATACTCCGCACATGTCAAATGATCAAACTCTCTTAAGTCAATAATTTCCTTCCACTCAACTGACGGATACTTATCCCTTTCTTTTTTTGATAAATACGTGCTATCATATCCTATACACCTTACAAAATCGTTAATTTTCGTCTGCAAGAATCGATTCGTACTTTTCTCCTCAAAATCAATTATGTCTATTGAACGGTCTATACTCTCAAGTAAAGATCCCATAGTGAAGCAATCAATTTCATCGGACCATGCTGGAGAGTCTTCATCATTTTCCAAATTCAATTTATTACCATACAAATAATCATATTTTTTAGTTAAATGATACATATTTATATGATATAGATATATTTTCTCGTCAACAGTATCTGCCTCTTCAATACTTCTTACATTAGGAATACTTCGAAGCGCCTCTAGATTTTTATTAAACTCATCTAAAACGTCTTGCAAGAATTCTTTCTTTGTCATAGTTCCTCCTCAAATCTTAAGACATAATTAGGTATACTACTGATACTCTTTGATTATATTATACACTGCGATGGTTTATAAACCAGTACTTATATCCATATACAGCTTAAAGACTATCTATAATACTTTTGATCGGTATCATAATCTCATCGACGAGTTCCCTCAGTTCATCATAATGATCTTTATCATATCCGCTGACAATTATCTCAAGATCATCAAGTTTATTCCAGTTGATCTTTGGATAGGTTGTTCTTAATTTTGGAGTGATCATATGACTCAAGGTTTCTATATTATATGCAGAGGATTTAATAAATGAATATGGAGCATTGCTCTCAATATACTCAACAATACAATCAAAACCTGTTCTTATATAGCTTAACAACCTATAATCTGCTTCGTCTGACCAGTTATCATCGTTTTCACTGCACTTAAAGCTAGCATTATTCCAATCTGAGGTCAGATATTCGTATTTGTCTATAATATTCTCCAGCTGGCTCTTTATCAACTCAATATTCATTACGATTTCTTTTGCTTCTCCTATGCCATGAGCATCGCGTACCAATACTTTAAGTGAATCTGTATTTTGATTAAATCCTTCAAGGACGTACTGTAAGTGTTCTTTCTTTGTCATGATTTCGCCTCATCTTTTAACCACTAATTCAATGCATCAAAACTATTTGTACTTCTAACAACTGAGATCTTTGCCGTTTTCCTTATCCTTTTTCTTCTCTTCATCAGCTATCGCCTTCATCTTTCTATATTTGACAACATACTCCATAATATATCGACCGTTTATGATGTTTATTGCCTCAAGGTCTGTTAATTCGTATGTATTTTTCAGTCCAACTGTTAGAGCATCTATATCTCTCCTTAGTTTCTCAGCTTTTCTATAGTATTCCCATGCCTTAGTTTCATCTATGAGCCAGAATCCCTTATGGTTTTTTGCTTTATTAATTATCCACTTCTCTCTGACTTTCTTTTTATCACCCCCCTCAGCTTCATACTCTTCTTTAAGGTCTTCTTCGATATCCTCAAACTCAAAGTCGTCATGGTTAAACTTATCCAGATAATAATACTGATGTTCACTCACCCTAGTTTCACCTCCATTCAGATAAACGTAACTATGTTACAATGTCACAATAACAAACGAGATGGACCAGAATTGTCCATCTCGTAATATCATCGAAAAATCATTTTATAATATTCTTGCCACCTTTCCCCATGGTGGAGTGACATCATTGTTGTTTATCAACCATAGTACCGGTATCCCCATGGTTTTCTTTACATCTGGAAACGGTGCATAGCCATCCGTTAGTATTATTATACTTTGCGGTTGTTCGTTATCTTGCCATTCGTCTTTGACGTAATCAAATATTATCTCAAATTTTGTTCCTCCACCACCTATGGGACGTATAGTTTTAAACTCATCAACATCACTAAATTCCATAGGTTCCACTACTCTTGCATCAAAGAATCCTAGCCATCCGGAAAGCTTCCCATCAAACAGATTGATTGCCGATTTTATCTCATTATAGCATTCTGATATCTCTTCATCTGACATTGATCCCGATGTGTCTATCATAAAAAGAATCCTTTTTACAGTATCATCTTTTTCATTAAAATCTGGAAGGAAGAAATCTGATCCTCCGAAACGCCTATCCGGTGGGCAAAACGAATAATCGTTTATTTCCTCCTGTATAAACTCATTTAAAAGGATTCTCCATTCAATCTTGTCCTCTTCCTCTTCTGTTATGTCTCTTAATAAATCTGCTGGTATATCTCCGTAACCGTTGTTATGATCATTCTTACACGCTTCAGCCGCCTGTTTAAACCATGTCCTCCATTTTTTCTTAAAGGTCTTATCATATCCATTATTTTCCAACTCAGATTCATCTGGATGATAATCCCATCCTTTCTTGTTTATGATCTGACTAATTATGTGTCTAGCATTATCAGTTTTATCTAACAATATATTTTTCTTTATTATATTGAATACTTCATCTACGGTATATAAATTGCCCGGTTTACGATAGTTAAACACATAACATCTCTGAACACCTCCGTAATTGTCCAGTGTAATCGTACTAGAATCATTTTTATTCCCTGTATATATTTTAGAGTTTACAACTAAATCCATAGATTTATCATATATATCACGTTCAAAAGAGATTTTATCATTAAAATGGCCTAATAATACATGTAGCAATACATGTTGAAGAACATACAATATCTCATCATCTGAAATGTTTTCCAGAAACGTCGGATTAAGATATATTGTTTCCATCATGTCTGACCAGGCGGTCTCATGTGCATCGCTCAGAACAAATTTCATGTGCATGAGGAGCATCCCATAGAAAGGATGCTGCACGAGCATCTTTGTTCTCGCCCTAGTCAGCCGTTTTATATTTTTATCTATATCCGATCTATTATCCATAGAGCATCCCCACATTTGAGTCTATCAACTCTTTTACATCCGGTACATCGATCATCGCATTAAGGATATCAGCATCAAACTTCATGTATTCCCTTATAAGCATCATGGAAAATTCTGGTGGAAGATTTTTGGCATATATAATAGAATTTAGAATCTTGTCTTTCTCCTCAGGACGCTCCATAGCATAAACAGCCATCGCTTTTACTAATGCATACAACTTGCTCGGGTCTGTAGGTACGTTCGTTTCTTTACCTTCAAAAATGTTCTGAATACTAGTCTGATCATGAGCACTCCTATTCCATGCCATTAAATCAACAGCAAGATCTACACCAACTATACCCGCGATCAACGAATACATCTTATCAGGATCATCTTCAACTGAGTTTAATATGTTACTCACCATCTCCCATGATCTGGGGGTAGCAAAAGACAGATTATCTGTAGAGGGATCAAAATTCATAAGCTTATCGCGATGATGTTCTAGATAATCAATGACTTTTGCATTAACGCCTGTGTTATTTGCCCAGTTTCTCCATGATATAAAATCAAGTGATACTTCTATATGCATCAATCTGTTCGCAAGAGCTTTAGGCATTTTAAATGCAACAGATTTATCTGTCACCCTGTTACCTGCTGCCATGACGATACAATTATCCGGCAGTTTGTGCTCACCGATTACTCTGTCCAGTGTTATTTGATATGCTGCTGCCTGTACTGATTGCGACGCTGCCGAAATCTCATCTAAAAACAGTATATTTACAACATCATCTGATGCATCCATCTGAAATATCTTTGGCTTTAACCATACTGCCAGCGTCTTATCTTCATTCGCAGTAGGTATTCCTCTGAGATCAACCGGATTAAAGAGCAATAATCTGACATCAGCAACTTCTACTCTCTTGTTGGTCTTTTCTTCAATCACCGAAGCGATTTCTCTAATGGCTTGCGATTTCCCCACTCCAGGCGGCCCCCATAACATTACCGAAGGCATCATAGTAAAAGGTAGACTACTATCTATCAGCTTGCAATATGCATATGACAGCTTCTTTACCAAGTCACTTATACTCATGTTTATTATGTTGCTTAATACGATTTCTTTTTCCATAAATTTTGATTACCTCAACCTAGAACTTCAATGACAGTCAGTTACGATTACAAACCAAGAATAACAAAAGAGATGGACAATTCTAGTCCATCTCCAAAATATAACCAAAAACAAATTATTATTTAACTTAACTTGACTCTTCCTGCATATCTTTGATAATTATCTCACAAATCTTATCTATTATATCCTGAGTTTTTTTAATCACAGATTCGATTGCTTTAGAATCATACATTGCCACTCCTCCTCTAGCGAGAGTAACTAATCCCGGAGCTATAGCAGTCAACGCAAAAACTTTCGCTCTTGATGATACGTCATTAGGATACATTAAAGCAACCGCCTGAAGTAATCTTGATCTTGTTTCCCCACTTGACAGGCACACATATGGTATCGCAGTTTTTACACTTCCTCTTATAATAGGGATAATTTCATCTGTTGTGAAAAGGCAATCCGTATTATGCAAGGATTTATCATCAAGCACAGCAAGGGTATTTTGTAAAATATTACTATTACATTTTGAACGGTGCTTATCCATGTATTGCCTAAATTCATCACTTCCTTTAAGGTAGAATGCAGATTTTTCTGAAATAGTTTCAAATTTTTTAACATTTTCTTCATTCCTTAAGATTTCTTCTACTTTCCTACACCTTTCCTGCCTTTTTTGATAGCGTCTCCCCTCTTCACCTAAAATGTCAATGCTAAATGTCTTTATTCCAGATCTAGTGATATTATTATTATCATTTTTTGTCGAAAACTCATTCCAAGTTATATCATGCGATATGCAAAAATTATAAAGTTCAGTCTCTGCTTTAGCGTATTGCATCATTTGTTCCATTCCCAAAATGCTGCAATTAATTTGACTTATAAGCTCTTTCGCAAACTCTCTTAATAGTATAGTCGGCAACTCAAATAATCTGTATAAATCCTCTATACTCACCTCTTGATTTTCTAGTTTACGATTTAACTCATTGATTTCTTCCTTATACGTCAAAATCATGTTTTCAACTACTTCATGAAGTTTTTGCCAGTCTCTTATTCCGTTTAATTCTGTTATTTCTTCAAACATTTGATTAAGAATCTCGAAAACCCGTCCAATATAATCACATTGAGATAATCTATCAAGATATTTTATCTTCTTCTGATTATTATTTCTAAACAGCAATTCAAAATCTAGGAGTCTTTGTGCGAGACCATCGAAGGAATAATATGAGTCTTCGTGAACTTCACCTTCACTAATGTCAGGAATAATCTTCGCTAAGCAAATACCAATACTCTTTATATACTGCTTTATAGCATCCTTATATTGTTCAGTGATTATCTCTTCCTGTCTAGTCAAAAATTCTGTTTCCAGCTCTTCGAATTCAGCATAATTACTCGGATTCTTAAAAAGATAGTCAGGATTTACTCTCGTTGCTAATAATTCATATTTCGGTATATATTCCAATTTGTTCTTTATTATCATATTGACATATATGGCACTCAGCAATTGAGCATTAACAGTTTTATTATAGTCTTCATTTACTAGGACTCTTAGTATATTTCCTGCCTCCTCTAACTTTCCTATTCTAATATATGCCATAGCACATAATTCCAAAATATCATTGGAATCACCAGAAAACTTTATTGCCTTATCTAATAATTCTGATATCTTGTCTTTGTCTTTTTGTATATCAAGTAAATCTATCTGCTCCAGCGCACACGCAGAGGCAGTCAAATCTTCTCTCAACAATGGATACTTATTACTAATCCAATATTTATCAAAGCAATCCAAGGCTTCTGCAGTGTACACTTGTCTCGCTTCTGGTGATAATGGTAACTCCATATTTCTAGCAATATGATTTGCTGTACTTCCATATTGATACCAAAATGGCGGATATGCTATGAATCGCTCCTTAATCGATGTAAGTCTCTCGTACTTTCTAATCTCATCAGAATCCATCAATATCTCATTGTACTGCTTAATCTGTCGTTCTGTGAGTCTGTATTCATCTGGAAAACCGTATGTATCTGCCAATCTCCATGCAGTATCAAACAATTCTCTTCTCAATCCATTAAACTGTTCTATTGCACTTCTTTGTAGTTGCCACATTTGTTTATCATAATTAAGCGTGTTTTCGCTCTTAACACGACGATAATTCATGTAGCCAATCCCTACCTGAGATGCTAGTGAAACTACCATCGTTACAGCATTTCCGCCAGCAACGATCATTCCAAAGTTTGGAACAGCACTCCAGATGGCATTTTTCATTCTCTGTTGATATTCCCTATCAACTATCTGCTTATCTCCATCTTGAATTCTAAAAAAAGTTATTGTATCCAAAATTTGCTTTATGATTTTGAGCAAAGCCTCATCTTTCGGCATCATCTCAATGTTTATATTATTAAGAATTCCTTCATATTCTTGTTCCAATATGTATAAATCATCATAATCAATTATTTGAGATATAGATACCATACACATGTTTAAAGCATATGCTGCTCTAAGTTTTTCCTCATCAGAATACTCCTTAGTTAACATACGCTCTTCAAACATTCTATCCATTATATCCTGTAATCTACTTTCACTCATATTCCCTCTCCCTCACACGAAGCAAATCTCCATTACAATCATCAAATGGTCTGAAATATCTGCTTTATACTTGTTGTAATCACCTCTATAGTAGCGAGTGTCATTAGGGGCATCAACAGCCCAGCATCTAGTTTCTATGGGTCTCATTCTATCATAGGTAAAATGATCAAAATTATTCCTATATCCATCAATTTGAGGTTTATCTTTAGTTTTAGCCTTAAGAGTAGTTAATTCTTCTTGTAATGTAACTATTATCTTTTCAGAGTTTGCATCTCGTATTATTATCTCCTGATCATCAATAAACGTATCCTTTGCGCCTGATCGTTTCAAATTAAGATTATAATCTCCTAAAAGAATCGTGTATGGTTTTCTGCAAATACCATCTACTTCGTTCCATTGCAAATCATACGTTTTATCATCCAGCTTCGGAAGAATCTTAGTAGCTAGTATTTCCAACTCTCTTTTTCTAAGTTTTACATCACTCAAATACATTATGCTTGTGTCATGATCATCAGATTCATTAATATCTCTATTCATAGAATACATTATGTGAGTATTTATTAGCCTGAGCTCTATCATCTCATTCTGCTTAAGTACAAATCTCCCATAATATGGATTACGTATCAAATTCATACCGTCCTTATGAGGGTATTGATTGTGGATAACAGGAATAAACGGAGATCCATCTCGTCGTTTTGATAGAGTTATCTTATTACTATCCCACACGTAAGCATAACCTTCCGCAGCAGAAACTGAACGAGAATTTGGGGAATCCCATCTGCCCTCCCAGTTGGGCCCCAAATACATTAATAAATTATCCAGTGCCTGTTTACTAAAAATTTCTTGAATAGCAAGAACATCAACTGCGTTATCTTTAATTATACTCGCAATTGTATTGAGATTCTTAGCAGTGTTTGAACTATATTTAAACAAATTGAATGAAGCTACTCTTATATTATCCATTATCTATTTCTCATTTTATTCTATAACCTTTACTCTATCTCCTTGCATCCTGAACCACATATCAATGCCGTTCCCAAAAACTTCAACTTGTATGAGATATTTGCCTGCATCTTCAGAAAGGATCTTTGCTGTAGGTAAACGGTCAAGAACTGCGTCAACGGAAGGGCCATTGTATTCAAACTTAACTCTGCGTAATGGGCCAGTCCACATAAACTGTACACGTTTGCGGTACTCGCCTTCTTCAAAACGATTCTTATATGGCGTTTCAAAGTGTTCATTTGTTATTGTAAGATTCTTTATCTTGTCAATTCTGTATATTGTCGGGTATGCATCTTTGGGATCAGCAAATGCTGCTTCTTTATCTATGTTCCTAAGAGAGCCCGCCAGATAAAAGTAATATTCTGAAAACATAATAGCTAACGGTTCTACTACTCTGTCTTTCATGGTGGTTCCCTGCAAACCCTTATAATTAAATCTTATTAGATAATGAGAATTGATTGCCTCACCAAGTACCATCATCTTATCCAAGAACTTGCTCTTGTTTGTAAGTTCAGTATAATGATACCGTTCGTTGCGCATAAGATCGTTCACAAGCTTCTGATTCTTCTTAGGAACACAGCAGTCCACAAGCTTGTTTATTATTCCATTCATCTCGGTCTTGGAAAATGCACGACTCGCCAATAAGATCTTACATGTTGCAAGTATCTCATCATTAGAAAGCTTTAGATTATCAGGTTGTTCTATTACATATCCCTTGAGATAATGATCATATCTCAGATTATTAGGGATTCCGTCTGTTGCTGCCTGATCATCAAGAAATGCTCGTATTTGCTCTATATCTCTCTGAATGGTCTTTTCAGATACATTAAAACGTCCTGCTTCCTCTGCCTTGAATATCACTCGGCCATTCATAAGTCTGGAATAAATCGATAATGCTCTGTTACTCTTACCCTCTTTATCTTCCATAAATAAACCCTCACAATACAACGGTCAAAAAAGTATCACGGACCAATTGCCATATTCATTGAATTGAATTTACACCCCTGTTCAATTCGCCTATATTTCCATCATCGCATTAGGATCATTCCAAAAATCCACAAACTGCTGATCAGTCATGAATCTTATCTGAGATCCATATAGATTCGCCACTCGCTGAAGTGCATATGTAAAACTTTCCACGTCATTATCCATAATACTGTTTTTCATTTCTTCAAATGAGCGTAAAATAATCTCAGTATTCATTAACCCGATTGCTTCATAGTAGTTTTCTAACTTTCTAGTATATTCCTCAAGCTTACGTTCTATACTCTTATATGAGCTTATCTGCTTCCTAAGGTCAGAAATACTCGGATAGTTTTTCTTTATCTCAGCATATATAGTAATTCCAACCATATATCCAATCATAGAACCCACAATATCTCCAATTTTTGTGCCTACCATTACACCCAATTCTGCTGCTGCCACTGTTCCTGTGCCTGGTGCTAAATATGTTCCGATCACACCACCAATAGCTTCTCCTAGGCTTCCACCTACTTTCTTGCCAGCTACACTTCCAATCTCTTGACCAACAAAAGCACACGCAAGTTCAATACTCTTGTCTTCAACCTGATCAATAAATATCTCTTTATCTATATCTCCCTTGTAATATGCTTCAGCAATTGGCTTTAATTCCATAGTTATTACAACAATCTTACCTATTATTTCAGCATTGTTTGAGAATTCTGTAATCTCTTTTCCTATTTGTTCTCCAATGTTGTTTGTGACTTCTTTACCTGTTTTTTTTGCGATTTCTCCAGCTACTTTTTTTGATGTTTTAGCAACAACCTCCCCAGTTTTATCAATTGCCGATTCAAACCCTTTTTCCACAACAGAAAAACAATAGCCTCTTGTAGCACCCTCAGCTGTATCCATAGCTACATTGCAAATAGCTTCTATAGGATTCTCTTCACCATCTATTAATTTTTTTATATTCTTTGCAGATGAGGTCACCACACTTGCTTTAGCTCCGGCTTTTGCTCCTTCCGTTCCTGTACTATTCATTCCTTTAATAGTTAATTCTGCTGTTTTTTTTGCTACTTTTACTTCCGCTTTGATTTGTTCTTTTACCATCTCCTTTTTCTGAGTAGAATCTGCCTTATTCTTTTTTGCAGCAACAACGTTCGAATTTCCACCTTTAGATTGGTTCAGATGACCGTTGATTACTTTGTAATTATCTGTGATATTGGCGATTTCCTTTATATCAGAATCCGTAAGAAATCTATTACTTCTATTTCGATTTACTATTTTTTCTACCGAGACAGTATGATCAGTCTGTGCCGTATGATTATTATACTTAGAATTTCCATACTTATTCTTTGCAGCAGTTCTATCTTTGTGAAGAGTCTCACCTGTATAGGGATCTTTTATTGTCTGTTTATCCCCAAACTGAGACTCCTTAAACTTTTTTCTTTTACTAGCATCATCATATTTTGTCCGAGACTCTTTAGCATTATATTTGTCCCTGATTTCAGATTTTGTAATGTTACTGGAAATATAATTATCAACTAATTTCTTATCATTATTATTCTTACTCATTTGCTTCTCCGAAATATTCTTCTTGAACATCACCTATGAGTTTTTTATATGCCGTAGTTAGATTTCCACTCTTAGTAAAGGGATCAGTATGTAAGATATCAGATAAAACCCCTAGCAGATTAAACATAGTTCTTACAGCAGATATTTCTTCATCATTCCACGAATCAATCTTCTTACCCTTACTCAAGATTATCTTTTCTACATTATCTTCAGACTTTTGAAGCATATTTGATAATGCTTCAATTACCTTGTTAGTGTTTTCTAAAGCTACAGCCGTAGCTTTTTTTCTCGCATATTTTGCCTTTATACGTTGACATTCAGCTTTTACTCTTTCATATTCTGCTTCAGCTTTATATAGTTCTCTATTAGACTTAAGATTGCTCCTAGTAAGCCCAAAAACTGGAAGCTCAACATGTACAACTGCCAGTGCTGGATTTAATCTTATTTTATCAATGATATCCTTAGAATCACACAATAATATATTACCGGGAGCATATTTCTCTAAATCATATCTTACTTCCTGAAGCTTGATATCGTTTTTGAAGTCTTTTACAACTATCTTTTCCGTTAGTTCCGATGCTCTGACAAATAATGTCTTATGTATATTATTTCTGTATTTCTTTAAATCTTTGAGTTTCGAATTAATGTTTTGATCAATTTTTCTCATATAAAACTCTGTATCAAGTATCAGCTTTTTACTCTTTTCCTGATAGTCTTCAAATTTTAATTGATTCTCGAATTTCTTCTTAGTAATAGGATTCTTGGCTAGACTATTGCGAACATGATTTCTTGTTCCACGTGCCAAATTCTTTTCCTCCCAAATCTCCTTTGCTAAATCTACAGCAGGTATTTTTCTAACAATTTTCTCAAGATCCATAAGCTTACTACCCTTTCTTTACATGAGCGAATCTTATCCAGATTCCAACCCTCACAATACAGTAATTTTACTCGTTTATGTGTAACAGATCCTATCGTTATAGTACAGAAAAAGATGGACAAAATATGTCCATCTCTGTTCATTGCCTGTCAACAGCTTCATTTAATTAAATCCTCTCATCAAAGTCACTATGATCTGCCACTATTCCTCTGCCGTCAGCTTCATATGCATAAGGTATCTCATCATAGTTTTTTGCGATATCTTCTATGAAGTCCTTTTGTTCCTTCCTTATCTTCTCCTTTCTCTTCTTATCCCTTTTCTTTTGAGTTCCTATACGTTTCGTTGCACTGTTGGGATTTATGATTGGTGCAGGTGTATTGATGCTTATCGGTTCTACTCTCATTTTCCCACCATCAGATCCATTGCATAGTACAGTTCTCTGGCACTTCTAACCAGATCCAGCGTAAGTCTTTCGCTCTTTTGTATCCTTGCAACACTTAGTGCTAAGTTGAACTGACCCTGGACATCTCTTATAGTGTTTGCATTTCTTATGATCGTTTCGATCAGATCATCCTCTATCTCCTTGTCATTTTCATCAGCCAGTCGATTTAAGAACGCCCTCTTTGTTGTATCATCAGGATAGTTGAGTTTTACGACCATTCCCTGCTTTAGCCTGGATACATATCTCTTATTGAGATTTGTGTATTGTTCCGGGCTAGACATTGCACTGACAACAATTTGCTTGCCCTGCATCAGCAGCTTATCAAAGGTATCGAAGAATTCCTCAATAGTCACATCTCTGTCTATAATCCTGTCCATATCATCTAAAAGAAGAGCATCTACGTTCCTGTATCTGTTTCTTACACGCTTTATCTGTTCTAAATTCCCACTTCTAACAGCTTCTATTATCTTTTCTGAAAAGTCTTCTGCTGTCTCATATATGACATTTGCTTTCGGATTGCTCTCCTTTATGAAATTTGCTATAGCTCTCATCAGATGAGTCTTGCCGGTCGAACTCTCTCCATAGATAAACAAGGGGTTGAATACTTCGCCCGCAGATTCTGCAGTAACAAGGGCTGCTGAGCAGGCCAGCTTATTATTCTCTCCTGCAAGGAAGTTAGCAAAGGAATATTTCTCGCATTTAGATGCTTTTGGCAGACCTCCTTCTCCCTTTGCCGCTTCCTTACTGGTAAGATGTATATCCCTTACTTTCTCACATAGCACACAGAATGCTACACATATTGCCCTTTCATACTTCATGCTCATATCTTTGAGTTTATTTTCATCTATGTCTTTGTAAACAAAGTATGCTGTATCTCCAGCTACTCTTATACTGGTCGGTTCCGGGCAGTCATCGATATTGAAGTTTTCATCATCTATTGCTTTGGCATATTCTTTCTTTATGAAGTTCTTAATATCCTGCCACCTGTTTTTATACTGTACCATCATAATTACCTCCTGATTCTTTGATCCTTGGTCTGTATTGCTGTTCTTATGGTACAAAAAAAGATGGACAGGATTCGTCCATCTCGGAGAAATCAGCAAAGATATTTTAGTGACATTTGTGTCATGTTCTGTATTGCTCTATTTTACACTATTTGTCGGGTGTTTATTAATGGTTGGTTTTGAAGTGGTCTTGTTATGATTTTAGACATTTAAGGGTGATTTTGGTATTTTGACCAGATTGGTCATTTGATGATTTAGACGAGTTTTTTGTTGTTATGTAAACTTATGAGCAGTTAGTTTTTATGGATATATCTTCTCTGACATAGTCATTGTTGGTGTCTCTGTAGTGGTCGTAGACAGATTTGATATCTTCTTTATCGAATTGTTTAAAGATCTTGTAAAGAGTTTCTTCGCTCATGCCTGCAGCACACATCTGCTCTATTACTCCGATATCTTTTGTGTTTAACATCTTTTTATCCTTTATCTGTTTGATATACCGGTGATATATGTTACGAAGCATGCAAAGTCACCGATTCGTTTTCTGTCATCTGTAAGGTCTTTCCTCCAACTCGTATCCATACCTTCCTTATCTGCGAGGCGATATAGGATATTAACTGCATCTATGACCGTATCATGGAACCTCGTTCTTGTCGGATCGGCATCGATCCTTTCCTGGTAGTCCATATATTCCCACTTACAGCGGACTGTCGTATATTTTATGCTCCTTTGTACGAAGTCATCCCACAGTTCCTGTTTCGCTTCATGTTCGCATTTTGCTACTGCATCTACCATCCTCGTATAGATGCTCATGGCATCTTCTACTGTAAGGATGTTTCCATATTCATGGTTCAGATAATCTTCATATGTGTTCATAATGTCTCTCCATGATCTGTTACACACAATATGTTACCATACTTTCAAGATTTTATCTTTTAATCTCTTTATCCTTTCCATTATCAAACCACTCTCTTTTAGGGAGTGGTTTTTGATTTGTGTTACACTCTTTTTGTTATTATATACATGCAAGATGATCCATGCATTGCATGGTCACATAAATATCACTATGGGGAAAGCCCCGTTTCCGGGGCTTTCTTCATGGTATCAGTCAAAGTCATAAGGATTGCTGTAGCAGTACCATTCAGCAGGAGCATAATCATCCAGGTAGAAATGCTTTTTGTCTGATCTGGCTGCTTTCTTATTCGCAACACCCGCCTTATATGCTTTGTTGTTCGGATTATGCTGGTTTGCATAGTCGTCACACTGACTCTTTGTGTGTGTCTTTGAGGATACACCTTTTGTTTTTGCCATGATCTTCTCCTTTCTCCCTGATTCCGTAACCATGATCACGCACCGGATAGCGGACACTGTAAGTCAACTTCTTAGCTGAATCCGTTCTTATACGGATTATCCTTGCATTTGATCATGTCTCAAGGGCGGAGAACGATTTTTGTTATCAAACAAAAATCTTCAATAAATATCTTAGCAGATATTCATTGGTATTTAAAGATATATACCTACTCTTGTATATTGTCTCAAATATGCTCTTATATGAGTATATTCTGTATGTTTTTATCGTGAGTGAGTGGGAACATACAGGGGATGCTTGTGAAAAAGAGTTTTTATAAGTATATGGATATGGTATCAGGGATGAGTTTGAATAATACTTAGGGAAAATATTACTTAAGTATACTGGTTTCAAAATAATATAGGGACTATCCGTGGCAGGTGGATAGCCCCCATGTATAGAGAATAAGGGAACGCTTCCCTTATGTTCTTCTTACGTGTCACGTTCCTATAACAATTTGTTATACTTGGTGATTATCGGCTTTACGATCTTATATATCTCAGCATGATCTTTATACGTCTTTGCTATCTTGTTATGAACATCCTGTAAGAAAGACTCTTTTCCATAAGCTTTGACAACCAACTTAGCTACGCTATTGATTGAATCCGTATCATAGTTGTTTGTAGCCATGGCTTTTTGTATCTCAGCATTTAATTTAACCTTTAATTCCGATTTAGTCAGTTTCTTTGTTTTTTGTTTGCTTTGTGTGGTAGTTTTCTGAGTCTTCTTGGTTTCTTTGGGCTGAGAAGTAGCTTTCTGAGTCTTTTTAGTTTCTTTTGTTTGCTGAGCCTTTGTCGTAGTCTTTTGTGAGTTAATATCTATCTTCTGTTTTCTTGAGATCTTAGCCTTATCTTTCCAGAACGTGATCAGATTATCATAGTCTTTATCTTTACTGATTATGACTATCTCGATTCCTTTACCCTCATTTTTACCTAAAAGATATCCCATGTACGAAACGATATGCATATCTACAGACTGACTCTTAGTGGGTACTTTATGAAATTTGAGTTCGGCATCTCCAGGATTGTCTACTACATTTAGATTAATAGTTTTGTTTTTTTCTGTATAAAAAATATGCAGATGATCGCTCTTTGATAATTCACCGCACTTTGATAATCCGCCACTTCCTACGTTTTCATAATCAACCAAATAATATGTTTCCATATATCCTATCTTTCTCCGATCATAAGCCTAATATTTCTTTTTTCTTGGTCTCGTAATCTTCCTGAGTAATGATACCGTCATCAAGTAGTTCTTTCAGTTCACGAAGCTGGCTTGAATAGTTATCTGTTGTTTTGGGTCTTTCTGTTACTTCAGCGCCGGCTTCTACTGTCCAGTGATATTCTTCATGAGGTTCAGGTATATAGAACTTATCCTGATTTGTCACCCAGTATGCTATAAGGGTTATACCGATATCAAAGCATATGTTTATCAAAATGCCTATTATACCTCTTAGCTTTGTAATGTTTTCGGATTCACTGATAAAGTTTGATAAAAACGAAAGAAGCGCAATAACAGCTACAACTATCCATAGATTAGCAATTGTGGAGTTTATTCTACCGTTTTCATAGGCTTTTAACTCGATCTTAAGGATGATAAAGCATATCAGCCATAAAGTCATCATTATGAGTGCGCTTGAATATTCGTTCTTTTTCATACCATGGGACATTAGGAATAACACAGCAGGTCCGGTAAATAAAAGCCCAATTGCAGAGATGACGAGCATAAATCCGGTCACTCCCTTGATATTTCCTGGTGTATTGAACCTGAAAGCATTCCAGTACTTGTAATAAACAAAGAACACTATTGCCATGACCACTAATAAAAAGATCAAACTCAATAAGATAATACCGAATGCTGTCTTGGATTTAGCTATCGTTGATGAGATCTCGCCGATAGCCAAAAGGCAGTTGATGACAAAAAGGCCCATTATCGCAGTCAGTATGTAGTATGTTATGGTTCCTAGCTGAGTACGGTTCTCTCCCATAAATATCCTCCGTTATTCCTTCCCGGGTATAAGATCTCTCTGTATACCTATCACTTTTCCTATGATCATTATATCATCATTGCTTTTTGAATCATAAAGGATTCTTAATTCCATACCTCTTTCATTGTCATATACTAGTACAAGATCTTTTTCTGATAATTCTTCATTCTGCCATATGATACAGATATCGCCGTTCTTTACATCTAGGTAGTCTATCTGTTCTCCTACAGAATATGCTAATGTCTGCTTAGACTTATAATACTTTTCCGATACAACATATCTCTTATCTGATTCTTCGGTCAGTTTTGCGATCATCTCAGGCTTCGCATCATGATCTATGAGCGGAACATGATATGCTTTCGCATCAACATACACCCTTTTTGTGAACATCGGCTTGCCTTCAACTTTTGATATGAGATCATCTCGTGTCATCCCCATACCATGAGCAAGTTTTGCATACATCTCCATGGTTGGCTTTATTTTCTCACCTGTCTTAGGATCATATCCCCTTTCCAAGTTACAAATATGAGCGGATGATACACCACATTTTTGGGCAAACTCACGCTGAGACATATTTCTGGCACTGCGATATCTTATTAATATCCTATCTAGACTTATCTTTTCCATTATCAAATATCCTCCAAATACTCTATATCATCAAATCCATCTTCGTACTCTTCTTTTTGAAGCCTTATATTTCTTCTATACTTGATCACTTCAATGGATATAATTCCTAAAACGCCAATGATACCTATTAATATAGATAAGGTTTTATGACATTCTACAAAATCACATGCCCATATAATAAATCGTGATAACAAGCACAAAACGACATATATCGGAAGTCTTATCATCCAATGCATGATACTCTTTTCAGCGGATGTAAAGCCTCTCCCCCATATGCCTGTCTTTTCAAACGCTATCCTGTAAGCAACTTCCCCAATAAGCCAAAGAGCTATCCATTCCTGATACCAGGGCAATTGCAAGCTCAACGGATCTGTAAGAAATTCAAATATATATTTAAGAATTACTCCCACTTTGTTTCCTCATGACATGAAAATCTGATTTTTGTTATACTCCTCTATAATACGATTATAGACTCCAAGACTATACTCTTAAATAGCTTTAGGAACATTTTAAGCAGTCTTAATTCATCAATTTAACGTAAATAGAAAATCAGCCCTACCGACTCTTGGATATTATCTTAAATATGCTCTGATATGATTATATTCTGTATGGTCTTTATTTTGTTTGTGAACATACAAGGGATGCTCTGGAAAAAGAGTTTTTATAGGTATGCTGATAGGGTATCAGAGATGAATTTGAAGGATGCATGTGAAAAAATGCACTTAAGTATGCTGGTTTTAGTAAAACAAATAGGGACTATCCGTGGCAAGTGGACAGTCCCTATGTATAGAAAATAAATGAACACATGCGACCTAGTTATTTAAGTCTACATTTTCAATGACTAAAGGCTAATTAAATACATTCTCCCTATGATATTTTAGATACTTTTTGTTATCTGATGTAACCGCTACTTTCATTCTTTCATTAATATTCATGAAAATTCTATCGGTCTCATTTAGGCGATCAGAAATAAGAATATCTCCTTCATCATCGAAACTTATATAACCTTTATCAAAGAGCTTATCATGGCTCGGACATAGAATAAATCCATTATCTATGTCCAATCTCTCTTTCGGCTCGCTAACGCTCCACGGCTTAATATGGCTTGCTATAAGCAAATCATCATTCGAAACCCCACACAGACAGCACTTATTATATCTTTTAAGTAATTCACTTCTAAATTCACTCTGATTTACACGGATCTTAACAATTGCTTCTTTTTCTTTTCCTTCAATTCCTGATTTATTGACATCTGCCTCAATTTGTACAGCAACATCCACAAGATCAATTTTGCTATCAAGACTGTAATATGATTTTTCTATTTCTGAGGTACAAGATATTATACTCTTATTATAGGAAGCGGCCGGACAGGCTTCTTTTGTATCATCCCACCCCCACTCGTCTTCATAAATACTGCCCCAAACTATATTGTTAATATTACAATTTCGAATAAACAGAGAAATCAGTCCCGCATTTTCAATTCTTTTTAAAGTTGACCTTCCGGCTAATTGTAAACCAAGAATACTTATACATCTTATCAATGTATCATCTGAATACATTGTAGGAAAATAATACGGATATACCATTTGAAAATACTTAAGAACAGTAGTATAAGAATAATACTTACATATCTTCTTTAATTCTTTTTTTAATTTCTTATAATCATCTACCGTTTCAAGTGAACTAGTCTCTATCAAATTGCAACAATTTATGAGCATATCTCTTACCCAAACAGCCTTTTCTTCTGCCTCGGCTTGGCTTAGTTTAGTATGAGTATTATCTTCATACAATACCCATATTCCATCAGCTCCCTTATATATAATACTCATATAAAAGAATTCACTTGAAGCTCCAAATCTTCGATACTCAGGATCAAACATAAGCAAATGCATCATTGAATCTTCTGTTTTCTCAAAGACTCTGTCAAGCAATTCCTTACCATCCATTTCCTTAAGTCTTGTAGGAGAAAACCTTTCCAGAAACTTATATCTTAAATTCTCCATATAAGATCTATACTCTTTTTTATTGTCTGCCTTTGCTTTAAACCATTCTATACTACCTATCAACATAGCTTTAACATCCACTTTCTCATATCATCTGCTTTATCGAACAATATCTACTTTCTCGAATCCGACATCTCACATGCCATCTCTTGCCAGAATCGCTTCCCATCTCAACAGCGAATCATATCTGAACGAAGCATTTATGCCTCATTCAGGATATAGTTACACTTAGGATAGTTACTACATCCCCAAAACTCATTTCCTGCGTAAGTTCCTTTTCTAGCCACCCTCTTTACCAGCGTGCCTCCACATTTAGGGCATATCTTCTGTTCAGCTTCAGTCACATCACTCTCAGATATATCTTTTAAAGGCGACTCTTTACTATCATTTAAATATTCTTGTATAGATTTAGCTATATCTTCTAAAGCCTCATTGAGCTCTCCACCATCTTCAGAATATGTTTCCATTCCTAATGGTATGAAGACTCTCACCATGTGCCAGTCATGTTCTTTTACAACATTATCCTTATTTGCATCTCTTAATTGCATCCTTGTTGTTTGGTGGTATTTTTCTCCATCTACCTCTATAGCTATCTTATTGATCTTACCAGTCTTCTTTTCTATAAGTATTACAGGTATATCAATCTCGAGGGGCGGTATGATCGTAGTAGTATTCAAGCCAACTATTATTTCATATTCTACTGCCAAAAGATTCTCAAGTTTGGTAGCAAGTATTGTTCGGACCATATTCTCCGCTTTACTTCCAAACACCCCGTTTCTTACTAATGAATTGGCCCTTGTGTGCCTTTGAGTAGTAAATACACGTCCATAGTCTCTTTTACTTGCAGCCCTCTTTTGAGATTCAGATTTACTGATACCAAGACCAGTTTTTGCTAATAGTTTTTCTATCGATCTTTGAGTAGCACCCAAAAGAGTAGCGACTTCAAATGTACTTAACTCATTCACGTGATGATAATAGTATAAGCGTCTTACCAACTCCTCTACGCTTTTAACTTCATAGTATGCGCACATTTTTCTGCTTAGCACGCTTCTTGCATCTTTGGTTTTCTCCTGGAATTCCTGTTCTTCAAAAATCGGACTGTTTATATCAAAAGTATCCCGAAGTTCATATAATTTCTTTAAATGCTCATCGTGAGCTTTGTTGCATTGTTCGAAATCATAAGTAGCCATCCCCCAGCCTATATTGTTATATGATCTTGGGAACGTCTTTTTCCCGGTCACTTCTATTATCTGCGTAGGGTTATACTTTTTTTGAAACTTCATCCAATACAGAAGATCAATATAGTTCTCAACACTACCCCATTCCGAAACCACATGCTGAGTCCAATGCGCATGTTTTTTTACTCTATTATAATATTCTGTTAAGTCAACACTGATCTTGTCTCGATCAAATCCTGTCTTTTTTGCTACTTCTTCAAATTGTTGTGTATTCATGTTATCTGTCGTATTATGATAATTCCCTAAGGCTTGTATATATCTCTCCAGCAAATATTCCAAGTACAGACCTCTTTATTTCTTCATTGTTCAGAAGTAGTGTAAAGAAATCTTGATTCTGCTCCAATCCTTCGATAAGCGCATCATCTATATCATCATAGAAAGTAAACTCAAAATCTTTTTCACTGTTATTCTTTGCTGACATTTTCAGTTTATCTGATTTAAGCAATATATCCTTAATCTGTAACATAGCCTTTACAGCTACATCATTATCATATTGCTTGCCCGTTCTTGAGTTAATATCAGCTATAATACGACTAAGCCTTTCAATCTTAGCTTCGGTAAGGTTAAATCCATCTGATTGCGGCAGCTTAGCAAAAGGCTTTGAAACAAGCTTTTCATTATTATGAGTTTCGCCCTCTTTCTGAACAAACTGAGAAGCTTTTATCTTGCCTGTAAGATCAAATCCCGGTCCTCCACCTGATACATTAAGATATGACAGGAGATACGTTATAAATATATACTTCTTATGTATGTCAATATCCTTAAAGCAACTAGCCTGTAGGAGGAATTCATAAAATCTTACAAATCCTCTCATTCTGAAGCGGATTTCTCTTTGCTGCTCTGGTTTATACTGTTTTACAGCTTTTTCTGCTTTCTGAAGATAGAAAGTCATAGCCTTTTTTTCTGCAGAAGTAATGGTCTTTTCTTTATTCTTGAATAAAAGATCATTAAAGCTTTGTATATCCATTGGATCCAATACCATGAATGCATCTATATTAGTTTCTAGTTCATAGATGTGTTTTGGATTAAGATTTCCAGAGAGCAAAGTCGTTGTATAGAATTTAGCAAATGAGTTCTGAACATCCTCATATGTATTAACGAAATCCAATATAAACGTCTTTTTATCATATGGAGGACATATCCTGTTAAGACGACTATATGTCTGAACAGCATTCACTCCTTTTAAACGTTTTAAAACATACATTGCACAAAGCTTTTTCTGGTCAAAGCCTGTTTGATATTTATTTGCAACTATTAGAACGTTGTATTCATCGCGATCAAACATTATAGGAGTTTGATCCTCTCTGAAGCCATTCATACTTGGTTCTGAGTAATCTTTATCATCACCATCTATCTTTACCTTGCCAGAGAATGCAACTAACGCATTAATACCACTGTAACCTTTCTTTTCAATATACTCTGTAAAGGCCTTCTGATATTTGACTGCAGCTTCTCTTGAGGCTGTTATTACCATAGCTTTTGCTGTTCCACCAAGCTCACCCATTACAACGTTTCTAAAATGCTCGACTATGACCTCTATACGCTGTGTGATATTAGTTTCATGCAACTCAATAAAACGAGCAATCTGTTTCTTAGCATCATCCGTCTTCATCTCGGGATCTTCTTCTATTTCTTTATTGAGTTTGAACATAGTATCATACTCTGTGAAATTCTGAAGAACATCAAGAATATATCCTTCTTCTATAGCCTGTTTCATAGAATAAAGATGGAATGCCTCATACTCACCTTTGGGATTGAGCTGACCAAACAAGCGTAATGTCTTATCTTTAGGCGTAGCAGTGAAAGCAAACATAGAAACATTTGCCTGTTTTCCTGATTTCTCGATCTTGTCGTTGATCATATCATCAGCATCTTCATACTTGTTATCGCCCGCTCCAAGAGCCTGTGTGATAGCCTGCATATCTTTACCGGAAGTTGAAGAATGAGCCTCGTCTATGATCACAGCAAATCTCTTATTCTGAAGGTTTGCAACTGTATCAACTATGTATGGAAATTTCTGAATCGTTGTTGCGATAATCTTTGTATTATGAGTGAGCTCATAAGCAAGATCAGCAGAAGTGCAACTATCGTCCATAACACGAATTAGACCGGCTTTATGATCCATACCAAGGATTGCTTTTTGCAACTGCCTGTCTACTACTACTCTATCTGTGACTATTATGATGTTATCGAAGATAATGTTGTTGTCATTATCATGTAAAGAAGCAAGACGATATGTAAGCCACGCTATACTGTTTGTTTTACCAGAACCTGCCGAATGCTCAATCAGATAATTAAGATCTGTCTTATGTTCTGTAACTGAAGCCAGCAGTTTTCTGATAAGGTCAAGCTGATGATAGCGCGGGAATATAAGTGTTTCCGAATGCTTTTTCTTTCCCGTTATCTCATCAATATCTTCTTTACGTTCAACAAAGATATACTTACTGATAAGATCCAGGATAGTATCTTTTGTAAGAATGTCTTCCCACATATATGAAACACTATATCTATCTTCAAACAAAGGATTTCCTGCGCCTGAATTAACCCCTTCTCCACTACCCATGTTGAATGGTAAGAATACAGTTGCATCATTATCAAGTTTTGTCGTCATATAGACTTCATTTAAATCCATTGCAAAATCTACAATGCAGCCTGCTTTAAAACGGAACAGCCTTGTCTTTGGATTTCTTGTTTTTCTGTATTGATAGATTGCATCCTGATATGACTGTCCGGCAGCATTGCACTTTAACTCGAATGATATGATAGCAATACCATTTAAGAATATGACAAGGTCTATGCGTTCATCATCTGATGCCCAGACTTCTTCCATAACAGAAAAGATGTTGTCATTGTATTTCTCATTTAATGTCTTATTAAATGTTGTCGCCGGCTTTGTGTACATAAGATCAAGATGTCTGTTACTGATCTCTATACCTCCCTTAAGTGTTTCCACTAAGGAGCTTTTATCAGATGTAGCTGACTGATTTATAACATTTACTATTGTCTCTTCTGTATCTGACTTAAATATCTTATAGAGTTCTTCCATTACATCAGGCTGAGATTTATTTAAAAATTCAAATAACATCTCACGATCAACGGCAAAAAGTCGGTCATAATCAGAATCCTTACGTATCCTATAACCATTTTCATCTTTAAGGTATTCCATTATCTCATGCTGGTACTGTTTTTCTGTAAGAATATCATTCATGAATCCATTCTCCTGTCTGTAAATCTATGAACTGTTCCAGTTTTATCTTTCCTTCAAAATCAGCCCCGTATTCACCTGCACGGGTCTGATCATCAAACTTGAAACTAATATTATAATATCTTCCTGCTTTCGTCTTTTTGATAAGGTTGTTATCCATCATAAACGTGATAACTCTTTTATGATTTTCAATGTCATCTCCATTAAGATAGAAACAAATTACCCCTGTAGGCTGTACTGTCAGTTCCATATCGGTACATTTGCATTCATAACATACCTTTTCGTCTATTGCCTTTTGACAGATCTTTTGTGCAAATTCCTGATCATCAAAGAAATACATCCATTTCCCGCATTTATCTGGAACTAAATGCTTTTCTTCTCCTGAAAGAAACCAAAACCACCCGAATTGTCTAATCATATTTTCTTTTCCTTACATCTTTCAAATCATAGAAAATCAGATGCTTTCTTCTGTTTTCCTCATATTTCTCATAATCCTTGTAATATACTTCTTCAGCTTTCTTAAGTTCTTTCTTCAGACCTGAAAGATACGCTTCGTCCTCTTTATCAGCTTCTTTATATGCCTTATAATTGCGTATAGCCATATTGACTGAAATAATTACATTTGATACCTTTACAGAATTATACTTGTCTTTATATTTTCGAGTTATATCTTTAGCTATTCCTGTCAGTTGAGTTGAATACTTGCATTTTTCAAGTTGTTCTTGTGCTTTTTCTAAATCCTTTTTTGAATACGTATCTGCTAGTTTCTTTGAAAAGAATAATGCCATTCTTAAGTTATTATAATTACCGCTTGCTTTATCCTCTTCTATTTCATCATCAGTAAGATATAAATGTAGTCTTTTGACTCTAATTTCTTTACTCCAATATTGCCAGCAATGGTTCCCCCGGTAATTCCTAATAATTTCCGACAGGTTACTCATTTTCTTATAAGCACTTTTATCTCCCATGTAATCAGGAAAGTCTTTAGGTAATAACCCATCACTGCTTATCTCATATCGCGAATTACAATCAGGGCACCATATCTCTATCATGCCCTCTTGAATCTGGTTCCAATCATTAGTTCCCGAGCCATAAACAATTCGTCCTTTTCCACATGGACACGGGCATTCCTTTTCTACATGATCAAGATCATATCCCATTAAACCGGAACCTCCTTTTTCCCCGTTACATATTCATAAATGACAGATTTCTTGTATTCCGCAAGCACATCAAGTTGTTCTTGCTTTTCTCTTATGATTTCATCTGCCCGATGAAGTTTATCGTCTATATAGGCAACAATAGCGTCTTGTTCATCTTTCGGTGGAATTGGATATGATAATTCAGCAAGTTTATTCCATCTCAAATCACAAGACCTTACTCTTATTCCAGTTGCTAAAGCCAAGAAAACATCACCGTATGCCATACTACGAAGATAATACATAAAGTATTTCTTGTTTTCTTCAGTGTCTAATACATTAAGTACAGGAGATGCCTTTCCTCTTGAATCTGAGATGCCTATTGCCCCCGCGAATCCATCCATACCGTGTACCACAAGATCTCCTTCATCTATGCCTTGATATCCGATTTCCTTATCTGACATAGTAAACCCTTCTTCACGACGTTTACTTCGCAATGTCACTTCGCCATCTCTAAAACAAGTAATTACTCCGTCATCCTGTCTGACGGGTTTCTGCAAGTATTTTAAGCAGTATTTTCCACGTACAAGTTTCCAATGTGAAGGCATTTCTCCAACCCAAGGTAATCCGCTATCTTTAATAGGAGCACTTTTATCTATACCTTTAGTTACGGCTTCGGTAACAATTGATTTCTTATATGCTTCCAGAGTATCTATTTCAGACTGAATATCATCGGAAAGAGAATCTATCTCGGCACACTTGATGTTAAGAAAATTGGCTATCTTTTTTTGTTCATATTTACTTGGAATAAGATATGTAATATTTCTAAGTTTCCCCCAATTTGTGTCACATGTTCGAACTCTTATACCTGTTGCCAAACTTAAAAATAGTCCAGACCACGCTGCTGAACGTAAAAAATACATATAGTACTTTTTGTTCTCATATGTATCTAATACATTAAGTACAGGGGAAGCCTTTCCTCTCGAATCTGAGATGCCTATTGCCCCCGCGAATCCATCCATACCGTGTACTACAAGATCTCCTTCATCTATGCCTTGATACCCGATTTCCTTATCTGACATAGTAAATCCTTCTTCACGTCTATTACTACGCAAGGTCACTTCACCATCTCGGAAGCAAGTAATAACTCCGTCATTATCTCTTATTGGTTTTTGAACAAAGTTGAAAATATATTTTCCTTTTTTAACGTTCCAATCCTTAGGAATACTTCCAACCCATTCAATTCCACTTTCTTTCATTTCTCTCAAAGTATTCATCTCTTATGCTGATGCTTCTTTCTTACCTGTAACATACTCGTATATAACGGATTTTTTGTAATCCGTAAGCACTTCAAGTTGTTCTTGCTTTTCACTTATGATTTCGTCTGTCCGTTTAAGTTTGTCATCTATGTAGGTAACAATAGCGTCCTGTTCATCTTTCGGTGGAATAGGATATGATAATTCAGCAAGTTTATTCCATCTCAAATCACAAGACCTTACCCTTATTCCCGTTGCCAAAGCCAAGAAAACATCTCCGTAGGCCATACTGCGAAGATAATACATAAAGAATTTCTTGTTTTCATCAGTGTCTAATACATTAAGTACAGGGGAAGCCTTTCCTCTCGAATCTGAAATGCCTATTGCCCCCGCGAATCCATCCATACCGTGTACTACAAGATCTCCTTCATCTATGCCTTGATACCCGATTTCCTTATCTGACATAGTAAATCCTTCTTCACGGCGTTTGCTTCGTAATGTTACTTCTCCATCTCTGAAACAGGTGATAACCCCGTCCTCTTGTCTGACGGGTTTCTGCAAGTATTTTAAGCAATATTTTCCGCGGATAAGTTCCCAATGTGCAGGTATTTCACCTACCCACGGTAATCCGCTATCCTTCATCGGAGCGTTTTTATCTAGCCCTTTTGTTACAGCTTCTGTGATAACAGACCGCTTATATGCTTGAAGGGTGTCAATCTCTGACTGAATATCCGCAAAAAGAGCATCTATTTCGTTACATTTGGTATCAAGGAAATCGGCAATGCCTTTCTGTACAGTTCTTTCAGGATACGTAACGCTATATTCTCCGTACACTTCTCCTGAAACATTAGGTTGGGCAGAACCGTTAGCACGTAATAGGATATATTCTATGAATTCCCTTGTAGATAAACAATAAAACAAAAATTTGGGTTGGCCCGTTCTAATAATTCCTACTCGTTGGTTTATATATGCATGATCAGAGTTTTGCATAATACCAACTTTTCCAACAGTAGCACCACTCATCGCTAATAGAATATCATTATTATGTATCAAATACTTTTCAAGACCTTTATTGGAATCTACACCTTGACAATTTATTGTATCTATTAAACCATCCTTAATATCACCTATCCGAATAACTGGATATTGAAAATCCCTTTTTAATTCCTTACTATCAAAGGCATATCCGTTTAAAAAAGTAGATATGTATTTACAACGAATGGTACTCCAATTTCTTGGAATTTTACCAATCCAATCAATTCCGCTATCTTTCATTTCTCTCATATCATTCACATCAATCATTTCCAAAAAGTTTTCGTATACGCTCATTTACGCTGTTTTCCAAAGCAATAAATCGCTCTGCAAGTACTTCGCTTGCTTCTGGCTGCTGATACTTATAGAAATATCTTGTGAAAGGTATCTCCGCACCGGTTTTTATTACAGGCTTCTTTGCACTAATATCTTCTTCCCAAAACCATTTTGCATCTGGCACATGAGGAAGTACTTCACGAGCCATATAGTCTTCTATGGTCTCATCCCAACGCACTATTTCTGTATCTTTTGAAGACTTATCATAAATCACTTCACCTGCGTTTTTTCCTTTCTTAACAGTCTGTATTTCTGCTTCTTTATCCATTACAGAAAGACCGTCAACTATTTTATCTATAAGTTTTGCATCAACTTTGATATCAGATAAAACTTTGTTTAATACAGGCATAAATTTTTCAGGAGAAAGCCACTTATCTTCAGTACAAGAGGCGCTTAACCTTTCAAGAATAGCATCATATACAGGCTTTGTTTCATAGAAATCCGCTAACGCTTTCTGTTCTTTAGCATTTGCAGTAGTACCTTTTTCTTCAAGTTCAGCTACCTTTGCATCATCCCATAACGACTTCAATGCTCCTGATTGAAGCATGTTCTGAATGCGTTCTTCTGTAAAGCCATAACTACGCTGCAATGGTTGCATTATGGTGTATTCTTTATATATGAATTCTGTATTGTCATAGATCTTACATAATTCATTTTCTTTAAAGTCTGCATAGAGCTTTGTGATCTCTATCCTGTCTTCCTTGCTAAATTCGTTCTTCTTATTACCCAATGGCTTACGAAGCTTATGAGAAATCTGCGATGCATCTATTAACTGTATCTTACCCTTACGTTCTGGGCGCTTATTCTTTGATAAAATCCATACATATGTCGCAATACCGGTGTTGTAGAACAAATCTGTAGGCATAGCAACTATAGCTTCAATTAGATCATTCTCAAGCATCCAGCGTCTTACCTGTGATTCACCGGAAGCAGTTCCACCCGTAAACAAAGGCGATCCGTTTTCAATTATTGCGGCACGGCCAAGTTTGTCATCCATCTTAGCAATAGCAGACTGCATAAATAATAACTGGGAATCTCCACCTCCTGGAAGACCTGCCCCCCAACGTCCGGCTAATCCCTTATTGGTAAACTCATCCTTTACTGCTTTTTCCTGTCCGTCTTTAGCATCTGCTCCTGACCAAGGTGTTCCAAACGGAGGATTTTCGATGAGGAATCTCATCTTGATATCTGGGAAGCAATCTTCTTTTAGTGTATCTGCGTGACGGAAGTTGTCGGCATTCTGTCCTTTGATCAACATCTCTGCTAAACCAACAGCATAAGATTGTCCCATAAATTCCTGACCAAATAAACGAACATCCGCTGAAGGATTGAAGTGTTTCAAATAACTGTAGGCTGTAGAAAGCATACCACCTGTTCCGCATGCCTGATCGCATATAGTAATAACACGTCCTTCATCAAAAATGTCATCACAACCTTCTGCCGTAAGAAGAGAAACCAACAATTTAATGATGTCACGACCGGTGTAAAACTGTCCGGCATCTACATTCTGATAGAAACGACCTATAAGATTCTCAAAGATATATCCCATTTTGATACTGTCAAATGTTTCAATAGAGAGATCCAGTTCTGAAAACGCTTTCACTACACTGTACAGACAGCCATCTTTGTCCATCTTTTTAATATGATCATCCATATTCAATTCTCTAAAAATCTCTTGAACATTTGCAGAATAGCCATTCAGATACTCTGTAAAGTTTGCAGAAATATGATCTGCATCATTACACAATTCTTTCAAGCTAAATTCACTGGTGTTGTAGAACTGATATCCTGCTAACTGACGCATCTTTTTATATGCAACATTTCCATTGTTAGCTTTATAGTATTTGAGTACTTCGTCCTTAGTCGGTTCAAGTGCACACTCAAATCTTCTGATTATTGTCATAGGGATAATTACATCACCATATTTATCCGGCATATATGATCCCCTAAGTTTGTTAGCTATACTCCATATAAAATTGGCTTCTGATGTAATATCAACCGGATTATCGTCCCATAAAACATCAATTTTGTTGTTCATATAATATATCTCCTCTTGTATTTTTAAATGCTCTGATATAATGTACAATTCTTCCAATACACACTGTATATATTTTACCATATTAGTGTGCAAGACTGTACAATTATTCCATTACACCATCATCTTTGCACTGCTCATAATATTCGCACATAGGGCAGAAAGATTTGCAGTATTTTACGTTACCTTTGACGATCTTCTTCATCCAGAATAATATCCTTTTCATATTTGGGTCTCCTTCCATCATTTAAAAACCTATATTACAAGGATATATCATCAAATGTCCTATTTATTACCCTGCAAAAATCCAGGTACCATCTTTATCGATAGCACCTGGATTTTAGGTATTCTTATACTACTATTTTCTTGATCACTCTGACTTACTCATAGATTCGATCTCTTCTACGCAACATAATTCACGGACAAGATCTGCCAACCCATTTTCTTCCCATTCCTTCGGGAAATCAAAGTAAAACCATAAAGCTTGCGGAAGAACTTTGTTTATCTCGACCAGGGTGCTAAGCATTTTGCGTTCTTTATAATTTCGAGGTTTTTTGTAGTTTTCACGTATAAATGCTTCAATCTCTTCCTTCGAAAACCATTCAGCCGGGAAACACTTTTCCTTTCCTTTAGGAGCATTAGCGTTATATGTTTTCCTGCGAGCGGCACAATTCAGGGAACACATATCACGTAATTCTTTAGGCCAAAAATTCTTCACTAATTCCATGGTTTCCTTATCATCCTGATCATATACCCACGGGAATTCGTTATAAAACGATTCTTCTAGATAATCTCTGTGCCAAATGGCATCAGGATCTATTCCGTTTTTTTCGTTATATTCGTTCTCTTCATCGTCACGCCGGCTCTCTTCTTCTACTTCATCCATCATTTTTATGAATTCTTCAGGAGCCTCCTTTTGCAGGAGTATTTCCTCTTCTTCAGATAGTTCACCGTATTTTATATTTTCATCATCTGCAGTTTCCCCAAGAAGCCACTTACAACGCCACTCGTTTGAAAAGCCATAAGCCATCCTGTAGATTATATCGTGATAAATATTCTGTCCCGGGAACAGAATATTAACCTCATTCCTAGATAAGACATAGTGCCCGATTGAAGAAAACTCTGTGGTCCATACACGATATAAGTATGCTATGAAATCAGCCATAAAGTTTCTGTTTATGTTTAAGCTGTATATCTTTGATATCCACGGACGCATCTCTATATATTCTTCCATGTCCTTTGCGCTAGAAAGACGGCAGTTGCTTATCTCGTTTCTATTTGGAGATAATGCCATCTCATAGGATACTACTTTAGGTAAGACTTCCTCTAACTTCTTTTCATGAAAACTGTCGGATACCAGATTTTTGTATGTAATGATACCCTTTGCTGTGATAAAAAGATCATCCTTTTTCTTCCCGTGAAAATCCACGTAATTATCTCTACTGCACATGTCGAGCTGAGCGATCTTTTCTATCTCATGGTTAACACGTTCTTTGCTCATTCCATACATTTCCTTTTCTATGATAGTGTCAACCGGGCATTTTCCGCCATTTTCCAAAAGGCAAAATAAAATCTCTTTTCCGACCTCACCTACGGTTCCCTCTTTGTCAGCAGTTTCTTCCCTTAAGTTTACTCCAAGGGCTTTTGCTACCGCTTCTTCTGTATCAACATCTTTGATACCCTGTCGTTCATAATTACTTACAGTCTGAGCTGTTGTGTTTAACCTTACAGCAAGTTCCTCTTGCGTTAATCCTTGGATCTTTCTGTATTTTCTGCACTGTTCACCTAAAAAGGTAGATAAGTTTTTTTCACTCATGGTATTTCCTCCGAACCATCTATGACAACGATGCAATCTCAAGTATGCTTTCACCTGGATTCCAACATGGAGAATGGATTTCTTTTATCCTCGGGCTTAATTCTTCGCAGTATATCATTTCTTTTAATGATGTGCCGCCATTATATCCATGGATAAGATCAAGGCTGAACTCCGGCAACATATACAACAAGGCAATAACATTTTTAATAAACTGTCTTGCTTCGTGCTTGGTCATCATATGAAGATCTGCAGTAACCGTAACTTTTCCAGTGTTCTCGTCTTCCCATTTGATCCTGCCAGTCATCTCGGATCCATATAACAACTTTAGATTAGAAAACATACGATCTTTTTCCATGCTCTTTTCCTCTGAGATTGCTGTTTGCTTGTTACAATCTCAGTATGGAATAAAGATGCAGAAATTAACATCGAACAACTCTTGAATACGCTCAAAGATTTCTTGAATTTTTAGATTATCGAGTATTATGAAATATATTATAACAAGATATGATGCAAAACAGCATAAAAAAAGCAGGGGCATTGCTACCACTTCTAGTTAGTCTTTTGTGGTTCCATCCCGCCCTTCCCGACCAAGCGTATGTTGCTCGCTGTTTGATTTGTGTTTTTTGGGGTGAGAATTGTTTTGAATATATCTGTAAATGATGTCATAATGTAGTTAGACTGTTTTATAAATCTTTTTGTATTTTATGGAGAATATGATATGAAGAAGAATATCTTAAGAATTGTTGCTACTTGTTTTATCCTGTCGCTCTTCTTATGGATACCTATTGGGGCTCATGCAAACCAGCCATACGTAGATTTCCCTGATGCTACTGTGGGAGAGCCTTATGAGGTGGGTTTGGAATTTGATGTTCTCGGAAGTGCTCAAGTGCCTGATTCCATAACCAATGGTGCGGGACTTACTATCAGCGCAACAGGTAAATACGTAGTAGTGAGCGGTATACCGACTGCTCCTGCTGATGAAGCATCTGCACTTATAAGAGATACTGCTACCGATATCTTATTCGTTTTAAGGTTTAAGATCAATCCGGCTCCGACTGCGACTACAGTATTGCCGACACAGATTTCTTCTGAGCCGCATGTTCATTCATTTAAATGGGAGACATCTAAAGAGCCTACTGAGACCGAAGATGGTGAGATGATCTATGTATGCCAGGATAAGGATTGCAGAGAGGTCGCACTTACTGAAAAGACGACAGGTCAGTCGATCTTTATGATCAATACAGCCAATAGGATACTCAATGCTGAGCAAAATGCTGTATTGCATATTTCCACAACACACTGGAAATCTTTTAACAAGACTGTTTTGTATGCCATGTTAAAACGACCGGACGTGACTTACGTTTTAGACTTTTTGTCAGAAGGACATAAAGGAGATCAGATGACGGTAACCATTCCTGCAGGTTTCGATGTTGAATCGTTTTTTGATAAAGACGGATGGGCCGGATTCCTCTTCATAAATGATGTGATCAACAAACACAATATGGCACATAATAACTGATGTTTATTCACAGGGGCAGCAATGCCCCTGTTCTAGTCTGTGTATATGAAGTTGGTCTCGTTAAATTCCTTGTCTGTGATATTGGCAAGCTTTTCGATGGTTGAGAGCATTATCTCTGTCATTTCCTTGTCATTTATGTTGTTTAGGACACTTACAATGCTCTGTATCGTTATTCCTCTTGTCTTGCCTTTGTATATCGCAACAAGGTTAGCTTCCGGTACACTGAACTTAGTCGCGCTCATATGATCTCTCCTTTGCTTTTGATTTTGTCTGACTCTCTGCTCTTTCTTTAGCCTTATTAAGTCTGCTCTTTATGCTCTTCTTTTCTTTGTTGATATCGATAAGATTTGCTTCCAGTCTGCCTATCAACTTGTTTGAGCATTTCTGTATAGTCTCAAGAGACTGTCTGAATTCATTAAGTGTCGCATCCTTGCTCCAGCCTAGGATATATCCAAAGCTGTAGTCGTCAGTATCTATACCGAAATGCTTGCATACAGTGAATGCAACAGACTCTGCTTCCACTTCCTTTGTGTTCCTGTCCTTCTTTTCTTCTTTGATCTCCTGCTTTGTATAGTCATGAAGGATGGAGTGGGCGATCTCATGGATCATAGTCTTGATGGTCTGGGATTCACTCATACCTTCATTGATATAGATTTTCTGTGCCTTAGGATCGAAGTATCCTTTTGCTCCGCCTTCTATATCCTTTGTGATAATAGGTATATCTGTAGCTTTATTTAATGCTTCTTTCATATCCTCAAAGCCCTTTACATCACCTTTAAGATCACCTGCTATGAGCTCGGGTATGGGATCTCCTTCCGTCTGGCTGACATCAAAGACTGTTACGGGCTTAAAGATGGGTATAGTAACCTCTTCCTGTTCAATGTACTGCTTGCCGTTATTATCCGTCTTCTTTGTCTCTACAGTCTTTTTTATGGGAGCAGGAGCGAGTATCTTTATTCCTTTCTCACCTTTTTTGACATTCCTGTTAAAGTTGTTCTTCCAGGAATTGAAGCCTGCGACATATGTTGCCTGTGGCATCTGCATCATGATGAGTAAAGTATTGTTGTAACTATAACTGTGAAACTTACTCATACAGGTAAGGTATTTCTTGAAATCCTCGGAGTTTTTTAAGTTTAGCAGACCTTCTTCCAGCTTGCCGGTCAGTTCTTTTACTTTCTCTATGTTCATAGTTCACCTCCCTGCTTAATCCTCTATTGCCATTATTGGCGCAGCAATCTCCTGTCAAGGTGGATAAAGCATCGTCTTTATACTGCCTTGACAGGCTCATGCCGCGGTTTCTTTTGTCATCAAGAGGATTAAGCAATTGATCACTCAATCGCTGCCTCTTTGCTCTTTGTAGGGGTTTTGTGGTTCTTTGCTGCAGCCTTGCTCTTTTGAGCTCCTTCTTTGAGCCTTGCCTTCACGCCTTTAGGTTTTTCATCCTTAAGGATCTCCTTATCCTCCACCTCTTTTATTGGTTTGGAATTTTCGATCTCTTTTGACTCTCTAAATGCGTTCATTACTATGGATGAGATCACCGCTCTTGAATCCCTGTCCGGGGGATATACAAAATCCTTATAGACTGCCTGACCGCTCTCATCGATCTCGTTTGTCTTATATGACGGGAACGATACGTAGTCACCTGTCTTTTCTGAATGTCTTATCGTGATGTTATTTACTACGTAATCCTCATTAAGATAGAGTCTGCCGATACCTATCGCTCCTGCCTTGCCGTCTTCAAGCGGTACTACTCTTGCAGTGATATCTTTTCCTGTTCTCTGTGAGATATCCTCGATCGTTACTGCCTTTCCGGAATCCAAACTTTCAAGTACTGCGCTGTTAAGCTGCGCTCTGGCTACTGCAGTGATGGGATTGAACACTTCGTTATAGATCGTATTACCCTGTTCATCCACTCTGTTTGTTGCGTAACTTGGCATTGCGACAAATCTGCCGTTCTTACCTTCTTTTACTGTTACGTTCCTTACCTTAAGCTGATCGCCGAAATCGATGTTTGCGATCGCTATAGTGGAACCGTTCTGTTCTTTTAATGCATTGGTCTTTACTGTGATATCCATAAGTTTTCCTCCTTAAAAAAATGAGGGGTGAATATTCACCCCTCGCATTTAGCCAAGCGAC
>Ga0310694_10000657_pt1 | contig 43851 bp, 39 predicted proteins | sample 174DNAGHGhighgp2_FD_203884 | JGI IMG/M metagenome (GOLD analysis project Ga0310694, IMG submission 203884) | Sheep rumen microbial communities from Palmerston North, Manawatu-Wanganui, New Zealand - 1742 DNA GHGhigh gp2 (v2) (version 2) | ecosystem: Host-associated > Mammals > Digestive system... | reverse complement strand
CCGTTGAGCGATTTCACCCACGGCGTCTGCGGCAGCTCAGCCGTGAAGGCGTCCTCCACGCGCGCGAGCGGGAACGAGTAGGCGCGCGCGGGCTCCACGTTCACGTAGTTGACGAGCTCGTTCTCCCACTCGGGGGCCTTCTCCTTCGCGCGCTGGGCGCGCACCTTCGCGAGCGTGGCGTCGCGCACGTCCGCCCACTGCGGACCGTGCGTCTCGCGCAGGTCGGTCCATTCGAGGCGTCCCGCCTCCGTCGGCACGGACTTGAGGCGCGTCTCCACGAAGTGGCGCAGGGCGGCCTCGGTGCCGGCCACGTCGGAGCCGTGGAAGTACATCACGCCGTTGCGCAGGCCGTACTTCCAGGCGCCCTTCGCGTCCCAGGGCTGCGTGGACACGTAGAAGTCGCCGGCGAACGCGGGCGCGTAGCCGAGCACCTGCACCTCCACGCCCGTCACGCGCTTCACCTCGGCGGCGAGCGTGCGCATAAGCGCGTAGGTGGCCTTCGTTTCGTCCTTGCTCGCGTGGATGCGGAACGGACGCGGGTCGTTGCGCTCGATGCTGAACGTCTCGGCGGCAAGCGGCCCTGCCGCCGAGACAGCCGCGAGCAGGCAGCAGAGGTTCAGCGCCTTCACTGCGCCGGCTCCTTTAGGGCGAAGCTGCGGCACTTCACGCCGGCCTGGCGGAACATCTCCTTCACCGTGTCCAGGAAGGCGGTGTAGTCGCCGCCGTACACCACTTCGGAGATGCCGGAGTTGATAATCAGCTTCGCGCACGTGAGGCAGGGCGAGAGCGTGATGTAGATCGTGCCGCCGCTCACGTTCACGCCGTAGCGCGCGGCCTGGCAGATCGCGTTCTGCTCGGCGTGCACGCAGAGGCACTCGTCGAGGCCCTTCCCGCTCGGCGTCTTGCCCGCGCAGCGCGGACAGCCACCGTCGAAGCAGTTCTTCACGCCGCGCGGCGTGCCGTTGTAGCCGGTGGAGAGGAGGTGGTTCTCCTTCGTGATCACCGCCGCCACCTTCCGGCGCGAGCAGTTCGACCGCTTGGCGACCACCTGGGCGATCTCCATGAAGTACTCGTCCCAGCCGGGGCGCGTGTCGTTCTTCGACTTCCGCTTCATGTCAGCATCCCTGGAGGAGCAGGCCGGTCGAGGCGAGGTCACGCGCGTCGAGCGCGTACACGGGATCGATCTCCACCGGCACGCCCTCGGCCACGGTCACGCCCGCTTCGGCGAGCTGGCGGCGCCACTTCGCCTGGAGGTCGGCCTGGCAGGTGGCGGGGGAGTCCTTACCCGCGGCGTTCTTGACGGGCGAGAACTCGTCGCGCCGGTCGAACGCGAGGCACGAGACGCCCTTCGCGTCCGCAAGCGCGTCGAAGATGAACTTCTCGAACTTGTAGCCATTCGGTTCTGTGGGCTTCACGACTTTGCCGTTCACGTCAACGCACGGGATCTTCTTGTGCGCGAGGTGGAGTGGCATCGCCTTCGCGGCTTCCTTCTCGAGGAAGGCACGGTCGAACACGTGGATTGCAGGAGAGCCGTACTTGAAGTAGAGCTCGCCGTCCGCACGGCGGCGGTTGTTCATCTCGTCCGTCATCTCCGTGTACTCGATCATGTCGAAATGCCCGTCGCGCTTCACGACCATGCCGAGGCCCTCGGATGGATCGCGCTTGGCGGTGAGCTTGAGGGAGTACTGGCTCTTCTCGAGCGTGTGGATTCCGATGAACGCGGGGTCGGCGATCTCCACGAGCGGGTTGTCCACCTGGAAGTAGAAAAGCGTCTTCACGCCACGGGCGCGCATGTTGTCGAAGCAGCCGTTCGCCTTTAGGGCGGCGATCATGCCGCCGTGTCCGTCAGGGCTCATGAAGATGCGGCCGGGGGCGTCAAGGATGATCTTGCCGTCGGGCGTCATGCCGGGCCACATGCCCTGCTTGAAGAAGATTACGTCCGCCGGGTCGAGGCCGAAGTAGTCGTTCTCCTCGAAATGCGCCACCGTGGCGGCGTAGTTCGAGGCGCTAGTCATCACGTAGAACGGGATGGGCGTCTTGTAACGGATGGAAAGCGCAAGAATCTTGCGAGCGTGGAAGTAGAAAAGCGACGCGCCGGTGACGGGGCCGATCGAGTACGCGCCCTTCGGTCCGTCGAAGCCGAGACGCGAACCCTGTCCGCCGGCGACAAGCAACACGCCGACGTGTCCTGCCGCGAGCTCCTTCTCGCCCGCCTCGACGGCGCGCTTCAGCGACGCACCCTTCAGCTCGTGAACCTTCGGCGCGGTGGGCTTGCCCTTCTTGGCTGCGGACGCCCCACCGCCGGCGAGCGTCGCCTTGCAGCGCTCCAGCTCCTTGAAGTCGATCGTCTCGACCTGCGCGAGAAGCGCCTTGCGCTCCGCTGCGGAGAGCTTCTTCCAGAACTGCAGGACGTGGCCCTGCCCGTTCTTCTCCAACACCGTCTTTGCCTGTTCGTATGTCATGTTGACCTTTCTGGGTTTGTTTTGAAATCAGCCTTCCGTCACATCCGCATGTAGCGCGGACCGTCACCGCCCTGCGGGAACGTCCAGTCGATGTTACCCTTGGGACACTTGATGCGACACGTCTTGCAGTGGAGACAGTTCGAGAAGTCTATCTGCAGCCTATCGCCCTCGCGGATGTAAACCTCCGCCGGACAGAACCTCGTGCATGGCGAGCCGAACTCCTTTTCACATTCTGCGCATGCGGCGGGATCCTTGATCTTTAGATGGCACGGCTGGTCTTCCTCGTGCAGGGTCCCGGACATAAACACGTCCGTAAGACGGTCGGGCTGGAGCGACGAGCCTTCCACGTCGTCAGCCACCTCCCGCGCAAGCCTCTCGCGGACAAGCGGCTCCAGCGCCTTGGCATCGCCCTCGTCGCAGCCGGGCACGCGGAACCACGGGAACTTGCCGCACGTCATCCACGCGAGACCCGCCGCCATTACGCCCCACGGCAAACCGTATGAGAACGACGCTCGCACGTTCCGCACGCGCTTCATCTCATTCCAGCCATTGGTCGCCTGAAGGCGCTTGAAATAATCCTCTCCAAGCGCATCGCCGTCCGCATCATCATGCGCAAGAATCGCCTCTGCCGCGGCACGTCCGCTCTCAAGCGCGATGTGTACGCCCTTGATGCGCAGGGAGTCAAGCAACCCCGCGCCGTCGCCGACGATCAACACGCCGGGCGCATAAGGTTTCGGCACGGCGTAGAAGCCGCCTTCCGGAATCACCTTCGCACCGTATGCAACGGTCTTGCCGCCCTTGATGTGGCGATGCACCGCTGGCGAATCCTTGAACCGCCTGAACAAACGGAACGGGTCGATCTCCGCGCGCGAGTAGTCGAGCGCGTAGGCGTACCCCACCATCACCTGCGTTTCGCTCACGTGATAGACGAACCCGCCGCCGTAGGTGTTGATATCGCTCGGCCATCCGAACGTGTGCATCACCTCACCTGCGGTCTGCGTACCAGACGGCACCTCGATAAGTTCCTTTATGCCGAGTGCGTACGTCTGCGGACGCTCCCCGCCGAATTTCTTCTCCGCAATGAGGCGTTCCGTAAGGATGCCACAGCCACCTTCGGCAAGCACTACGATCTTGGCGCGGATTTCCTCTGACGGAAGGTAGTTCGACTTCTTGCCGCCGTTTTTGTCGAGTCCTTTCTCGCCGGTCTTCGCTCCCACCACTCGTCCGCCCTCCTCCACGAGTTCCGTAACGGCGAAACCGGTGTAGATTTCCGCGCCGAGTTTCGAGGCAACTTGCGCGAGGTACGCCGTAACCTTCGTGAGGGATGCGACGGGGTAACCCTTCGAGCTCATCATCTTAGGCACCCACGGGATCTTGACACTGCTCTTGTCCGTAAGAAGGAGGCGGAAACTCTCCTTCACGACCTTCGCCTCGCACGGAAGCTTTTCGATTTCCTCCGGCGTGAGAAGTCCGTCAAATCCGCTTGAGTCGATGATCGCGCCGGAAAGGACGTGCGACCCGACGCTGCGCCCCTTCTCCAGCACCACCACGCGCGGCTTCTTGTCACCCGCGTTGCGCAACAGCGTTATGGCCGTAGCGAGTCCCGCAGGCCCCGCGCCGATTATGAGCACATCCGTACTGATCATTCGCATCCCTTCTTTTTAAAATACTGATTTCCGTCAGACTTTCGGCACGACGACCGGAATCCACTTCGGAACCGGCGGCTCGCCTTCGCGCGGCGGCAGCATGCTCTTCGACACGGCGTCGATCACGGCAATGCTGCGAAGCCCCTCCTCGAGCGTCATTCCCATCACGCAGTCGCCGGGCTCCTTCGCGCCGCCGGCAAGGAATTCCGCATACTCCCGGTAAACGCGCGCAAGCGCCTCGACGTAGGCGTCGCTGCCGCCGAACGGAGTATCGACGCCTCCCAGCGCGCTTGGCGCGGCATTCTCGTCCTTGTAGAGCTGTTTCTCCCCATCGTTGCCAAGCACGACCAGCTCGTTGGCGGAACTTTCCCACCAGCGGATGGAGCCCTTGTCGCCAAGAACCTCGAGCACGAGGCCCTCGCGGTGACCGGTGGCGACCTGCGACAGGAGAAACACGGCCGGCAGCCCCTTGTCAGTGCGCACCATGACCACGGCATCGTCCGGTATGAGACGCCCGGGGACGCATGGATGCCCACACGCGCACACTTCCTTTATGCGCAGGCCCGTAACATACTCCATCACGAATTGGCAGTTCGAACACAAGTCATGTACCACGCCGCTCGCACCGTTCTTGCGCGCGTCCGTACGCCAAAGCGCCTGGCGGTTACCCCTGTTTTCAAGGCGCGGCGCCATCCACCCGAGCTGCATTGATATGATCACGCGGCGCATAATTCCGATTCGCCCGTCCTTGATGAGGTCGCGCGCCTTGCTAAGCATTGAATAGGCGGGATAAACCATCGCAACGCGGTACGGAACGCCCACGGCCCTGGATTTCCGCACGAGGTTGGCGGCCTCGTCAATGTTGCACGTGAACGGCTTTTCGCCAAGAACCGGCACACCGGCGTCCATCGCCGCCATGGCTACGGGATAGTGCATCGTGTTCGGCAGCGGAGTTGACACGAACAGGACCCGTTGATCTTTCGGAAGACGCGCCTGAGCCCTGAAGAACTCGCGATACGCACCGTATATCTTGCGGTCGGCGAGCCCGTACGGCTCCTGACAGTCATACGTGGTCTTCCTCGTGCTGCCGAAAGCACCCGTGACAAGCTGTACGTTGCCGGACTTCTCTATAGCCTTCAAATGTATCGGGCCCATAAATGATTCGAGCCCTCCGCCAATCATAGCTACATCATATTTTTTGTTTTGATCCATCTTTTTTATTCACACCTTTTCCTTTTAGGTTTACGTTAAATGGCTCCTACCGATAGGTCACGTTTCCACCGCTCACCGAACCCGTGAACGCCGTTCCCGGCGCAAATGCCACGGAGGAATCCTCAAGGACTATCAACCCGCATCCGCGCACGTTCTCAAGCGTCTCGTTGACGCCCACGAGCACCAGACGCCCCTGCCCGCACACAGTCACCGGACAATCGAACGGCACTACGTCGCACAACGCCACGGGGAACGTCGTGCCGATTTCAGCTAGTCTCTTTTTCGGCGCGGAATAGTTGGAAATGGAACCTACGTCCTGCCACGCGATTGAGCCGTTCCTCATTTCGCCTACGGACACCACCCAGTCCGCTGGGTCCCTCCCGATCGCATCGTTAGCCGTCGCGTACGAATAGGCGTCGAACGAAACCGCACGCCCGAGGTCGAGGACGAGCGGTACGCCCTGCGTGTTGTAGTATTTCGTGTTCACGTTTCCATCAATCGCCTTCTCCGGCCCTTCTGCCGTCCCAACGGGGCCCGCGATGGCCTTAGTGCCGTTGGGGAACGGCACGGGCTTGCCGTCCTTGAAAAGATGGAATTCGCTGTACTGCGGGCCAGTCCCCCCGTGGTCCGCCTTGCTTGCGGGACGCGTCTTCGTGACGGTGAACCTAATGAATCGGCCAGTCGCCGTATGGGCCGCGCCCGCCGCCATGCGCACCGATCCATCGCGTATCTCAAGCCCAGCGTTCCCAAGCACCGCGCCTGTGAGGTCCAACACGCCACCGCCGGTCTTGACCAGCACGCCGTCCGTGAACTTCCGTCCGGCCTCTACGCCGCGCGTTTGTCCGCAAGGGACGTCAATCGTCTCCGCCTGCGCAGAACAGGCGGCCACCAACAACACTGCAATGAGTCTTTTCATCATCTATACCTTTGCCGATATTCGTTTGAGCGCCGTTTATTGTATCACATACTCGTTTCAATTTAAAGATTTTTTCGGGGCTACATTTTCCCTGAAATACGCCACTGCGCCGTCATGGTCTGAGAATGCGCCGTCGAGTTGCGCCTCGAAACAGGCGCCTATCCACTTGCCGAACTGCGGCGAGGGACGATAGCCGAGCGCAATGAGGTCGCGGCCCATTAAAAACGGCTTCGGCGCGGCGGCGGCTACGCGCAGCCGTTCGGCGGCCGCAGCAAGCCATTCGAGGTCTTCGCCGCCCGACGTTCCTCCCGGCAATGCGCCGGGGCGCCCCTCGTCGTCAGCGTGCGCCACGCGCAGGAGACGGTCGATGCGCCCCACCTTTATAGACAGTCGGCGAATCGCCGCGTCACCCGCCTTCGCACGCCACAGCGAAAACGGCTGCATGTGCTGTTCTACCAGCGGAGGCACGTCGCGCAAGATGCGCTCCTCGTTCGTGAGGCGGCGGAGGAATGAGAGCGTCGGCTTCACGCCAGCCGTGTCGTGTCCGCGCGAGCGGATGTGCCCGTCCGCGTCAAATGTAGTGGTGGCAGGTTTCCCAAAATCGTGGCAGAGTACGGCAAGGCCCACGATGAGGTCTTCGTCGCGGTCGCCGGTACGGCTATGGGCGAAGGCGTCGAGCGCACAGCACGTGTGGTTCCACACGTCCCCTTCCGGATGCCATTTCGGGTCTTGCCTGCAGCCGATGAGCCGCCGCAGTTCCGGGTAATACCTCACCCAGCCCGTGTCGCGCAGAAAGGCGAGGCCGCGCCCGATGCACACGCCCTTCACAAGCAGTTTCGCCCATTCCTCGAAGAGGCGTTCGGGAGGCAGTCCCTCCGGCGTTACCGTGCGGCAGACCTCCACCGTTTCGGGCACAGGCTCAAGACCGAAGCGCGCAACGAACTGCATACCGCGCAAAACTCGCAGCGGGTCTTCGCGGAACTTGTCGGACACGTGCCGCAGCGCACCTTCCGCAAGGTCGCGTAATCCACCGTGCGGATCGATTACCGTGTCTTCAAGCGGGTCGTAGTACATCGCGTTCACGGTGAAGTCACGGCGGCTTGCCGCCTCGGGAATCGGAAGGAACGGGTCGGACTCGATTTCAAAGCCCTTGTGACCAAGGCCATGCTTCGACTCGCGGCGCGGCAGGGAAATGTCGATATCGAGGTGCTGTATCTTGAGGACGCCGAACGAAAGCCCCACGAGATCGAGCGCGTACGCCGCTCCGAGGATACGCTTAAGGCCGTCGGGCGCGAGGCCGAACACTTCGATGTCAACGTCCTTCACGCGCTTCCCACACAAAAGGTCGCGCACGGAGCCGCCCACCAGCAGCGCACGACCTCCCGCCACGCGCACACGCCGCGCCACGTCCAACGCCGCCATGCGCAGTTCATGCGGCAAATTCGCCAAATCGACTTTCGGCGATTCCTTTTCCTCATCTGTTCCGCCAAGCATTTAAAACACTTTCCTTGAACACGTCCTTAAACTCATTGCGGGCTAATGCGCACCGCTGCTTCAATGTATTTTACATCAATCCACATTTCATTGTCAAGGGGCGGCCCGAATATTCTGGTCTGCCTAGACGGAGATGAGAGCCGTTCAGAAAGCCGATCGCTCTTCGCCGGTGTCAGGTGCATTCTCCGGCGTTCCCACCACGCCGGCGGAACGCGTTCCACAAGTTGGCCACGACGGCGATGATCCTCGCCATCGCCTTGCACGGCTTCAGCTTGCACGTGGTGAACCCGCCCAGCCCCACTGGTTCTTGAGCTCGTCGAAGTTGTTCTCGCAGTCGCCCCTGTCGCGGTAGAACTACGAGATCGCCGTCGCGTCCATTGCGCCGTTGTTCATGACGAGCGCGTAGTAGTCCCACTCGCGTCCCTTCATGTCCTTCACGAACTCGAACTCCTCCTGCTTCGGGGTCCCCGTAACGGTCGGGACAAGGACCGTCGGCCGCTTAGGGACTTTTGGACCTCTGCCTCTGCGCTTCGGCTCGACTGCCTCGGGCTTCTTATCCGCCGACCTTCTGATGAACAGGACCCGGCGCTTCCTTTCCCACCCGTCAAGCGAAATCCGCATTCTTGCAATTGCCTTAAGCATGTGCGTTATTCTATCGGGGGGCAAGAATCATACGATCAGTATCTCATTCTTGGCATTGACATGTAAAGTAGTGGGGGTGAGGTGTGTCGTCCGCACCACAATATCACGGTTCGGAGGGATGCACATTGTCATGAGGAGGAACGTTGAGGTGAAAGGGGCAGATTATCTTGCCTGTTCACCGTTCTACATCGAACTCACTGGATGTCAGTCGAACACGAAGCTCTGGCCTTCAACCGGCGCGACGGGGCGAGGGCATCCGTGTTCCGCGAGAAGCTCTGTCATTATCTTCACGCGGTCGGGCTCGCCGTGTACGGCGAACGCCTGCTTTACGCGCCCCTTCACGCCGTCGTACCAGTCCATGAGGCCATTCCTGTCGGCATGTGCAGAGAGGGCGTTGATCGTGTGGACGCGCGCCTCAAGCTTGACCTCCTCGCCGAGCATCTTTACGGTGGCGTCCTTGTGCTCCACGAGCCTGCGTCCGAGCGTGCCCTCCGCCTGGAACCCGACGATCAGGACGATGTTGCGTGGATCTCCCACTGCTGCCTTGAGGTGGTGTACCACGCGCCCGCCTTCGCACATCCCGCTCGCCGCGATGATGACCATCGGTCCGCGAAGGTCGTTCAACGACATGGACTGCTGCGGCGTCTCGATGAACTGCATCCCCGGGAACGTGAGCGGATTCACGCCGGATTTCACGAGGCGCATCGCCTCTTCGTTGTAGCAGCCCGTGTGGTGTTCGTATATCTTCGTGGCCTTCTGCGAAAGCGGCGAATCGATGTACACCGGAATCTGACGTATGCGCCCCGCAGCAAGGAGACGATTCAGGTAATAGAGAATCTGCTGCGTGCGACCGACGGAGAACGCCGGGATGATGAGCTTCGAGCGCTGCTGTATGATGTCGTCGATATAACCTTTCAAACGGCCTTCAACGTCCTCGGCGGACGGATGCAGCCGGTCGGCGTAAGTGGATTCGATCAGGACGATGTCCGCGTCCTGCGGGTATTCGTAGTGGCGGAGGATTGGCTGGTTTGGCTGGCCGATGTCGCCGCTAAAAAGCAGACGGTGGCTGTGTCCAGTACCGCCGGCGACATCCAGCACCACCTGAGCGCTACCGAGGATGTGCCCCGCGTTGTAGAACGTGAGGGTGATCCCCTTGAATATCTCAAGCGGCTGGTGAAGGTGAAGCGGCGTGAAGAGCGGAAGCAGGGCCTCGATGTCCTCTTCCGTGTACAGCGGCTCGAACAGCCGCTTGCCCTGTGCGCGGCGCTTCTTGTTCACGTACTCGAGGTCGCGCTGTTGCAGCCAGCAGCTGTCGCGCAACATCACCTGCACGAGGTCAATAGTGGAGGAACGCGCGTACACCTTGCCACGGAACCCGCGCCGCACAAGCTGCGGCAAGTTGCCTGAATGATCGATATGCGCGTGCGAAAGGATCACCGCGTCGAGCTTCGCCGGATCTACGGGCATGTTCCTATTGCGCTCGAACGCCTCTTTGCGGTGCCCTTGGTAAAGCCCGCAGTCCAGCAAGATGCGCTTGCCGTTCGCCTCAACGAGGTGCATGGACCCCGTGACAGTCTGTGCCGCTCCAAAAAAAGTAATTTTCATGCGGCTAGTATATCATAATTTGGTATAATTTGTGGACGTGAAACGAGAGACAAAAAATATTTTTTTCTACGTGGCGCCTTTTGCCACGTGGATTGCACTTCAAACGGCGTTGCCAGCAACCGCGTGGGCGTATGCCTTGCGCACGGCGGCAACGGCCGTAGTGGGGCTTTTATGCTGGCAACTGCAACGGGTGAGACGCCCGTTGCCACAGTGTGCAATGGGCAAGATGCACGTTGTCCCTATTGGAATCCTTGTTGGCGTGCTGGTGACGGTGTTGTGGATCGTGCCGGAGGTTTCGGATTTCTACCGCACGTGGTTTTGCTGGCCCATCGGATCACTGCCTACGCCTTCAAGCGAACCGTCGCCGTACGATCCTGCGGTATGCGGATGGGCGTTAACCATCGCAAAGCTCATCGGCAGCGCGTTCGTGATTGCGCCTGTTGAGGAGGTGTTCTTCCGCTCGTTCCTCTACCGCTGGTTGCAGCAACGCGACTTCCTTGCCGTGCCGCTTTCGCGCTTCGACCTTTCGGCGTTTCTGTGGATGGTGTTCCTCTTTACGCTTGAACATGACCGCCCACTCGCCGCAGCGATGGCCGGAGCGCTTTACGGCTTCACCGCAATTCGCTTCGGGCTAGTCAGCGCAATCGTGGCGCACGTCACCACGAACCTGCTGCTCGCGCTCCACGTGATATTCAGCGGCGCGTGGGCGTTCTGGTAATGGACGGCGTTAGATGCGCGGCGGCGTCTCGATTCCGAGCAGGTGAAGTCCCGTCGATAGCACCGCGCCGAAGAGCGAGCAGAGGCGCAGACGCGCATCGCGTACCGCAGGCTCGCTCTTGAGTATCGGCGAGCGCTGGTAGAACGAGCTATAGAGCTGGGCTGTCTGGAAGAGATAGTCGGCGAGTACGGACGGCTTGTAGCTTTCCGCAGCGCGCTTCACCGTGGCACCAAACTGAAGCAACTGCAACGCGAGCTGCCTTTCCGCCGGTTCGCCGCAGCTGAACGCCGTACCCGAAAGATCGGGATTGCCAGCCTTGTCGAGAAGCGAGCAGACGCGCGCGTAGGCGTACTGGAGGTACGGACCGGAGTTGCCTTCAAGCGCAAGCGCCTTGTCCCAGTCGAAGTCAATAGCCGTGCCGGGGTCGTGCGAAAGGTCTGCGTACTTGACGGCGCCAAAGCCGATTTGCTCGGCGAGTTTCTCGTCGCCGCCGCGATCCTTGACTATCTCGTATGCGCGGCGCACGGCCTCGGCGAGAAGGTCATCGAGCTTGATGAGGTTGCCTTCGCGCGTGGATATCGCCTTGCCTCCGTAGCTCATGAGGCCGAACGGCACGTGTACCAACTTGACCGTGTAGCCCAATTTTTCGCAAATGATGAAGAACTGCTTGAAGTGGAGCTGCTGGCGGTCGTCAGTCACGTAGATGATTCGTTCGGGGTCGTAATCCTTCACGCGGCTCTCCACGCACGCGATGTCGCTCGTCGTGTAGTTGAATCCACCATCGGACTTCTGTACGATGGCGACAGGCAACTTCTCAGCCTCGAACTTGACGACGAGTGCGCCTTCAGATGGTTCGGCAAGGCCAACCTTCTTCAGCTGCTCCACCACGCCGGGCATCATGTCGTTGTAGAACGACTCGCCGCGGTAGGTATCGAACTTCACGCCGAGCTTCGCGTACATGCGGTCGAACTCCGCGATGGAGATCGCGATGAAACGCTTCCACAGCGCCACGTCGTCCGCGTCGCCGCGCTGGAGCTTCACCAACTCCTCGCGGCAGGCGTCCTTCCACGATTCGTCCTCCTTCGCCTTCGCGGCAGAGAGCACGTAGCACTTCTCGAGGTTCTGGACGGTGAGGTTGTCGCGCTCCTCCTGCGTGAGGCAGTCGCGGTAGCCCTTGATGAGGATTCCGAACTGCGTGCCCCAGTCGCCGAGGTGGTTGTCCGCTATCACGTCGTAGCCGAGCGAACGGAAGATGCGGTCTATGGCATTGCCGATCACGGTGGAGCGGATATGGCCGATGTGCATCTGCTTCGCGGCGTTGGGGGAAGAATAGTCGATCACGACCTTCTTGCCTGCGCCCGTCTGCGGCACGCCAAGGTGCACGTCGGATGCGAGCGACGCGAGGCGTGCGGCGATCCAGTCGGGCGACACGGTGATATTGAGGAAGCCCGGCCCTGCAAGCTCAAGCTTCGCCACGAACGCCGGACGCGACGCCTCCAGTTGCGCGAACACCGCCTCGGCGATTTTGCGCGGCGGCGCATGGAGCTTCTTCGCGGCAGCCAGCGCGTCGTTGCACTGGAAGTCGCCAAACTTAGCGTCGGTCGCAGGAAGCGCCTTGACGTCGGAGAAATCGTTGCCGGGGAAGGCGGCCTCGAATCCCGCCTTCAGCCAACTTTTCGACCGCGCTCATGAGATCCACGTACAATACACCGTTCAGGTGGTCGGTCTCATGCTGCACGGCACGCGCGAGAAAACCCCTCACGGTTATTATCTGCATCCGCCCGGCGGCGTCCGTGAACTGGCACGTCACCTGGTTCGCGCGCACTACCTTCCCGCCCATGTTGGGGAAACTGAGGCAACCCTCCTTGCCGTCCTGCGATCCCTCCTTGGCGATTATGAACGGATTGAACATGACGAGCGGCATCTTGACTGATGCGTTGAACGACTTCGTCTCGTCATCTTCCTCGCAACTCTGCGGCACGTCTATCACGCACACCGATTCAAGCCGCCCCACCTGCTGCGCGGCGAGTCCCACGCCCTTAGCGTGGTACATCGTCTCAAGCATGTTCTCGGCGAGACGCACAAGGTCCGGCGTAACGACCGGAACGGGCGTGGCCGTCTCGCGCAGCACCGCCGAACCATATTTCACTATATCCAGTAACATAAGAGACAACGCTCCGGGAGCTTATACGCCCGTGGAGCCGAATCCGCCGGCGCCGCGGTCCGTGGAGTCTATTTCGGAGACCTCAACGATTTCGGCCTGCGTCACGGGAGCGATTACGAGCTGGGCGATCTTCATGCCCTTCTCGACCTTGAAAGGCTCTGCGCCGAGATTAATCAGGATCACGCCCACTTCGCCGCGGTAGCCCGAGTCGATGGTGCCCGGCGTGTTCAACACCGTGACGCCATGCTTGAGGGCGAGGCCGGAGCGCGGACGCACCTGCGCCTCGGCGTTGGGCGGGAGCATCAGGACGAGCCCCGTGCGCACGAGCGTGCGCTCGCCGGGGGCGATCGTAAGATCAACAACTGAACGAACGTCCATCCCGGCGTCGCCGGGATGGGCGTATGCGGGCAACAGGGCCGCAGGATCAGTCCTGCAGATCCTCACCTTCATCCGTGATTTCCTTCATCGAAGTCCAGTCGCTGGGCTTGACGTTGAGGCGCGACATGTTCGCGTCGCTCCACGCCTTTACGGCAAACGGGGTGATCGCGCGCGCAACCATCTCGCGCGCCTGATTGGCGGCGGAAGCTTGCACCGCCTCGCCTGGCACGCGGTCCTCGACGTAAACCACAACGCCGTTGCCAGGAAGCCCCGTCGTGATCAACTCGGAAAGCTCACCCTTCTTCATGCGCGAGGCGGCGGGCACGACGGCATAGGAGTTGGGGAACGCGCGCGAGCGCATTGCCGTGCTGGCAACGAACGTGATGGAGGTCGATACATTCGCGTCGCCGAACACCTTCGGGTCGAGCTTGTCGGTCTTGCGCTTCTTGAGGTCGGCAAGAACGGCGTCGCGCACCGCGTCAACACCCTTCTTGAAGTCCTTGGCCTTGAGGTCGGCCAATGCGTCAGCGCGCACCTTGGCGTTTTTCTGCACTTCGGCGAACGTCGGGATGCGGGCCTTGGTGCAACGGTTTGTGTCGAGGCTGATCACATAGACCGCGTTCGTGCCGGGAACCACGCGATAGCGGAAGAACGGGCTAGACGGATCGAGTTCGCCGGCGGACGCGAGGAACTCCTTGCAGTCGGGGAGTATCTTCTCGGGCCGCGTCATGAACCCCTCCACGAACTGGCCATTTGAAAGCGCGAAGAGCGGGGAGTCCTTGATGGCGAGCTTGTCCTCGGCTGCGATCTTCGCCAGGCGGTCGGTGGTGTCGTCGGCCTTGACGTCGGACGGGCAGACGCGGCCTTCAAGGGTGGTGCAGAAATCCTCGATCGACTTCTTGAGCTGCAGCTCCTTCTCAAGCTGGGGCTTGACGGTGGCGAGCACGGTGTTCGTGCCGAAGCGGTCGCTCACGTCGTCGAAGTACGATTGCAGTTCGTCGTCGGTGATCTTGAACTTGGCGAGGCGGGCGGAGGCGTCCGCAGGCACCTTGACGTACTTGACGGCCACGAGGTCAGGCAGCGCAAGCGAGTTCGTGTTCGCCTCGTAGTAGGACTTGAGCGACGCGTCGTCGAGCTTCACCGCGGCGGCGTTCTTGTGCTGGAACGTCGCAATGCGTACCGTGATCTTGTCGCTCCCGTCGCGCAGCTCGCTGGATTGCTCGAGGGGCGAGACCCAGTTGGCCGTAGCAGCCGTGCGCTGTACGCGGGTGACGGCAATCTGGCGGCGGATGTAGGATTCAAACTGCTCCGGCGTCATTTCCGCGCGAGCGCACACTTCGCGGTACTGCATCACGTTGATGCCGCCCTTGCCGTCCGGGAACGCCGAAGTGATGGCATTGCGAACATCGGCGTCGGTAGCCGTAAGGTGCAGATCCTCGGCGACCTTGAGCATTCCGATGCGCGACCACGTCTCACGGTTGAGCGCGTCCGACTTCATCGGGAACTCACGCCCGTACTGGAGGCGCATCTCGGTCAGCACGTCGCGCCTGCACGCGCTGAACCAGTCGGCGGAGACCGTCTCGTCCGCCATCTTTCCGGCCCCGTCGGACCGTGGGTCGCCGCCGCGACCGTCGAATATGAAATCGAACGCGAAGAACGCCGAAATCAGAACCGCGAAAACACCCCACACCCACTTGTTGCGGATGAGTCGGTTGAAATGATGAATAACCACTTTCTATTTCCTTTTGTCTTTTCTGTTTGTTTGAACGACCTGCACCTTGCGGCGCAAATCAAATATCTGAATCGCCGTTGTCGGCCGCCGGCTTCTCCTCCTTTGCCGGAGCCAGGGCCGGCTCCTCTGCGGGTGCGGGCGTCTCTTCTTCCGCGTCCGCTTTCTTGTCAGGCTTCTCCGCAACGTCCCCGCCGCCAGTCTTCTTCTTGTTCTTGCCATCGGCTTTGGCATCGTCCACAGGAATCGGTTTGACCGTCAGTTCGCCGGAGTTGACGTTCGAGCGGCCCTCCGCAAACGCAAAACGGTTCTGTATCACGCCAACTGCGTCGAACGTCATGGTGGACACGACCATGTTTGCGCCCACGCGCGAGCGGAGCCGGAATATCTTGACGGCGCACTTGGGCGAAAGAGTAAAGCTTTCAAGCCACTTGTCCTCCTCCTTTACTTCGCCGGTGGCGTAGTCCTTTTCCGCGACCCTGCCCTGCTTGAGCAGCATCTTGTTGTCTCCATTTTCACCACGGATCCACGAAAGCAGTACCTTGTTGTCGCCGCTTTCACCGCGAACCGACGAGAACAAATTGTCCGTAGTTGAGCGGATGCGCACCTGACTCGCCACTCCCATGCGCGGAATCCTGTAGTACTGGCCCTCCAACGCCATGCTGCCGGTCTTGCAATGCACAACTGCCTCAACCCCGTCGCCCGTCTGGGTGTAGTCGAACCAGCTCTCGCCGCAGAGGTTCGAGCAGGAGAAGTACTGGCCCACCACGGAAAAAAGACCGTCCTTCAGTGTGCGCGGCAATTTGATGTTGATCCTTCCGCCCTTGAGCTCGATGGCACGGCTGCCGTCGCCGAGCTCAATGGGGAGAGTCGCGACTTCGGCCACGTTGGTGGTCCAAAGGACGCAATTGGGGCCAAAGCTGATTTCCACCTTCACCGGAACGTCCAGTTCGGATTTGGTGCGGATCGAAGTGCCTAGCGGATAGTAACGGCCCTCCTTGGCTGGCACCCACTCTTTCTCGCCCAGCTTTCTGACCTCCACTACGCCGTCCACGAAACTGCACTTGAACAACGACGTGAACACCTTCTCGGTAACTGGCTTCAACGCCTCAACTGCCACGTTGCTTTCCTGTTCGGCCGCCGGAGCCGCCTCCTCGTCCTGTGCACGTACGGAGGCGGCAATGCCCAAGACGGCAACCGCAGACACGGCCAAGGCCGTTCTCACTGATTTTTTCCGAATCATCAAAACTTCTCCTAATCTGTTGGTCCCTCTAGTTTACAATTTTTAGCGCGAAAACGCAATAGAGAAACTGCAATAAACGCAAATCCCAGCAAAAGCAGTCCGATGGAGACCGTTTGGCCTATCGAAAGCACTCCCACGCGATCTCGCATGTCGCCGCGCAGGAATTCCATGCCGAAGCGGATGCAGGCGTAGCCGGAAAGATAGCACCCCGTAGTCAGGCCCGGCCTTGACTTCCAGTTACGCAGGAACACGAACAACAGCACCGCGAAGAGCACCAGCACCGCCGCCGCCTCGAAGAGCTGCGTTGGCAGCACGGGCAAAGACTCGCCCGCGCTCTCGGAGATCTGCCCCGCACCGAGCTGCGCCATCCACGCCGGCGAACGGCGCGGAAACGCCACGGCGCACGCGCACGTCGAAAGCCTCCCGTAACAGCATCCGTAGAAGAAACACCCCACGCGCCCGAACGCATGCGCAAGCGGAATCACCGTCACGAAGAGGTCAGCCAGCGGTGCTATGCGCTCGCGCTTCACGATGCACCACCCAATGAACACCGTTATCGCGAGGACCAACCCGCCATAGAACACAAGCCCGCCCTGCCATATCTTGAACACGCCCATCGGATCAGCCGCGAACTCCATGCCCCAGAACTCGCGCACGTACTCTAGCCGCGCACCGATAATGCCGCTCACCATCATCGCCATAAGGAGGTTGGACAACGGCTCCTGCGCACGCCCCGTGCGCCGGCACAGCCACGCCACCACCTGCCATGCGACGAGGAAGCCAAGCGCCATGCAGAAACCATAGGTTTTTATCGGAAGACCGGGTATCAAATCGGGATGCATCAGAGTCCTTTCAGGATTTCGACGGCAAGACGCGTCGGCGCCGCGTTCGTCTCCGTGAGCCACCAACCGCCGGAACGCTGCAACGAAACTAACTTGATCGCCATACGGTCGCGCGTGAGCCCGTTCGTGGCGAAGAGGTCAGCGGACGGCACGTTCGTGCAGGCCATTGGCGCATGCGCCGCAAGCCACCTTTCGCCGAGCGAAACAGCCCGGTCCACTTCGTTCTGGACGGACGGTTCAAGAGGTCCGTCCGGCTGAGGAAGCGGCTGTATGCCGAATGTCGCGGCGAATACTATTGCAAAAACGCTCTTCATGTTGTAAACTCTTCTGCCATGGGCAAAGAAGATTATACCATAAAATGCCGCGGACTGTCTCTACTTTCTGGCGGACTCGACTCGCAGCTCGCGATATGCGTGCTACGCGAGGCGGGCGCAGAAGTGGAGGCCGTCACCTTTGAAACGCCGTTTTTCAGTGCCGCCACCGCGCGCAAAGCCGCCGCCGCGCTCGACGTGAAGCTGCACGTCATCGACTTCACTGACGACGAGATCGCGCTCGTCAAGGCCCCACCTCACGGATTCGGCGGCGCGATGAACCCATGCATCGACTGCCACGCCACCATGATCCGCCGTGCGGGAGAGCTGATGACCAACCTCAGCTACGATTTCGTCGCCACCGGCGAAGTCCTGAACCAGCGCCCCATGAGCCAGACCAAGCAGTCGCTCGGCGTGGTGGAGAAATCGAGCGGGCTTCTAGGACGCCTCGTGCGTCCGCTCTGCGCCCAGCTGCTAGCACCCACCATCCCGGAGCAGGAGGGACGCCTCGACAGGTCGAAGCTGCTCGCGCTCTCCGGACGCCGACGCGAACCGCAGATGGAACTCGCAGAGAAGTTCGGACTCACCGACTACCCGTCTCCCGCAGGCGGATGCAAGCTGACGGAAAAGGCGTTCGGACGCAAGCTCAAGGACCTGCTCGACCACGAGGGACTTGACGACCGCCGCCTCGTGGAACTTCTGACCGTAGGCCGTCGCTTCCGCCTGCCAGACGGCACCGGCGTAACACTCGGACGCGACGCACAGGAAAACAAACTACTCGTCGAACGCCGCGCCGCCGCCGAGACGATTGTCGCACCAATCTCGGTTCCTGGTCCCACCGCCCTTCTCCCTCGTGTCGTATCGGAAGCGGACCTCGACGCCGCCGCACGAATCGTCTGCGCGTGGAGCCGTACGGACGCCTTCTCGGGCGACGTGACGGTGAAGGTCGTCACGGACGGCGCAACTGCAACACGCGTTGTTCCGCGTCCGTACTCTCGCGACCAGTTCCTCAAGTTCCAACTGACCTAGAAACCCAACCAACCCAGAAAGAATAAGCAAATGCTAGACGCACTCGCAGCCCACCTCGACTCAGTCGCCGCACTCGCCCCCGTGTGGGGCTACGCGCTCATCTTCGCGTTCATGGCGATTGAAAGCTCGTTCATCCCGTTCCCAAGCGAAATCGTGATGATACCCGCCGGATTCCTCGCGGCGCGCGGGGAACTTTCCTTGCACGCGCCCATGCCAGACCTCGTACTCGCAACCGTCGTCGGACTGGCGGGTTCGCTCGCCGGAGCGTACTTCAACTACTTCCTTTCGGCGAAGCTCGGCGAACCGTTCCTGCGGAAATACGGTAAATGGTTCTTCATCAAGCCCGAGGCGCTCGACCGCGCATGCGAAGTGTTCAACAAATACGGCGGCGCAACGACGTTCGTGTGCCGCCTCGTGCCCGTCATCCGCCAGCTCATCTCGATTCCCGCAGGACTTTCCAAGATGCCGCTCGGCAAGTTCACGTTCTTCACCGGACTCGGCGCCGGCATCTGGACCGCCATACTCGCAGGCGTGGGATACGCGCTTGGACGCTCCGCCGGAGACATCACCTACAAGGAACTCGTCCACCGGGGCAAGGATATGCTCGACTCTCACCTCCTGTGGGTCATACTCGGCGCGCTCGCACTCGTCGCCGCATACGTAGCCGCTTCGAAACTCGTCATGCGCAAAGACTGAATGGACAGAGGTGTTTGAAATGAAAAAACTGACATACGCCATTTTAATCGCCACAGTCTGCTCCTCTGGCTGTACGCTCCTCAAACAAGACGCCGTCCCCGTGGATGAGCCGTGGCGTGACAGGATACCAGCCGAGCTCCGCACGGAGTACATCGTCCCGAACCGCGTCATCGACGAAGAGGCGGACGACTGGCGTCCGCTCTTCACGAAGATATTCACGCCAGTAGTGCGTGGATCACGCACGCCCACAGAGGCAGTGAAGAAAATCAACGACGCCATCTGGGACCTGCTAGACGTCCACTACTCCACGAAACGCGACAAGGCGAACCAGTCCCCCTTCCACTCCATGCGCATCCACATGGCGAGTTGCACCGGACTGACGATCCTCCAGGTCTGCGCATACCGTAGCGTTGGAATCCCCGCCCGCCTCGCCGGATGCAACTGGACCACAATTCCCGGCAACCACTCCTGGCCCGAGTACTGGGACGACGGCTGGCACTTCTGCAGTGACGGAAACCCGCCAGCAATCGATGGCGGCTGGTTTGCCCCATTCGCCGCAGAGGCGAACGCGAAAGACCCGTCCAAGCGCATCTACGCATCTCGTGCCACGCCCAAGGGCACATGGTTCTGGCGCACGTGGGGACCGCCACGTGGCCCCTCAAACGTCCCCGCCGAGGACGTGACCGAAAACTACCGCCGATTCAAAAAACAGAAACTCACGAACGACGACGTACCCCTCGACGCCAATTACGTCCATCCATCAAAACGCCAACACCCCAAAACGCCCGCATTTCCAAGGAAAGCCTCAAGCTCATCTATTCAAACGCCAAGGTCCGCCGGTTCATCAAGCAAGCCTACCGCCTCATAGGTTTCATGTACTTTCACCTGAATATATTCAACCAGCCTTCAACCGACATCCGCAAAAACTTCCAAGCCGCTCTCATAATTAATTGAGAAGAATCATTTTTTCGTGTTTCGCTCATGGGGACGTACCCATCGCATCTGTTTGCATGGCATTTCATGTTCCTTCTTATATCCATTTTGCTTCAGACACACTAATTTGCACCCAATTTACTTGACGGCTGAAACTACAGTAAGTATCGAACGTCTAAGGATTTCATCATCAAGGACGTAATGGGCGGTTGCTGTGTTTCGGATGCGGCTGACAAAGAACACGTCCTTATTCCGAAGTTCTAGCGGGGAATTGTGACGCTGAGACTTCGGTTTATACACTATCCCCCCGCAATTTTCGATCCACGGCCAAAAAAGTCTAAGACTTTCGGTAATGAAAATATAGCACAAGGTCAGTGGACACTAGCAGAATATCAACCATATAGACCGGCACAAGCCACATTTTCGTCCCCTCAACTAAATGCGCAGCTATTCCACAAGCATAGCCAACAATGACGATTATGCTGAACATTGGCGACTTCCCATCTACACGCTTGGCGCGATATGTGCGCGCAATGGCGAACGGCCACGAAAAGCCGAACGCGAACAGCATTGCGAACTCTAGAATCTCAGCGGTCATTTTTCCACATTTCGTTTAACTTTGCAGAACACGGAATACGTTCCAGTTTCACGCTCCAGCGGGCACACGATACTCCGAACGAATGACGGCGTCGGCCTTTGCAAGCACTTCATTCAGGACGCCGGTTTTCACGCGATGCCATAGTTTCAGGTCGTCAAGGTCAGCCACGGTGACGTCATGTCCCCAGTCGTCGTAGAACGGATCGATGTTGCGCGGCACGCCGAGGTCCACGAAAAGGACGTTCCTGTCCGCAACCGCCGTGCGCATCTCCTGGGTTACCACTGGATTCGATGCGTCCACCGCGCTTACCACGATATCGGCGGTGGCGAGTACGCCAGGAAGGTCTGCGAGCTGTACGGTGTGCGGGAAGTCGGGCTTGTGCACGTGATACGCCCACGTGACCTGGGCGCCAGTCTTCGCAAGCGCCTCCACCACGCCCGTTCCAACCATGCCGGTGCCGACAACCACGACGTGCGTCTTCGGGTCGAGTCCGCCATGCACGCTGAGGTAGCGCACAGCGATCTGGTCGATTTCCGCCACACGCAGCATTCCCTCCACCTCATGCCGCACCGCCTTGGAAACGCGCATCGTCTCCGCGCCGATCGTGCGTATCGCGGGACCGCTCCAGCCGTTCGCCTCCGCCTCGTCAAGCGCGTCCTTCACCTGCGACACGATGTGGAACTCGCCAAGGAGCGACGATTCAAGCCCTGACGTCACTCGCACGAGATGCCGGAACGCCTCATAACCCCTGATGCAGAAATACTCCTCGGCGCGCAGACGGTTGAGCGCGGTGAGCCGCTTGAGCACGTCCACCACCTCCGGTTCCGGAGATGCCACTGCGGCAATCTCCACGCGGTTGCAGGTGTTGAGGATGAAGAACTCATGTACGCCGCGCACGCGCCCGATGAGACGCCCCACCGCGGCGCGTTCTTCCGCAGGCAGGTGGAACGGCGCGCGCTTGCGGGACGGCAGAAGCGCGTCCGACGTGCCCAGCACGACAAGCTCAAGATTCTTGCGTTCCGCGAGCATGGACGCGATCTCGTCGCGGAAATCACGCGCCGCCGTGCAGCTCTGCCCGCTCGTCGATACAGAGACGAGCATGTCGCCGGAACGCACGATCGCGGGCGTGGTGAAGTCGCCGTCGGACCAGTTGCCGTCAGCGCAGCAACATGGCACGTGTACGGTACGAGCCTCGTCGAGGATGGCGCGGTTGAGGTGCTTGTCGTCAGTGCAGGCGAACACCATGAGATGTCCCGCCACTTCCCCGGCTCGGAACGGACGCTTCGTCCAGCGTATGCGCCCTTCACCCGCCCATGTGGAAAGTTCGTCCACCGCGTCGGGGCAGATCAATTCCACCTCTGCGCCCGCCTCCAGCAGTTGCCTCACCTTGCGACGGCCAACTTGTCCGCCGCCGACAACAAGCACCACGCCATTATCGACGATCAAGTTGATGGGGAACGTATTTTTCCTGGGGCGTCCTTCTCTATACATGTGTCACTCTCGTTCTATTGCAATCTTAACTGCCAGGTGCTTCCGTCCACGCGCCTCGAAACGGCGGTAATGGCCGTTGCGGTTCGCGTAAACCTTGCCCGTATCTACAATCTCGCCATCGGTCTCCCACCGGCATGTCCAGCCGTTGAAAGCGATTGCAAGCGATTTCGCGCCGACTTTCGCGCGCACGTGCGTTTCGCCGTCGAAGCAAAGCACTGGCAACGTGAGGGCCAGGTCTTCCGAACTTGACAGCGAAGTTTCCAATCCGCCGGACGACAACCGGCTCTTCCATGCGAGCGGCGGAAGTTTCTTTCGCTGAATCGAAAGCGAGGCCTCCGCGCAAGCGCCGTCGAACGTCGCATCTGTAACGGAATAACGGGACTTGCATGCGTACGCCCATGAACCATCCGCACGCCTCCAGCCAGGCAGGATCGCGAGCGAAGTCTCGTTGGTTACGTCGATTGCGTAGCTAGGGGTCTTCGTGAACGGCACGGAGAGGCAGATCACCGGAGGTGCGCCGCGGCGCTGGAGTCGTCCAAGGCCGGGGCCGTCATAGTGCGTGTCCGGAGCAGTGTCGAACTGTGCCGTGTAACCGCCCGCGTGCATGATCGTGCGGTGGAACGCGGGACTCGTGGAGAACACGGCGGTGCGCGGCGAGTCCGGCGCAAGGGGAATCGTCTCGTCCGCGAAGAGCCAGGCGAGATAAGCCCACGATCCAAGCGTGACCATGTACTTGTCGAAGTATGCGTAGTCCTCGCAGCCGTAATGCGTTTTCAGCGGGAAACGGTTCTTCACATGACGCAGGCCCGGCTGGCGAATCCAGTAGTCAAGAGAATCGGCCGCGCGTTTTGCAGCACGACGGAAACGCGAGGCAGCGGCAAGGTCGCCGCGGGACTTGAACCAGGCGGCGTACCATTCGCACAGCGCCGCGTAGAAGGCCTCGTTGTGGAGGAACTGGTTGCTGCGCCCGCCGTACGGGATCTCGCCAGTCTCGCTCTGCATGAGCAAAGTCGGCTCAGCTGATTTCAACATCTGCGCCTCCAGCGCGGAACGCGACGGACCATCGTAGCCGAAGTGGAGCGCCACGACGAACTGAAGACGCGTGACGGCGTCGTACACCATCGGCTGGTTGGGGTCCTTGTACATGCCGTTTTCGTCGAAGAAACGCAACTGGTCGCCAATGTAGCGTTCGGTGAACTCTATGGAGCCGTTCAGCCCCGCGAACGTGCGCGCCTGTTCGCTCGCCGCGCCGAACACGGCCCAGTTGCGCGCCGTCTTCGAACCCACCTTCGGCCGGGCGGAATAGGTCGTATCGGGAACGGCCTTCGAGAGATCGGACCTCCAGCCATCCGTGACCTCACGCGGGAAGAGAACCGCCTTCTCCACCTCAAGCAGACAACTGACGATCTCCTTCATCCCGAAGTCATTACCCACATGGGAGCCGTTCTTCTTGTAGGCAACCGGCATTTGGCTGCAACAGAGATCCATCATGTGCCGAAAGAGGTCTTTCTTCTCCGCAATGCGCCCTTGCGCGAGCAGTATGCCGATGTTCGCCGTCAGGCGAGGGAATCCGTGCTCCTTGATCATGTCCCTCTCAACACGGCTCACGTAGTCGGCTATGCGTTCAGGGGTGTACGCGCCCACCGCCGCCTCCATCAAGTCGAGGTAGCGACTTTTCGGAAACTCGGACGTAGCTGCAGCAGTAAGGGTCGCGCTTGTAGCGACCGCCGCCAGGAACAGCGCAAGACGGGCAACGTAGCATGTATTCATGTGGCTAGTCGCGGCTACGGCCCATAATGCGGAGAAGGTAGATGAACAGGTTGATGAAGTCGAGGTAGAGCTCAAGCGCGCCCATGAGCGCCGCCTTGTGGCGCATGGCACCGTCCATGCCGCCGTCGGCCTGCGCGAGCAGCTTCACCTTCTGAGCGTCCCACATCGTGAGTCCGCTGAAGATCAACACACCGGCGAATGATACAATCCAGTCGAAGCCGGAGCTGTGGAAGAACATGTTCACGACAACGGCGACGATGAGCCCCCACAGCGCCATGCCGCAGAACGCGCCCATCTGCGAGAGGTCGGAACGCGTGACCGATCCGAAAACCGCAAGCCCGCCGAACATTGCCGCCGTGATGAAGAACACCCTCTGCACGAGCGCTATCTCGTATGCGATGAACACAACGGAAAGCGTAAGCCCGTTCAAGGCCGCGTACACTATGAACATCGCACATGCCGCACCGACGGATAGCTTCCTGATTGACGCGGAAAGTATCCACACGAGCGCAAGCTCCGCGATGATGCAGATCCAGAGGCCCGGCCCCATCAGAACCCGCTGCCACAGCCCGCTCACGGCAGTGTACCACGCCACCAGGCCTGACAGTGCCAGCCCCGCGCACATCCACCCGTACACCAGACGGAACACCGACGCGACTTGCGTCTGCCTCACGCCGATCTCGTAGTCGGGTTTCTCGAACTGTTTCTCGTAGTCAACCATAGTCATCCTCTCTTTCTCATTACTTCTTTCCGGCATCCGCCGGCTTCTTCAGCTTAATTCCGATATCCTGCATCTCAAGTGTCTTGAGCTGCTCGGGAGTGGGGTTGGGTATTTCCGCCACACGCGTTGCGTGACGCTCGATCGCCCTCTCGAACAGATTGCGCACGTAGCGTCCGTTGCCGAACTTCCTGTCGCGGTCCTTTGTCCAGACGCGCAGCGCGGGGTCGAGCCACTTCTCCACCTCGTCGGAAAGTACGTACTGGTTCTTCTTCGCGCGCAGCCGGAACATTGCGGCAAGTTCCTCGGCGGAATAGTCGGGGAACTCGATGTACCGGTTGAAACGGGACTTCAACCCCGAGTTAGCGTTCAGGAACCGCCCCATCTCGTGCGAGTAACCCGCGATGATCACCACTAGGCGGTCGCGGTCGTCCTCCATGCGCTTCAGGAGCGTGGAGATCGCCTCGTCGCCGAAGCTGTCCTGCGGCCCCTCCACGAGCGAATACGCCTCGTCGATGAAGAGTACCCCGTCCAGCGCGAAGTCGATCACCTTGCCCGTCTTGATTGCGGTTTGGCCGGTGTAGCCCGCAACGAGTCCGCCGCGGTCAGTCTCCACGAGGTGCCCACGCTTGAGTATGCCGAGCGAATGGTATATCTTCGCCATCATGCGCGCGACGGTCGTCTTGCCCGTGCCGGGATTGCCCGTGAACACCATGTGGTAGGAAACCGGCGCCACCTTCAACCCAGCCGCCTTGCGCTGCTGCGCCACTTTCACGAAGTTGACGAACTTCCGCACTTCCGTCTTGACCGGCACAAGTCCGATCAACTCGTCAAGCTCCGCTAGCGCCTCGGCCACGTCCACAACGTTCGTGCCCTCAGGTTCGTACTTCACCCCCGGCGGCACCGGCATTTCCTTCTGCGTGCGGGACATCGTATTCGTTGATTTCTGGCGCGACGCGCTGCCGCCGGAAACGACATCGACTATCTTCTCCGCAGTCTTCGCCGCGATGACGTGCTCCGTGACGGGAACCTTCTCGCCGTCCTTGGTCTCCGTCTTTATCGGCTTGAACTGCGCAAGCAGGAAACACGCCACTACGAACACCGGACCGGCCACCGCGCCGACGGCGGGCGACCACAGGCCCCAGCTTGAAAACAGCCAACGCAGGAAGAAGTACGGCCCCACCAATATGATGAGGTAGGCGACCGCGCTGATGCGCGCGTCCTCATTGGACAGCACGAGCAGCCCCAGTGAGAACACTGCTATCTGCCCAAGGCAGCCAAGCCCGCGTATCGCCTTGTCGGTCAACTTCTTCATGACAGCTTTCCGCAACGGTCAGTTCATTTGACGCATTCCGTAGCGAACTTCTCGACGAAGTCGTGCCACTGCTTCGCGCAGGTAAAGCGTCCAGCACCGCTCCAGCACGCGCCCGCGTAGTACGTGAACGACATTCCGCGCTGGAGCAGGTAGATGCAGTCCACCTCGTCGGACGCGAGGAACGCACGCCCCGGCAGCACGATGGCCGTGCCGATCGAGCCCTTCTGCCCATCTACGCCCTCAGGTTCCCAGTTTGCAACGAAGCCAGGTTCCATGCCGATCTTCATTTCGCCATTGTGCTGGCGCACCTTAGAGATGTCAAGCCCCGGTCCAATCAGACGCTTGCCTGCGAGCGTGACACCCTCGTTCGGACGCACCTCGAACTTGACGAGCGGACACCCCTTCGTGATCGTACCGCGAATGGTGTACGCCTCGTACTCGAGCTCGAACACGGCCTCCTCGGGCTTTTCGGAAATTACGCGTTGTTTCTTCCAGTTCATCTCGTATGCCCAGCCGCCGGCACCAAGCATACCAACGCCGCCAACGCCGCGTCCGGTGGAGACCTTGTAGTTGTCCATGCCCTCACCGTGATCCTTGTGGTACGAGCCCTCGCCCTTGCCGTGGAGCCATTTTTCAAGGACGGGATAATCCACGCACTTGTTGAACACGTCGAAGCCGCTGGAGATGAGCTTCTGTCCCTTCGGCGCAGGCTCCATGATCACGGGGCCGTACGCGCGCATACCGAGGCAGTCGTTCTCCCACGCGAAGTCGTCCATGCGGTACGGCGCGTAGAATGCACGGCAGCAGGGTTTCGCCTCAGCGGGCGTTGCGGCCATCATTGCCTTGAAGCGAAGGAGCGCCTCGAGGAAGTAGTAGTCGGCGTAGTTGAGCGGCACGTCCACCTCGCTCCTGCCGGGCTTGTGTCCGACGGAGTGCATCAGAAGGAAATCGCCGTTCTCGCCCTGCTTCGCGAAGTAGGCTGGCGACGCAAGCGACGCGAGCATCTTCACGGCTGCGGCGCGGTACTTCGCCGCCTTTGCGGGCGGGGCGAACGCCTGGAGCTCAAGAAGCGCACTTGCGGTCACCGCCGAGGCGGAAACGTCGCGCTCCTCGCCCGGGAAAGAGAAGTCCCACCAGCAGATGCCGTCCGCAGGCATGTTTGGATGGTCGAGCCAGTAGTCGGCCGCTTTCATCGCACGTTCCAAGTAGCGGCGCACGCGCGTTTCGCGGTACATCATCGTGAAGCCGTAGATGCCCCAGGCGTGTCCACGCGCCCACGTGCCCTCCACATTGCCGCCCTGACCGGAATAGTGCGCGCGCACGCGGCAAGTGACGGGATCGTAGTCGAGAATGTGGTAGGCGCTACCGTCGGGACGGTAGTGGTGCGCGTCCGTGATGTCGGCCTGGCTACGGGCGATCTTGTCCGACTTCGGGTCGCCGCCGTTCTTCGCATCCCATTCAAGGAGCTCGAGGTTCATCATGTTGTCGATGATCACGACGTACTTCGTGCCGAAGTGTCCGCCGCCCTTGGGCGAGTTCCAGCTGCGGATGAGGCCGAGCTTGTCGTCGTAGCGCGTACGGAGCGCGGCGGACGTGTCGTGCAGGAACTCGGCGTAGCGCTTGTCGCCCGTGAGTCGCAGACCGTTGCCGGCCGAGCAATAGGTGCGGAAGCCGACATCGTGGTTGCTCGCGTCGTGGCGCAGGGGCTCGATCAGGCGCTCGGTGTAGGCCACCGCCTGTTCCTTCCAGAAAGCGTCATTGGTATATTCGTAGAGATACCAGAGCGCGCCCGGGAAGAAACCGCTGCACCAATCCTTCGGTGGAATTACGAAGAGCTTCCCGTTCTGGAAACGCTTCGGGAACTTGTCCGGTCCGTATTCCTTCATCGCCTCCAACAGTGCCTTGTAATGCGCCCCAGACCGCTCGAATATGCCTGGCAAGTCGCCAAGCAACTTGTCCTCCGCATGGCCCTCGGCCTGGACGCACACAACCGCCGCAACGACCAACGACAAAATCAACTTCTTCATCTTTTCCTCCTTAAAGCGCACTGCGGTCGCAAAGCGCGGAAACGAAAAGCGCCTTAATCGTATGCATACGGTTCTCGGACTCGTCGAACACCTTCGAGTACTTCGACTCGAACACCTCGTCAGTCACCTCCAGCGCACCGCTTTCACGCGTCACGTCCGTCTCGTGGTCGTGGAACGCGGGGAGGCAGTGAAGGAACAGGAGACGTCCGTCGATGTTACCTGTCGCGCGCATAAGATCCATGTTGATCTGGTATGGGCGCAGCAGTTTGATGCGCTCTGCTGTCTTTGACTCCTCGCCCATCGAAACCCAAACGTCGGTGTAAAGCACGTTAGCGCCCTTCACGCCCTTCACGGGGTCGTCGAACACTCGAATGTCAACTCCGTTCCGGCGCGCAACCTCCTCCGCCTCTGCGAGCACCTTTTCATCGGGCCACAGTTCCTTAGGCGTGCAGCAGACGTACCTGACGCCAGCCTTCGCGCAGCCCATCATAAGGGAGTTTGCCACGTTGTTGCGTCCGTCGCCCACGTACGCAACCGTACAGTTGTCGAGCGTCTCGAAGTTCTCGCGGATCGTGAGGAGGTCGGCGAGAATCTGGGTGGGATGGTAGTCGTCTGTGAGGCCGTTCCATACCGGTACGCCGGAATATTTGGCGAGATCCTCGACCGTCTTCTGCGCAAAGCCGCGGAAGAGAATGCCGTCATAGATGCGCCCCAAGACACGTGCGGTGTCCTTCACGGACTCCTTCTTTCCGAAGTGGATGTCCGGACGGGTTAGGTACTCCGCGTTGCCGCCCTCGTCGCGGATGGCGATAAGGGACGAGTTGCGCGTACGTGTGGACGACTTCTCGAAAATGAGCGCCACGTTCTTGCGGTGCAGCAGGTCGCCGCGAATCCCGGCCGCGCGACGCGCCTTCAATTGCGCCGCGAGGTCGATAAGGCTCATCATCTCCTCGTCGGTAAACGAGGTCATGCGCATGAGCGACCGATTATGCAGTTCTGGCATCCACGTCAACATTTCTATTCTTCTCCTTCTTTGGGAAGAAATTATACCACAATACCAAATCTAAAGCCATTCCATTTTCCAACCTGAGGCTCAAAGGGACAATACGCGCCCATACCGCCTACACCTGGACACAGGCGGCACGCATTGCGGCTCGGTCGGCGTGCAAACCCGTCCATATCTCAAATGACTTCGCACCCTGTGCGACAAGGAAATCCAGTCCGTCCGTCGCCATGGCACCAGCCGCCTTCGCCGCAGCTGCCGTGGGCGGAAACGTGACGGTGGGGACGATGTCCAACACGAACTGTCCCGAATGGAAACACTCCGGCGGCAAAGCGCTCGGCTCGCCGGGATGCAGCCCCATCGGCGTGGCGTTCACGACCAGCTCCGCAACTGCGGCGGATTTCCCCCATGCGGTTTTCCGCTCGTCCAGCGACGCCCCCACTGTCGGCTCCGCGAGCGCTGCCACTTTCGTAGCAGTGCCAAGCGCATTGAGTTTTGCCGCAAGCGCTGCGACGCGAACGTCATCAAGATCCGCCAACACCAGCGAGGCTGCCTTCTCGTAGCAGCACGCCGTCGCAAGTGCGCTCCCGGCACCGCCGCAACCAACGATGAACACCGACTTTCCGGCAAGCTCGAAACCGTTTCCACGCAGTCCCTCCACGAACCCGATCACGTCTGTGTTGTATCCGGTAATCGTACCGTCCTTCTCGAACTTGAGCGTGTTGCACGCGCCGTATCGCGCCACGCTTTCGTCAACGTGGTCAAGAAGCGGAATCACGGCAAGCTTGTGCGGCACCGTCACGTTAAGACCAGCGTAGCTCTCGCGCTGTTTTCCGCGAACGAAAGCCTCGACATCCTCCGGCGCCACGTCGAACTTCTCGTAGGAGCCGTCGAACCCTATCGACTCGAAATTGGCCCGGTGGATAACCGGGGAAAGCGAATGCGCCACGGGGTGGCCGATTACCGCGAACTTCGTCATGTCAGCCCTTTCTGCGGGACATCACCTCTATCACGTTCACCTGGTTGCGCAACTGCAAGATGATCTGGTCAATCACCCTGTCGTTGCCAAGCACGTCGATCTTCATGCGCGAGACGGTGCCGTCCTCTGTGGGACCGACGCTGAGCGTCTGGATGTTGTAGCCGCGACCGGAGATGAGCCCCACGATCCGGGCGAGGACACCCGGCTTGTTTTCCACGTAGCAACTCAACCTGTGTATTTCTTCTTTCATTCGAATATCATCCCTTCCACCGGCTGTCCACCCGGCTGCATCGGATACACGTTCGCACGCGGCTCCACGATTACCTCCACGAATGAAGTACGCCCGGAGTTAATCGCCTTGCGGATGGTCGCGTCAAGTTTCGCGGGGTCGATAACTCGGTAAGAGTCAGCTCCGTGCGCCTCGGCGAGTTTCTTGAGGTCCGGCAGGTAGTCGTACTTGAGATCCTGTTCTAGATGTTCGTTGTCCATGCGCCCGCGCACGGAGAGAATGGATCCCGAATAGCGTTTCCCATAGAAGAGCTCCTGCCACTGACGCACCATGCCAAGGCATGCGTTGTTAATCACGATGAACGTGACGGGCAGTTTGTGCTCAACGGCCACGACCACCTCCTCGAACGTCATCTGCGCACCGCCGTCGCCGCAGATGGCCACGGTCGTGTGGTCGGGACGCGCAATCGCCGCGCCGATGGCGGCGGGGATGCCAAAGCCCATCGTGCCCATGCCGCCGGACGATATGAAGTGCCGCGGACGATTATGCCGGAAGAACTGCGCGGACCACATCTGGTGCTGGCCCACGTCCGTGACGACCACGGCCTTGCCCTTCGTAGCCTTGTCCACGGCCTCGATCACGGCCTGCGGCATGATCACGTTTTTGTGCATCTGCCTGTAGGCGACGGGACGCCGCATTTTCCATTCCGCTATCTTCGCGAGCCAGTCGGCGTGCTCCGCCGACTTGATGCGCGAGTTTACCGTGGTTAGCACGTCCTTCACGTCCGCCACGATTCCAATATGGACGCGCACGTTCTTGTTGATGCTCGCGGGGTCGCAGTCCACGTGGATGATCTTGGCGCGTTTCGCGTACGCCGCGAGCTTGCCCGTGACGCGGTCGGAAAACCTCACGCCAAGCGCTATCACGAGATCGGATTCGTTTATGGCGTAGTTAGCCGCCGCCGTGCCGTGCATTCCGGCGAGGCGGAGCGAAAGCGGGTCGTTCTCGTCGAAAGCGCCGAGCCCCATGAGCGTAGTCGCCACAGGAATCTGCGCCTTGTGCGCGAGGTTCGCCACGTCCTGCGAGGCACCGCTTGCAATCACGCCTCCGCCAGCGTAGATCACCGGTCGCTTCGCCTCGTTGACGAGCTTCGCAAAACGGGTCATCTGCGATGACGTTGCCGTGGATTCGGGATGGTACGCCCGCAGCGACACGCGCTCGGGGTAACGCGCCGACGTAAGCGCTCGCTGCACGTTCTTCGGCATGTCGATCACGACGGGGCCGGGCTTGCCGTGCGTCGCGATGTAGAACGCCTCGGCCACGATCTCCGGCACCTCGTCCGCGCTCTGCACGAGGAAGCTGTGTTTCGTCACGGCGCGGCAAATGCCGTTCATGTCAGCCTCCTGGAAGGCGTCCGTTCCGATCTGGTCCATCGGGACCTGCCCCGTGATGCACACGAGAGGGATGCCGTCCATGTTGGCGGTGGCAAGGCCGGTAATGGTGTTGGTGGCACCGGGACCGGAGGTTACGAGGCACACGCCAGGCTTGCCCTTCGCGCGGGCGTAGCCATCCGCCATGTGTACGCTGCCCTGTTCGTGCCGACCAAGGACGAACTGGAACGGCGCTTCAGGGAGGCAGTTGAAAATATCTAGGACGGCACCGCCCGGATAGCCGAACAGAACCTCCGTGCCGACTTTCGCGAGCGAATCCACGAGCGCCTGCGCGCCCGTCACCTGTTTCTCTGTTTGCTTCTTCATTTTTTCCTTGCGTTCTGCTCAATCCACGCCTGCGCGTTGCGGTCGCCACGCACGGCACGGGAGCGTATCTTCCACTCCATCGAAAGCTTTTCGTCGGGCCTCACGCCCTTGCCGAGATGGTAGCATGTGGATAGGTTCTCCATCGCGGGCGGATACCCCGCCTCGGCGGCGCGCTTGAAGAGCCTGTAGGCGGCCGCAGCGTCTTCCTTCACGCCACGCCCCTTCCACAGTGCCACGCCGTATGCGTCGATCGCCTCCACGCATCCGCCGTCCGAAGCCTTCTTCAGCATTTCGGCGGCACGGACATCGTCCTGCTTCACGCCTTCGCCGCGCTGAAGCGCCAGTGCGAAGTTGAACTGCCCAAATGGGTTCTCGTAACTTGCCGACTTCTCAAACCACTTCGTGCTGAGTTCCAGGTCCTTGTCCACAACTCGCCCTTCGCGGAAGAAGAGGCCGATGTTGTTGATCGCCTCTGGATGGCCCTTCTCGGCTGCGAACCGGAAGCAGTTGAAAGCGCTCTGGTCGTCGCGCGGAGTGCCAAGCCCGCGTAGATGGCACATGCCGAGGTTGTAAAGTCCGTTGGGGTCGTTCTGCCCGGCCGCCTTCTTGAAATAATCGTACGCGAGGCCGAGGGCTCGGGCTACCTCGTTCGTATCCGACATCTCCCCTATGGCACGCGTCACGAGATACGTGCCCCATGCGTTCTGCGCCTGCACGTTGCCGGCATCCGCAGCACGGTGCAGCATGTCGCGGTCGTTGGCTTCGAGCGAAAGCAAATACCACGCCATCGAGTTGTTCTTCTCGTAGGCGAGCTTCTTAATCCTGCCTCGACAGCCGTCCAGATACTTCTTGCGCGTCGCATCGTCAAGTTGCGCCGCAGGCGGCGGGGACGGCATCTGTGATACAAGCGCCAGCACGAATGCGTAAACGGGGCGCCCATCCTTCGCCGCCGCCGCCACCTCCTCGGCGGCTTCGGCGTATCCGCGCACCGAACCTGACGCCTTCGAGTTCAAAAGGCGCATAATCGCGTTCTCCGGACTCGCCAGCGCACAACACGCCGCCGCGCAGCACGCCGCCGCGCATAGCATACGGGCCATTCCCCTCATCTCACACCTCCTTTTCGATCACGCGTCGAAAGCATCGCGGGCGAAACCGGCATCGACTTTCCCACGATCTGCGCCGAACGACTGCGCCAATTCTTGCGACGCGCACAAACCGTCATCGTGCGTCCGGCAGCGCCGAACTTCCACCATGGCGGACGCTTCAGCCCCACCACGTCGAAACCATCCTTCAGCAAATCGTATATGCCGCGCTGCGTGAACTTCGGTCCATTTCCCGAACCAGACTCGCTGACCGTAAATATCAGGCATCCGCCGCCCTGCAACACACGGTGCGTCTCGCGGAGGAGATTCGCCGCCCGCGTACGGTCTTCCTCGAACATGGCCCCAGAAAGCACCACCACCTCGAACTGGTGGTCGTCGAAAGGCATCTCCCCGCCAGTGCCAAGCTGAAGCACGGTCTTCGGATCAAGCGTCTCCGCCACGCGCGAACGCGCAGCAGGGCCATCCTCCACCGTCATCCACACGCCTGGACACGCCGTGCGCAGCAACTGAGACACGGCAGCGTCGCCGAATCCGACGTCCACCCCCGCGCGTACCCGCGCAAATCTGGCGGTCAACTCTCCAATCGCCGCCGCTGCGTATATGTCAGGCTTAAAGCTCAACGGACTTTTCTTCCCTCGTAGCGAGATCCTTCATTTTCGCGTGTCCGGCCGCCACGTCGTCCGGACCGATGAACACTGCCTTCGCACAACTGGACGCGCCAGCGTGCGCAAAGAATTGCTTTGGCTTCTGCTTGCGGAGCGCGAGGTTCACGCACTCTCCCGCCGTGCGCAGCTTCGCCGCGAGCGCCAACGCCGCGTCGCGCTGTTCAGGGAACATGAAGCCAACGTACACGCCCTTCTTCGCCTGCGCGGCGTCAGCGCCAAGACGCGCCTTCAGAAGCTCCGTCACCACCACGTCGCCGAAACCGAGCCCCACTGCGGGTGTTGGCGCGCCACCGATCGTCGTGAGCAGGCTATCGTAGCGACCACCGCCGAAGATCGCGCGGAACTCTCCTGCGGTATCAAAGCACTCAAACACTATGCCCGTGTAGTAACTGAGGCCGCGAATCACCGCGATGTCGAACTGCAGCTGGCCTGCGAAGCCCGCAATCCCCGCAAGACGGAAGAGCTCGCGAAGACGCGCCACGGCGGGCGAGTCGGACGCAACGAGCGCCGCCGCGCCGTCGAGCCCCTTCACGTCAAGTAACTCAAAGGTCTTAGCGATACCGGCGTCGTCGAGGCCACCCTGCTGAAGGATGTACATGATCTCCTCGTCGGGAATCTTTCCGCGCTTGTCGAGAGCGAGGAACACGCTCGCGTGGCGGTCCTCAGGGATACCACTCGCCGCAAGAAGTTCCGCGAGTAGCGCACGGGACGAAACATGGATACGCCAGTCGGCGTCAGAAAGACCCATTCTGCGCAAGGCATCACACGCCGCGCCAAGCACCTCCACCTCGGCGAGGACGCTTTCCTCGCCGATGATGTCCATGTTCCACTGGTAGTGTTCGCGCTTGCGTCCCTTTGTCATGCGCTCGTAGCGGAAACACTGCGCAATTGCCGTCCACTTGAGAGGAAAGGAAAGCGAACCCTGCCGCTGCGCGACCATGCGCGCGAGCGTGGGCGTCATTTCAGGGCGAAGCGCGATGTGGCGCTCGCTCTTGTCGAAGAAATGGTAAATCTGGTTCCCGACCTCCTCGCCCGCCTTGCGAGCGAGCAGGTCGTAGCTTTCCACAACGCACGAGTCATACGGCTCAAAGCCTGCGGCGTCCGCCGCAGACCTGAATGCGTCAAACACGCGATTGCGCCACGCCATGTCCTCGGGATAGAAATCCCGCATCCCGCGCGGCGGCTCAAATGAAATCTGTCCTGCCATATCTCTTTCCTTCTCCAAATGAATGGGCATATTATACCATAAATTGCCCGTTCATGGAATTCCTTTTGAAAAGACGGGGGTCAGTCCGCGCCGATTGCGAGGCAGAAGCCGCGCAGTCGGTTGTAGGCGTTGAGAAGGTCGAGCTCCGCAAGTACGCCGGCCGTGCCCGCTCCGCCGTCCACACCCACGCGCAAGATCTGGACGCGGCGCGCTTCGAGAACGCGTTCCTTCACCTCTTCGGAAATCTCGTGGCGCTCCGCCGCGTTCGCAACGCCTGTGCGCAGCTCCTCCGGCGTGAACTGCGCGAGCGACTCGATGCGGTCGTGGATGTCTAGGATTGTCGCAAGGTCGCCGCCCTGCGGTACCTTGCCGGCCTCACGCAGCCGACGCAGAGCCTTGACGACGTTTCGTATCTCGTCGGAGGCCGACTCAAGAACGTCCGCAAGACGAAGAATGCGTTGCTCGAGGCGGGCAGTGGCCGACGAAATGCGCGGCGACATGACGCGTCCGATGAACACCGTCACCTCGCGCTGCACGTTGTCGAGCACGTCCTCACGTCGGCAGACGTGCCTCTCCGACTCCTCCACGTCCTTCCCCGCAATGGCCAGACGCGCGTGGGCGAGCATGTCCAGAACGCTTTCCGCCATGAACTCGATCTCCACGAAGGCCTGTTCGCAGGCTATGATCGGGCTTGTCACGTTCGGGTCCAGCACGGAAAGGTGCGGCTTCTCCTCGGCCTTTTCGGGGATGATGCGCTCGATGAGGCGGGCGAACGGTCGGGCGAACGGAAGGATTACCGCGCCGCGCAGAAATGAAAACAGCGTATCGACCACCGCTATCGGCAGCATGATGCGCGGGAACAGTCCCTCTGGCGTAGGCGTGAACGCCGACGGGAACACAGACCGCACGAGCGGTGCGAACACGGTAAGGACCAGCGGAAGGAACAGGATGGAGCCGATGATGTTCATCAGCGTATTGGCGAGGGCAGTGCGCTTCGCGCCGACCGGCGCTCCAATGGACGCAAGCCATGCGGTCGCGGTGGTGCCGATGTTCGCGCCAAACAGCGCGGCGATTGCTGTCTCGCCTGTGATCAGCCCCTCCGTGGCGAAAGTCATGAATATCACGATCGCCGCCGCCGAGCTTTGGATAACCGCGGTAAACACCATCGATACAAACGCAACAGCCGCCGCCGATGCAAGTGAGGTTGCGGCGAGCGATCCCAACGCCGCGCTCAGTTCCGGCGACTCGCGTATCGGCGCGACGCCCTGTTTCATGAAGGCCATTCCGAGGAACACCAGCCCCAGCCCGATGAGCGCAAGCCCCACGTGCCTTATGCGCCCGCGCCGGAATGGAAAATACGTTAGGCTGCCGATTACGGCGAGCGCGAGGCCAAGGACCTCCGGACTCGGCGCGAACGCCATCAACCACACCGTCGCCGTAGTGCCGATGTTCGCGCCCACCAGCACGTTCACCGCCTGCGCGAGCGACATCAGTCCGGCGGTGACGAATCCCACCAACATCACCGAAACAACAGATGAAGACTGCACGACGATTGCTGATACGATGCCCGTCACGACCCCTGCGGGACGGTTCGTCGTGGTGAAGCCGATGATGCGCCGTATGCGCTCGCCGCTCGCGGACTGCAATCCGTCGGATAGATGGCGCATGCCCAGAAGGAAGAGGCCGAGGCCACCGCACAGCGTTACGACGATATTGAACATCTGGTCCATGAGCTTTCCAATTCTATGCGGGGCAGCGATGAACGATCGCCCGCCTGAGCGTGAGCGGATCGGAATACGATACGCCCGAATCGGCCGGCAACCCGAACGCAAGGCGCGTCACCTTCACAGGCGACGATGCAGACGGGAAATCGCGCAGCGTCTCCACGATGTAGCCTGCCGTCGCGTCTCCTTCCATATCCGTGGAAAGTGCCAGCAGCACCTCGCCGAACCCTTCGCGCGCGATGCGGTCCTTTAGTTCCGCGATACGCAGTTTCTCGGGTCCGCAGTGCCGTACCGGCGAGAGCTTCCCAGCGAGCACGTGATAACGCCCGTGGAACGCCCCAGATGATTCGACCGTCACTACGTCCGCGGCCTCCTCCACCACGCACACCACCGAGCCCTCGCGCGTCGCGTCCGTGCAGAACGCACAAGGATTCTCGCCGCGTACCGTAAACGCGCCGCACCGGGAACACGCGCACACGTTTGCGCGCGCGTCGCGCAAGGCGAGCGCAAGCGGCTCCAACAGGCGCTCCGGCTCGCGCAACAGCGCAAGCGCGGCGCGCCCCGCGCTGCGGTGGCCAAGGCCAGGCAATCGGCCGAGGCTCCGCACGAGACTTTCGATTGGCGCGAGCATCACTGCCCGAAGAGACCGCCAGCTCCGTCAGCCTTCATCATCTGCGCCATCTGCTCCTGCGTCATCTTCTTGACGCTCTTGAGCGCGCCGTTGATGACGTTGAAGAGCATGGTCTCGAAACGTTCCGTCTTGCCGGACGACACCTCCGCCCACGTATCGGGGGCGATCTTGATCGACGTTATCGTCATGTCGCCGCGCGCCGTGGCGGTGATGCCGCCGTTAGAGTATTCGGCCGATATCTTCTCAATCTCGGACTGAATCCTCTTTGCCTCGCTGCGCATCTGCATTACCTGCTTAACTTGGTCGAAGAATCCCATTTTACTTTACTCCGTGTTTTTTTGCTTTGTATGAAATGATTCTCGGCGTCGTCTTTAGAAGGCGCGCGGCCACCGAGATGCTACCGTTCGCCTTTGCCATTGCCTGTTCGAGTATGGCCTTCTCGAAACCGTTCACGAGGTCCGCCCAGCTTTCACCGTTCCAGACGTAACGGGGACGGGTCCGTTTCGCCGCCCAGTGCCGCACGGCAAGAGGGAGGTCTGCCGTTTCGACGGACTCGCCGAAACTCACCACCTCCGCCTCGCGCGCGGCGCGTTCCTTGTCCGCAGGGTTCTTCCACGGATAGGCGTCCAGCGTCGCACGGGCCTCGTCAGACCAGCTTCTTTCCACTAAGCTCCTCGTAAGCCTTCACGTAGATCTCGCGGGTGCGGGCGATTACGTCGTCCGGCAGCACCGGGCCCGGCGGCTGGTGGTTGAAGTGGATCGAGTCGAGCCAGTCGCGCACGAACTGCTTGTCGAGCGACGGCGGATTCGCGCCCACCGCGTAGGAGGACTGCGGCCAGAAGCGGGAGCTGTCCGGCGTGAGCACCTCGTCCGCGAGGATCAGCGAACCGTCAGCGTCCTTGCCGAACTCGAACTTCGTATCCGCGATGATGATGCCGTGCTTGAGGGCATAGTCCGCCGCCTTCGTGTAGAGGCCGATCGTGGCGTCCTTGAGTAGCTTCGCCGTGTCCGCGCCCACAAGCGCCTCGGTCTGCGCATAGTTGATCGCCTCGTCATGGTCGCCGATCGCCGCCTTCGTGGTGGGCGTGAAGAGCACTTCGTCGAGCTTGGAGGCATTCTGGTATCCTTCGCGGAGCTTCTGTCCGTTGACCGTGCCAGACTTCTGGTACTCCTTCCAGCCGCTGCCGGTGAGGTAGCCGCGCGCGATGCACTCCACCTCGACCATGTTCACCTTCTTGACGAGCATCGAGCGACCGCGCAAATCGTCCTTCACGCACTGGAGCGCGGCGGGGTACTGGTCAACGTCCGCCGTCACGAGGTGGTTCTTCATGCCGAGGAAGTCGAGCCAGAAGAGGGAAAGCTGGTTCAACACCTTGCCCTTGTCCGGCACGCCGCACGGAAGGATCACGTCGAACGCACTAATGCGGTCCGTGACCACCATCAGGAGAGTGTCGCCGAGATCAAACACATCACGCACCTTCCCGCTCTTCGGCGACGGAAGGCCCGGTATGCTCGTTTCAAGCAACGCATGGTTCTTGTCGTATTTCATCTGATAATCCTTTCAGAAACGGGTAACATTATACCACAACACGGTTCGCGCTTCCACCATTTTCGCCAGAAACGCGAAGAACCGCCGGATGTCCGGCGGTTCCGCGCATTCACGCTGTTCCGGCAAGTTAACACACGCCCTGGGCGACCATGGCGTCGGCCACCTTCGTGAAGCCGGCGATGTTCGCGCCCATCACGTAGTTGCCCTTGTGGCCGTACTTCGCGGCGGCCTCGTAGGCGTTGTCGTGAATTGCCTTCATGATACCCTTGAGCTTCGTATCGACCTCTTCGCGCGTCCAGCTGAGGCGCTCGGAGTTCTGCGACATCTCAAGGCCAGAAGTGGCGACGCCGCCGGCGTTCGACGCCTTGCCAGGCGAGTAGAGTATCTTCGCGCCGAGGAACGCCTCGACTGCGTCCGGCGTGGAAGGCATGTTGGCGCCCTCGCCCACGAGCACGCAGCCATGCTTGAGGAGGTAGGCGGCGTCCTTGCCGTCCAGCTCGTTCTGACGCGAGCACGGGAACGCGCAGTCAACCTTATCCGCGACCTGCCACGGATTCGCGCCCTTTACGAACTTGCCGGCCTTGGCGAGCTCGCTCAGTTCGCCGCGCTTAACGTTCTTGAGGTTCATCACCTGCTTGAGAAGCTTCGGCGTGAAGCCTTCCTTCACGTAGAGCGTGCCGCTGCGGTCGGAGAGCGTCACCACCTTCGCGCCGAGCTGCATGAGCTTCTCGGCGGCGAACGACGCCACATTGCCCGAACCGGAAATCACGCACGTCTTGCCCTCAAGGGTATCGCCCTTAACGGCGAGCATGTTCTCGGCGAAGTAGATATCGCCGTAGCCGGTCGCCTCAGGACGAATCAGCGAGCCGCCGAAGGAGAGACCCTTGCCCGTGAGGACGCCCGTCCACTCGTTCGCGAGGCGCTTGTACTGCCCGAAGAGATAGCCAATCTCGCGGCCGCCCACGTTCATGTCGCCCGCCGGCACGTCAGTATCGGGACCGATGTGGCGGAAAAGCTCCGTCATGAAGCTCTGGCAGAAACGCATCACCTCGGCATCGCTGCAACGCTTGCCGGGCGTATGGGGGCTCACCTTCGGGTTGAAGTCGGAGCCGCCCTTGCCGCCGCCCATCGGGAGCGTGGTAAGCGAATTCTTGAAAACCTGCTCGAACGCGAGGAACTTCAACACGCCAAGGTTCACCGTGGGGTCGAAGCGGAGGCCACCCTTGTAGGGGCCGATTGCGCTGTTCATCTGGATGCGGTAGCCGCGGTTCACGCGCACGATGCCTTTATCATCCACCCACGGCACGCGGAACATGATCACGCGCTCGGGCTCCACCATACGCTCGAGAATCGCGTTCTTCTCGTACTGCGGGTTAGTCTTGAGAACCGGATCAAGCGTGAGGAGCACTTCCTCCACCGCCTGCATGAACTCTGGTTCATTGCCATTCCGCGCGGCCGTTTCCTTTAGGACGCGCTCAACGTATTTGCTCATTTCTAATTTCTCCTTGTCGAGTGGACACTCCACCCTTGGTTATTTACTAGCATAATTCGTGCCAGTAAAAAAGCAGCGCTTTTCCGGTGGATAATCAAAGTTAAGCCAGCGGCTTTTACACTGGGCGTAATCATATTGCCGCCGGCTTTACATTTGACGTAATAATCTCTAACTAGAATCGGAAGATTCCCTTGAAGTCTATGTCTTCGGCGGCGCAGGCAAACACGGCTTGCGGCAATTTCTCGGTACTGGCGCGGAGGTTGTCGATGTAGGCCGCGTACGCCTCTGATGTCTCGCCCTCGTCCGGCGTACGCAGGCCCATCAACACGATTGCAGAAGAGGCAGACGTCTCGGCGATCCTTTCAAACGGCGACCCGCTGTTAAGCGCAGGTACCACCACGGTCTCGGCCTCCACACGCGCCTCCGCAAGGAACTCCGCATAACGCGCCCTTTCGTTCGCATCCTGTTCGTCCGTCTCCAGAAGATGGCAAAGACGTATCTTCGCACGTGCGCCGGCGGGACCGTGCCGCAGCATGCACGCGAGCGCGAGCAGGAACGAGGCGTTTCCGCTCCTTCCGCGCCACCACACGTCTATCACGCCACCCTTGTCCGCGAAAAGGTCTCCCTCGTCCGTGCGCAGCAGTACAACGTTGCGGCGGCGGCGAATCATCTGGACGAGCGCTGCGGCGAAGCCAACCCCCGACGCATCGCCAAGCAGCACTGTGTTCGGCTCCAGCGACCCGTAACCGTATGCGCGGACGAGTTCATCGACGCCTGCCCACGTTGAAGCTGCTGGATGGATTCGAACCTGCGCGTCAATCCGCCGGCGGTCGAGCCAACTGTGCATGGCCGAGGCTAGTTCCGCCTCGCGCGCGGGCGACCATGTGTTGTTTGGCACCACGACGGCGAACGTAGCAAAGCTGGTGTTGCCGGAGACGGCGCTCGCGAACGCGGCAAGGCGCGAGCGGCGTCCGGGAGCCCCGGAAAAGACGAGCAGGTTAGGACGCCAAGTGTGCGCTGCGACGGGACGCCTATCCAGCATCCGCAGTACGGCGTGCGCGGCGTACGCGAGAAGTCCGGTGCGCATGTCGCCCCAACGCGCCTGGAGCGAACGACGCTTGACGATCCAGTAGATGCCAGCCTCGCATCCGAGCGCAACGAACGTCCAGCCGGGGCTTATCATGAACATCGCACCGACGCACAGCATGAAGCCGGCAATCGAGAAAAACGGCTTCACGCGGAATGTGGGACGCCATGCGGGATTGCCCATAATGGACTCAAGTCCCGCCGAAAGGTTGAGGAGCGCGTATGTGGAAAGGTTGAACATCGTGAGGACGGGCGCGATCACGTTGATATCGCCGAACCACAGTCCCGCCGCCGCAATTGCGAAGCAAAGCGCGGACGCGAGGCGCGGGTCGTCAGTCTTGCCCCATCCGCGTCCAAGCGCGCGCGGCATCACGCGGTCGCGCGCAAGGGCCTGCACCACACGAGGCGCACATAGAAAACTCCCCACGGCACTGGAAAGCGTCGCCGCCCACACGCCTATGAGAATCGGGAACGCCCACCGCGCGCACTTCGCGAGGATCATCGTGTCCGTACGCAGCACGGCGGGGTCGGACACAAAGTGGTTGAGGGCGATCGGCACGGACATGTAGATTGCGTAGCCCGTCAGCACCGCCGCAATCGTCCCGGCCGGAATCGCCCTTCGCGGATCCTTGAGGTCGCCCGACATCCCGACGCCGGAGAGGATTCCCGTAACGGCTGGGAAGAACACGGCGAACACCGGCCAGAACCCCAGCGCCTCCGGCACCTGGCCGGGCGGCGGCGGTACAAGGCCGGTCGGGGGGCGTCCTATGAAGAATGCGACCAGCGAGAACGCAATCGCCGCCATGATGAAATACTGGCTCTTGAGGGCGATGTTCGCGCTAAGCGTTGCCACCACGGCTAAAACCGCGAGCGTGGCGAAACCGACCATACGCGGGTCCCACGCGCCAACTACCGGCAACCCCGAATTGACAAGTGCCTCCGCGAAGCCGGCCACGTAGAACGACACCCCCACCGCCTGCGACAGCGCAAGCGGTATGCCCAGCGCAGCCCCCGCCTCCGCGCCGAAGGAGCGCGACAGCATGAAATACGCGCCGCCCCCCTCCATGCGCATGTTGGTGGCGAGAGCGGAGATGGAGAGCCCCGTGAGCAACGTGATCGTGCTTCCTATCGTCACGATCACGAGCGACGTGGCAAGTCCCGCGTGGCCGAGCATCCAGCCGAAACGCAGGTACATGACCACGCCAATGATGGTCAGGATGCTAGGCGTGAATACGCCCTGGAAAGTTCCAAAGGCGTATCCTTTCGCAGTCTGCTCCTTCACGGGGCAGCCCTCCAGTTGCTTACTTGCGCAACGCTGCCTGTGCGGCGGCGAGGCGGGCGATCGGCACGCGGAACGGCGAGCAGCTGACGTAGTTCAAGCCGATCTTGTGGCAGAACTCAACCGAGGTCGGGTCGCCGCCGTGTTCGCCGCAGATGCCGCAGTGGATCTTCGGACGCGTGGTCTTGCCATCGGTGACGGCCATCTTCATCAGCTTGCCCACGCCGGTCTGGTCGAGACGGGCGAACGGGTCGTTCTCGTAGATCTTGTTGTCGTAGTACGAGCCGAGGAACTTGCCCGCGTCGTCGCGCGAGAAGCCGAAGGTCATCTGCGTGAGGTCGTTCGTGCCGAAGCAGAAGAACTCCGCCTCCTCCGCGAGCTCGCCCGCGACGAGCGCCGCGCGCGGCACCTCGATCATCGTGCCCACCTCGTAGTTGAGCTTGATCTCGGCGGACTGGATCTCCTCGTTCGCCACGTGGACGACGATGTCCTTCACGAACTTGAACTCCTTCACGTCGCTCGTGAGCGGGATCATGATCTCCGGCTTCACGTTCCAGCCCTTGTGGCGCTTCTGCACGTTGATCGCCGCGCGGATCACGGCCTTCGTCTGCATGATCGCGATCTCGGGGTAGGTCACGCACAGACGGCACCCGCGGTGGCCCATCATCGGGTTGAACTCGTGGAGCGAGTCGATGATCTCCTTGATGCGGCTGATCGGCTTGTGGGTGGTCTTCGCGAGGAGGGCGATCTCGTCCTCCGTGTGCGGCACGAACTCGTGCAGCGGCGGGTCGAGGAAGCGGATCGTGACGGGCTGGCCGTCAAGCGCCTCGAAGAGCTGCTCGAAGTCGTCCTGCTGGAACGGCAGGATCTTGTTGAGGGCGATCTCGCGCTCCTCGACCGTGTCGGCGCAGATCATCTCGCGGAACGGGGTGATGCGGCTCTGCGAGAAGAACATGTGCTCCGTACGGCAGAGTCCGATGCCCTCGGCGCCGAGCTCGCGCGCCTTCTTCGCGTCGCGCGGCGTGTCGGCGTTCGTGCGCACCTTCAGCTTGCGGAACTTGTCGGCCCACATCATGATGCGGCCGAACTCGCCGGCGATCTTCGCATCGACCGTGGGAATCACGCCGTCGTAGATGTTGCCGGTGCCGCCGTCGATGGAGAGCCAGTCGCCCTCCTTGAACACCTTGCCGGCGAGCGTGAACTTCTTG
>Ga0310694_10000656_pt1 | contig 43853 bp, 48 predicted proteins | sample 174DNAGHGhighgp2_FD_203884 | JGI IMG/M metagenome (GOLD analysis project Ga0310694, IMG submission 203884) | Sheep rumen microbial communities from Palmerston North, Manawatu-Wanganui, New Zealand - 1742 DNA GHGhigh gp2 (v2) (version 2) | ecosystem: Host-associated > Mammals > Digestive system... | reverse complement strand
ACACCTGCGGCGGCGAGACCCCGATGAGCGGATACCACAAAACCGTGCATCTCACCATCAACCAAGGGCTCGGCAACAGCTGGAACCTGATATGGACACCCTACGAGGGCCTCGAATTTGCAAGCTACAAACTCTATCGCGGCACCGCCAACAACAACCTGCAGCTCATCCAGACGATGCCTTCCACGCTGACGTCCTTCACCGACAACAACCCGTCGGGCGACGCTCTCTTCTACCAAATCGAGGTGGTGATGACAGAGGGCTGCGTGCAACACACCCGTGACATCACGCACACGGGCGCACGATCCAACATCGTTTACAACCAAGTTCCGGTAATGGCAGAGGAAACCGTCAGCGCGTGCGACAGTTACGATTGGAACGGCCAGACCCTGACGGCAAGCGGCAACTACACGCAGACCTTCTCCTCAACTCTCGGCTACGACTCCGTGGTGACACTGCACTTGACCGTCAACCCGTCCGTGAGTTCCGAATTCTCCATCACAACGGAAGAGCCCTGCTACACTTGGAACTCCGAAAGCTATTGCGCCTCCGGCGACTACACCCAGACCCTCCAAACCATCCACGGCTGCGACTCCGTGGTGACCCTGCATCTGACCATTACCGTCGGCATAGACGACCACAACCTCGGTGCATCCATGACGGTGTATCCCAATCCGACCACCGGCGTGGTCAATGTACAATGTACAATGAACAATGTACAAAAAGGGGCGGTGGAATTCCAATTGTTTGACGCATTCGGAAGGTTGTTACTATCAACGGACGGTGTAGAGGGTGTGTCAAAAGTCCAAAAATCGGCATTTTTCGATTTGTAACTATCTGATAATCAAATAGCAATTTTTACCAAAACAGACTTATGACACACCCTCTACGGACCGACGCAAACGGTTCGTCCGCCCAAACCCAAATCGACCTGTCCCATTACGCCGCCGGCGTCTATTTCGTGAAAGCCGTGACGAACGGGAATATCATGGCCGTTCGGAAGGTAATCAAGAATTAAGAATTAAGAATTCAAAATTAAGAATGAAAAGGCGCAGGATATTAAAAATACCCTGCGCCTTTTTCATCTTCTCATCTTTTCATCTTCTTATCTTCTCATCTTTTCATCTCCTCATCTTTTCATCTTCTCATCTTTTCATCTTCTCATCTCCTCATCTTTTCATCTCCTCATCTTTTCATCTCCTCATCTTTTCATCTCCTCATCTTTTCATCGTATCATCGTATCATCGTATCATCGTATCATCGTATCAATAAAAATCGTACTTTTGCGAAAAATTCAAACGTATGGGATTCTTTTCATTTTTCAAAAAAGATAAAAAAAGCGAAATCAACGAGGAGCAGAAACAGGAACTGAATGAAGGCTTGCAGAAATCCAAGGAAAACTTCTTCAAAAAGCTGGCAAAAACCATCGTTGGCAAATCCAAAGTCGATGATGAAGTGCTTGACAATCTGGAAGAGGTGCTTGTCACTTCCGATGTGGGCATCGAAACCACCCTCAAGATCATCGACCGTATCGAGAAGCGCGTTTCCAAAGACAAGTACTTAGGAACCAACCAAGTGAACATGATTCTCAAGGAGGAAATCGCCGGCTTGTTGCTCGAAAACGACCTCGAGAAGGAGAACGACTTCGTCATTCCCGAAATGGACACGCCCTACATTATCCTTGTGGTCGGCGTGAACGGCGTTGGCAAGACTACCACGATTGGCAAACTGGCCTACCAGTTCAAACAGCATGGCTACTCCGTCACGCTGGGTGCCGCCGACACTTTCCGCGCCGCCGCCATCGACCAGCTCAAAGAATGGGGCAACCGCTGCGATGTGCCCGTCGTGGCGCAGAAGATGGGCTCTGACCCCGCAGCCGTGGCCTACGACACCGTCAAGTCCGCCATCGCCAACAAGAGCCAAGTCGTCATCATCGACACTGCCGGCCGTCTCCACAACAAAGTCAACCTCATGAACGAACTCGTCAAGATCAAGAACGTCATCCGCAAACTCGTGCCCGACGGCCCGCACGAGGTGCTCTTGGTCCTGGACGGCTCTACTGGCCAAAACGCCTTCGAACAAGCCAAGCAATTCACCGCCGCAACAGAAGTCAACGCACTGGCCATCACCAAGTTGGACGGAACCGCGAAGGGCGGTGTCGTCATCGGCATCTCCGACCAGTTCCAAGTCCCCATCAAGTATATCGGCGTAGGCGAGAAGATCCACCAGTTGCAAATCTTCAACCGCGTGGAATTCGTAGATTCCCTCTTCCCCGACAATTGGTAATCATGGCCAAACAAGTCGTCATCGATGAGAATTCGGGCTTCTGCTTTGGCGTCACCAACGCCATCAACACCGCCGAGAAGTACCTGACTGAGCACCATTTCCTTTACTGTTTGGGCGACATTGTCCACAACAACGAGGAGATGAGCCGTCTTTCAGCATTGGGGCTGGAAATCATCACGCACGAGCAGTTCAAGAACCTGCACAACACCACTGTGCTCATCCGCGCCCATGGAGAACCACCGGAAATCTACCGCATCGCCGAACAGAACCACATCCGTCTGATCGACGCCACATGCCCCGTGGTTCTGCGACTCCAAAAGCGCATCCTTGACGCCTACCACACATCCGGCAAAGACCGACAAATCCTGATTTTCGGAAAAAAAGGCCACGCTGAGGTCGTCGGATTGCTCGGTCAGACTGATAATACCGGCATCGTGCTCTCTTCAATCGCTGATATTGAGTGCATTGATTTCTCCCGTCCCTCAATCCTCTACTCACAGACCACCCAAAGTTTGGAGCTCTACAACCAGCTGATTGATCAAATCCACTCGCGCTATAAGTCACAAGGGCATGACGACTGGTTTGAATTCCATGACACTATTTGCCGGAAAGTCTCATCCCGTGCCAAGCAAATCGCCGAATTCGCCACCCGATTCGATGTAATTCTGTTCGTTTCCGGCGAGAAGAGTTCCAACGGACTATACTTATATAATATATGTAAGGAACACAATCCGCAAAGCCACATGATTACCCAAGTAGATCAAGTAGAAAGCCTCGACTTGTCAAAAACGGAAACCATCGGCATCTGCGGCGCCACCTCAACTCCGATGTGGCTTATGCAAGAAATTGCAGCCAAATGCGCCAAATAGCGCGATTTTGACCTCCTCCCCTGTTTTTCGCACCCCGATTTTTAACATTATATTCTTAATTTAAAAAATAATATTAACTATTTTTCGTTAATATTTAGCACGTTTGTTTTTTGTACTTGTCTATAAATCAGTTTGTTGAAATTATTTTTGATAATAATAATAAATAAAAATTGATTTGTAATTAAAATTATTATACATTTGCAGTGGTTTTGATTAAGGATTCGTTCAACTTGAAAAAAAAACAGAAATGAAACAAAAATTTACTCGCATTAAAACAGGAATCGCAGCAATGGTGATGTTGATAGGGATGGGAGCAAATCTTTACGGGCAGACCGTGTTATATGAAGAAAACTTCGGCTCTCCAACGTCCAACACCCTCATTCAGAACTACACAGGTTGGCAAAACAACACTGTCTCCTACTTGGGTGACGGCACATGCGACATCCGTTCTTCCAATGCCTCAACAGGTTACGCCGGAGCTTCCGGGGGTGGAAACGCTATGATCAACAACACGAGCAAATGGCTCCAGATTTCCGGACTGAACACCTCGTCCGCACAATTGACTGTGACGCTACACTGCGGCCTTCGCAAGACCACTTCAGAGGATGGCAGCAACTTTGTGGTAGAGTTCTCAACCGACAGTATGGTATGGATAAGAGTTCCCATGGCTGACACCTTGCCGACCGGCACCGGCACTTCGAAATGGTACCGCGTCAGCTTCCCAGACATTCCGTCACACCCGCACCTCCATCTTCGGTTCTCCAACTTGGCGAATGTAGATTACCGACTGGACGACCTCTCCATCGTGGAAGGGGAGCAAGTAGTTCTCGAGACGGTCGCCACTCCAACCGTGACCCCTTCGGGAGGCACCTATTATGCACCGCAGCAGGTCAACATCGAATGCGCCACCGATGGAGCATCCATCTACTACACTTTGGACGGGAGCATTCCAACCGAACAATCCAACCCGTTTTTGGACACGATACACATCAACTCGAACTGCACCCTAAAGGCTTTCGCAAAGAAAAACAACATGTACAACAGCCAGATATTGACGGTACAATACACCATCATCGACACCAACTCACTGGTTATCTTGCCGTTCAACATCTCAAGCAACAGCGAATCCACCCATGCCGATATTAAAACCATGGATGGGTTCCGGAGCAACAAGCTTGGCAGTTCCTATGCGAACGGATCGGTGAAGTTCGAGTCGAAAAACGCGGGAACGGCCACCCTCACCGCCCATTTGGACAGTTCTCCCGACACTTTGTTCTTCGATTTGAAAGGGGTGAAGAGCGGAACACCTTCGTCATACAGTGGAATCACATTTATTGTCAGTGAATCGGCGAACGGAACACAGTGGAACACAGTGGCCTCCCTAAACGAGACCGACATCAGCACTGAATCATTCAGCCATTTGGGGCCCTACTTACTTTCCGAAGAGACGCGATATGTAAGATGGCTCTTGGCCGCAGCTGGCAGTGGCAACACGCAACTTAATAACATTGTCATCACCAAGCGGCAAGAACAGGAGAACGAGGAGGACGATGTTGGTGTTGAGGAACCGACCATCCCCAACGGTCCAAGCCCCTACCCCAACCCTACCGCAAGCTTTTTCCGCTGGAATCTTTGCGAGGAAGGTGTCGTGGTCAGCCTCTACGACCTTACTGGGCAAATCGTGCGCAAGTGGGAGCAGGTGAACGACGGGGAAAGATTGGACATCACGGGAGTCACCTCAGGCCTATACCTCATTCAAGCGACCACCCGTACGGGCAAAGTCACAAAAAAACTCATCATAAAATAATAGAAAGGAGGTGATAGCAGGTAATGAATAAAAAGAAAATGCAATACTTTGTTTTTTAAGATAAAAAATCATTCAACTTGTTTAAAGGGGGAGAACGCAGAGAATAGTTAATGAATATGGTGCCTATCTCCCCACACTTCCGTCAATTATTATTTTGTTTTCATAGTTAGTACTGCACCCATATCAAACAACTATCACGAACTCTCCCTTTACAGGTTGATTGTCAAAATGTTGAATTGCTTCGGACAATGTTCCCCTAAAAGTAAAAGCATGGATTTTCGTCAGCTCCTTAGCCACGGCAACGGGTCGGTCTGGGCCCATGATTTCAGTCATTTTCGCCAATGTTTTGAGCAGACGATGCGGTGATTCATAGAAGATGACGGTTTCTTCCATCTCCGCAAAACGTTTGAGCAGGGTTTCCTTCCCTTTTTTGTGAGGTAGGAATCCGAAGAAATAAAAGCTGCTACAAGGGAACCCCGACTGCACGAGCGCTGGCACGAAGGCAGTGGCACCCGGAAGGCATTCCACTTCAACTTCTTGCTTGAGGGCCTCGCGTACGAGCAGGAATCCCGGATCCGAGATACCCGGAGTGCCGGCATCGCTCACCAACGCAACGGTCTCACATTGCTGAATCATTCGAATGTAGTTTTCCACCTGTTGGTGCTCATTGAAAATATGGTACGCCATGCACTTTTTGCCCTCTATCTCATAATGGTGGAGCAAATTCTTGGTAGTGCGGGTATCTTCGCAGAGAATCAAATCGGCGGCTTTCAATATGTTGAGCGCACGAAGGGTTATGTCTTCGAGATTCCCTATCGGGGTTGGAACAATAAACAGTTTTGCCATATTGTCATCGATTAAAACAATGAAAGACGGTCAATGAACCGTCTTTCTGATGGGTGCCCAGAACAAGAGTCGAACTTGCACATCCGTTCGGATACTACACCCTGAATGTAGCGCGTCTACCATTCCGCCACCTGGGCTTAATAAATACCCTCCTTGATGATGTCATGGATGTGAATCACACCCAGATACTTACCTTCTTCACTCACCACGAAGATGTTCGTGATTTGGTAATTTTTCATCATCTGCAACGCATCCACAGCGAGGGTGTTCTCGTGGATGGTTTTAGGTTCACGGGTCATTATGTCTTTGGCTTTTAACGACATAATTTCCTGATGATGCTGGATAGCACGGCGAAGGTCTCCATCTGTGATGGCGCCCACCACCTTGTCATCCTCAACGACTGCTGTCACACCTAAGCGTTTGCCAGAGATTTCCAGTATAATCTCCTGCATATTGGCCTCAACGCTAACGGAGGGGACTTCGTTAAGTTTGTACAAGTCCATGACTTTCAAACGGGTTCTCCTTCCGAGGATGCCACCAGGATGCACTTTAGCGAAATCTTCTGTCGAGAATCCGCGCATCTTGATGAGCGTTGACGCCAAAGCGTCGCCGATTGCCAACTGAGCCATTGCGCTACTGGTCGGGGCCAGATTATTAGGGCTTGCCTCCCGCGTCACCGTGCAATTCAACGCACAATGAGCTTCTTTCGCCAGGAGTGAATCCATAGCACCGACTATCGCGATGAGGAAGTTCCCGTTGGCTTTCAAAAACGGGATCAACAACGCAATTTCTGGTGTATTCCCGCTTTTGGAGATGCAGACCACAATGTCATCTTTCTGGATGATGCCCAAGTCTCCGTGAACAGCATCGGCAGCGTGCATAAACACTGCGGGAGTACCTGTGGAATTGAACGTTCCGACAATCTTCTGCCCGATGATGGCACTCTTGCCTATGCCCGTCACCACGACGCGACCTTTGCACTCGATAATCTCTTGAACAGCTCTCACAAAATGATCATCCACATAATCAGTGAGCTTTGACACCGCTTCGGCCTCTTCGCTTAACACTTTCTTGGCGTATGGGATAATTTCTTGTGGTTCCATTCTACAAAGATGCTCTTGTTGCCTTTTTGCTTCTATCAAAGAACGAAATCTTGCATACTTCCTTCTCAGAATCGAAGTATCCGAAAAATAACGCTTAAAATCCGACTCGCTTAGCGTTTCCAAGTCATCATTTTCGAGCGGCAAAAATACAGAAGTTTTTGATATGTTCAGCGGATTGTTGATTTTTTTTTTGTTCCGGGGGCAGACCTCCTGACAAATATCACAGCCAAAGAGGTATTTTTCTTTCGCTAACTCATTGTAATTCGGTGTTTTATCCTCAGTGTTATGGTATGCTACACACCGACGCGCATCAACCTGAAAAGGGGTTGATAAAGCATCTACGGGACAACTATTGACACAAATCTCACAACTTCCACAGTCGGATTTCGGCAAAGATGGGTCATAATTGTCGCAAAATCGATCCAAAAGTAGTATTCCAATCACGAAAAAAGACCCGAATTCATTGTGTATCAATCCGTTTTTGCCCAAACATCCTACTCCAGCCTCCATTGCCCAACGCTTCTCAGAAATAGCAGAACTATCAACCGTGATTCTGTATTTAATTGTGGGATAATATTTTAGAATACCATCTGCTAACTTTTGGAGCAGTTCTTTCACCAAGATATGGTAATCTTGAATCCAGGTGTAACGTGCCATTCGGTAACGGTTGGACTTGGGATGAGCGTCTGTCAAGTAGTTATAAGTCACAACAATGACGGATTTGCAATCAGGAAGCAGTGTCTCAGGAGAGAAGCGGCCGTCGATATCGCGTTCAAGAAAGTGCATCTCCGCGTGATAGCCTTTGTCGATGGAGTTTCGGAAATCTGCAGCAGCCTCGGTCAGGACATGCGCCTTCGCAATGCCGCATTTCTGAAAACCGGCATCATGAGCCAAAGCTTTTATTTTCAAGGAAGAAAGTGGTTCTGACATGTTACGGCTCAATGCGTTCAAAACTTTCAGGAATCTTGATATTGGTCACGCCCGGAACATTCAAACGGAGCACTTTAATCTTTCCATTAGCCTCAATCAAACGATTTAACTCCTTGAAAGTAAATTCTGTAAAGAACACGCTAACACTGTCCACTGGCTCGAAATTGGAATACTCAAAAGAGAGCCCCTGGCCTTGCGGCAACTTCTCTGTATCGCCGTTAACCATCGACTGAACTAATTGAAAGTCAACAGGAAATGGAAAGACTTTGCGAAAGGGTTCGTAGGTTCCTTGGTAATATTGATAGGTCAGCTTATTCACGTATGTGATGCTGTCGGGAGTAAGCACGACACGGGCAATCTCTATTCCCATAGCATGAAGATTCAGGTAGAGAATGCTGTCTATCCTGTTCACCATGTAGAAGTTGCAGGAATGTGTGCCTCCCGGATCCGTCACATCCAACTTTCCACGATAGGTAATCCATTCGTAACCCGTGGCCATCGGAAGGAAGGTCTCCTCATTCACAACATTCACGCTATCAATATTTTGCGCAAACGACACATTCATCAGAAAGACGAACATCCATGTTGTTATTGCGAGCATACGTCTGTACCTTTTCATCTCTTCGCCATTTTCGGTTATTGACTGATCGTCGATAGGAAAGTTAATTGGACTTAATCCTTCGTGGTCTCGTTCGATCGGATGCGAACCTCATCAATGCGGTTGTGGTCCATTCTGACTATTTCGATCTGACATCCCATAAACTCGAAAGTGTCACCCTCCTTCGGAATGGTTTCCAGATGATCGACTACAAAACCAGCCACTGTAGAGTAGTCAATTTCGTCATAATCAACCTCGTAGCCATCAATGACATCCGTAAGCACGTCAATGGGAGCATCGCCGCGCACAAGCATTGAATGATCGTCACATTCGGTGACATCGGGTTCCACAATCTCCTCTTCTTCAGGCATTTCCCCGACAATACTCTCTAAAATATCGTGCAAAGTGACAATACCGGCCAAGTCGCCAAATTCATCGACCACGATACCAAAATAGTACTGTGACCTCCGAAACTCCGTCAGAATATCCTGGGCATCAGTATTTTCCGTAAACACCAACGGCTCGTCTAACATTGAACGCACATCCACATTCTCATCTTTATGCAATTCTTTGAAATAGTCCTTGATATTCAACACTCCGAGATAGTTCTCCACATGTTTGTCACACACAAGCACACGGCTAACGGAACAATCAAACAGTTGGTTGATGAACTCTTCACGGGTTAGATTCACATCAATCCACTCAATTTCGGAACGATGGATCATGATATGGATGGCGCGTTTGTCAGCGAAAGAGAAAATATTCTCATGCATCTCGCTCTGTTCTTCCTCAATCACATCTGTTTCACCAGCCTCCTTGATGATATCCAAAAGCTCGTCTTCGGTGAGGTGGTCATTGTTAGCTTTAACCCCTAAAATCCTGTCTATCAACACCGTTGTATTAGAAAGTGCTTTCACAACGGGTTTGAAAATCATGCGGATAAAATTCATGATTGGTGCCACCGCAATGGAAACACGCTCCGGATTAGAAAGCCCAATGGTTTTAGGAACAAGTTCGCCCAGCACGATGGTGATGAAAGTGACGATGACGAAACCTATAATAAGCGCCGCTGTGGCAGCTAACGGGGCTGACATACGCATCCAGAGAAACACCACTTCGAGATAAGGAGCCAACGCTGAACCGCCGATAAAACCTGTCAGCAAGCTGATCAGGGTAATGCAAACCTGGATGGAGGCCAAAAATTCCTCCTGATGATCCTGCAAATATAATGCTTTGCGAACAGCTTTGGGGAATCTTTCCGCAAATTTTTCGATACGAATCTTTTTAAACGAAACGATGGCAATTTCGCTCATCGAGAAAAAGCCGTTGGCTAAAATCAGCAAAAGAATGACAAGCAGACGTATCATGACTATTATTGCTCAGAATGGAGGTCGCGCCGATTCTGTTCAATATATTTGAAATAGAGCGACAAATCAAACGAAACTATCAATAAATTAAACAGATACAAAAAAACCACTGCGTCAGGATGGTAGAAAATTTTATGCAAGATGCCGAAAACATAGCCCAACACTATAATGGACATGAAGACAGGGCTCTTGCCGATCACCACTTTTGTGCGAAGTGCCTTAACAATAGAAAAGGGCCAACTGCATGCAAAGCAGAGCAACATTAATATTTCGAATATACTGACATTCATTGTTTTATATGAAATATATACAATAATCAAAAACGTCGCAAAGATACAATTTATCTGTAAGTATTTGTCAATTAGAAAATTTTGTATTTTTGCCAGAAATGGGAAGTTGTCATTCATCTTGCTTTGTTATTCTCAAGCCACTTTATATCAGCTATTTAAATATCAATTTCGGTTCATCCGGAGTTTGATTTTGGTAAAAACGGCATCGGTTCACCAATAAAAATCGCGTATGAAGATTCTTTTTGTCATTGACACATATTACACGAACAACAACGGGACCAGCATCTCGGCGCAGCGGTATGCGTCAGAGTTGCGCAAGCGTGGTCATGAGGTACGCATTTTAACCGCCAACCATTCAGCAGAAGCGGATGAAAACATCTATTCCGTGCATTTCCTCCGCATTCCGATTTTCCAACCGTTGCTGAACAAGCACAACTTCTATTTCGCACAATTCCGCGGTAGATATACTACGCACACTATCCATGCTGCCGTGGATTGGGCCGATGTGGTGCACTGTTTCCTGCCCTTCGCGTTGGAGAAGAGGGCGCAACGATATTGCGAGAAGATCGGCAAGACGTGCACCGCTGCCGCTCATCTGCAACCGGAAAGTATCACTGCCAATATCTTTGGTCTGCACAAGGTGGGCTGGATAACACATCTGTTTTACTTGTGGTTCAGAAAGATTATTTACGACCGTGTACAGCACGTGCACTGTCCGTCGCAGTTCATGGCCAACGAGGTGAAGTCGCACGGCTTCAAGGCCAAGCTGCACCCCATCAGCAACGGCATCCAAGAACCGTTCATTGAGGCGGGAAAGCGCAACATCGCCGGTCACCGGACAGAGAAATACGAGGAATACAAAGGAAAATTCCTGCTTTTGATGGTAGGACGACTCACACGTGAGAAGGGACAGGAGCTGATCATGCGCGCTGTACCATACTCCAAGTACGCCGACCGTATTCAGCTGGTTTTCGCCGGTCACGGCCCGATGCAAACTCGTTACGAAAAAGTGGGCGAAACGCTTCCGATAAAGCCGAAATTCCTCTACCTGAAACGCGACGAACTCATCGATCTCTTCTCGCAGGCCGACCTTTACGTACATGCCGCCGACATGGAATCGGAGGCCATTTCCTGCATCGAGGCGATTGCTACGGGATTGGTGCCCGTCATCGCCAACAGCTCGCACTCCGCCACCACGCAGTTCGCCCTCGACGAACGCAGTCTTTTCAAAGCAGGCGATGCACAAGACCTCGCTCGCGCTATCGACTATTGGCTCGATAACACCGAAGAGCGGCTGAGAATGGAAAAAGTCTATCAAGAATCTGCCTTGAAATATAGCATTGACAATTCCATCACCCAATTTGAGTCAATGTTATTCGAAGCTATCAAAGATCATGAGCAATCCAAATAGTGTTTTTCGTAGTCTATTAGCATGCTTCCTGCTTGCTATGTCTTCATTCTCAACACGCGCGCAGGAGAGCCTTTTGGAAAACCTCACCATTCGAGAGGACAGATCGGTTGTGTTCCGTTATTTTGCCCCTGACGCCAAATCCGTGAAACTGGTCTTCGACGGCGAATTGCGCAAAGAGATCAAAACCATCGTGAGCGAGAGTTATCATTCGGTGAAGATGCAACGGGACGACAATGGCGTTTGGAGCTACACCACTCCTCCGCTGCCTCCGGAAGTCTATACCTATCAATTCGATATAGACGGAGTGTGTCTCCCAGACCCCACAAATCCAGACTCCATCCGTGTTCGTGATGACAAGAAAAGTGTCTTTATCATCAATGGCACCCCGCAAACCGACCTATACGTGAGCGAAAAGTTGCGCGGCAAAATGGACACGCTGGTATTCAAGGGCACTGCCGACCGTAAAGACCGGCCCGTAATCGTCTATACGCCTCCGCAATACGCTGATGGCCAACAGGAACTACCTGTACTTTACCTCCTGCATGGTCTGAACGGCAACCAAACGGCCTGGATCGACCGCGGGCGGGCCGCACAAATTTTGGACAACCTTATCGCGCAGAAAAAGGCAAACCCGATGATTCTGGTGATGCCAGACGCCAATCCCGAGTGCCTTGTTTCCCAAGGCGAGGACATCGGATTAATGGAGAACATTATGCACTACGGTTCGTGGAACAAGATGGAGTTCGAGCATATCTATCCTGAGATGGACAGCTATTTGAGCGGCATCTACCATTTTTCCAACAGAAAAGGAAGTCGTGCCGTCGCTGGGCTTTCATTGGGAGCCAAACAATCGGCCAACCTTGCCATTCTGTACGACAGCACCTTTTCAGCCGTCGGGTTGTTTTCCCCTGTAGCCGGACACAAGCAGGTGCCTACCAGCGCATACGCCCATTATTGGATTGCTGCCGGCCGCACCGACTTTTTCTACGGCAAAATCAACGGTTTGCGCAACAAGATACAACGCAAAAACATCCCCTACACAATGTACAGTTCTGTTGGTGGACACACCTGGCGCAACTGGCGTGTTTATCTAACGGAATTTTATAAGACGCTTTTTTAGATAAGATGATAAGATGATAAAAATAACAAGATTAAGATAATACTATAATAAGATAATATGATGAAAAGAGTTGGTTTTATTTTAGGTTTAATGTTGGCTGTAGTAGGCCTATCGGCACAAACGCAGATTCCTAACGCTAATTTCGAGCAGTGGAACAGTACTGACAAGGGCAATGCTATTCCCAAATACTGGCATTCTTTCTCTGACGGCGACTGTCAGCTGAAGGGCATTTACTCGTGGGGTTGCGGACCTTTGAAGAAAAATCACAGCAACCGTGTAACTGGTCACACAGGCTACGGCTGCGAGATTTACAGCACCTCTATTTCCGGCAATTTGGCCAACGGGGTCCTCACCACTGGACAAATGCAATTCGTTTCTCCTGACGGCAACAGTCCGGAGAACTACACCTACACGGACAAGGACAACAAGATGGGGCACAAGGCGTCCATGACGTTCACCGGTCGTCCCGATTCCGTCTATTTCTGGTGCAAGTTCGAGATGAAAAAGCCCTCCAACGTGGCCAGTGCCAAATTCATCTTGCATGGAAACGTCTCCTATCGGGATGTCCCCACACACACCGCTTCCACTGCACAAAAGGGCAAAATCGGCAACTCATACTGTTATTTCAAAGATCCGAACGACCAGAAATGGCATCATTACAAATACAAATTCACCTATTATGACGAGCAGAATCAAGTGGTGAAGAGCACTTCGCGCACCCCTTCCTATATTCTTATCAGCTTTTCCACGAACAAAATCGCAAAAGGCGGAAATAGTGGCGACAAGCTCGTCGTTGACGACATCGAGATGATATACAACAAACGTCTCTCCTACCTCAACATTGACGGAAAACCGATGCCTGGCTTTAACCCCGACATCACGGAATACACATACGCTTGCGACGACCCCACGCGCATCCCCGATGTCTCCGCTGAAACACAATCCCCAAACGCCACGGTGAGCATCGAAAAGAGCACCGAGCAGATTCTCATCACGGTCACTCACGATGACGGCGAGAAAGTCTATCGCATTGGGTTAAGGGACGAAGTTGCAGGAAAATAGCCAACTTCATTCTTTTTGTCAGATACCCCCTACCAAAATTCATAAGCAAATACTTGAGTCGTAGTAGAGCACGACTTGAGCAGCATTTGGCAAGTAGTCGGCATAGCATAAACATTTGCGATATCCTTGCGATATCCTTGCCATATCCTTGCCATATACTTGCCATATCCTTGCCATATACTTGCCATATCCTTGCCATATACTTGCCTACCCCTTGCCAATGCGGGCGCAACAGCTGCCCCGTCTCGAAAAAAACACGGGTGCTGACAACAAATCAGCACCCGTGTTTGGGAATAATGCAGAGGCGAATGATCATTCGCCCCTTCGGATTTTTCGTGATATTATTTCACCTCCTCAAAATCGACATCTTGCACCTCAGGGTCGCTGCCGCCGTTGTTGGCACCGCCTTGCGGACCGGCCTGTTGGTTGAAGCCGCCGTTGAAGTCGGCGCCAGGCTGTTGGGCACCGCCCTGTGCGGCGTACATCTTCTGGGATGCCTCGTTCCAAGCACTCTGCAACTCTGCCGTTGCGCTGTCAATGGTGGCGAAGTCCTTGTTATCGTGCGCGGTCTTCAGCTTGGCAGCCGCAGCCTCGATCTTGGCCTTGTCGTCAGCGGGAATCTTGTCGCCGAACTCCTTGAGCTGTTTCTCGGTGTTGAACACCAAAGAGTCAGCGTTGTTCAGTTTGTCGATCTCTTCCTTGGCCTTCTTGTCGGCATCGGCGTTAGCCTCAGCTTCGGCCTTCATGCGCTTGATTTCGTCGTCGCTCAAGCCAGAGGAAGCCTCGATTCTAATCTTCTGTTCCTTGCCGGAAGCCTTGTCGTGAGCCGTCACGTTGAGGATACCGTTGGAGTCGATGTCGAAGGTGACTTCGATTTGCGGGATGCCGCGCATAGCTGCCGGAATGCCATCCAGGTGGAAACGGCCGATGCTCTTGTTCTGAGCCGCCATGGGACGCTCACCTTGCAGCACGTGGATCTCCACAGAGGTCTGGTTGTCGGCTGCGGTGGTGAACACCTGTGACTTCTTGGTCGGGATGGTGGTGTTGGCGTCGATGAGCTTGGTCATCACACCGCCGAGGGTTTCCAGACCGAGTGACAGCGGGGTCACATCCAGCAAGAGGATGTCTTTCACGTCGCCACTCAGCACGCCGCCTTGGATGGAAGCACCGATGGCCACCACTTCGTCGGGGTTGACGCCCTTGGAGGGCACTTTGCCGAAGAAGTCTTCCACCACCTTCTGGATGGCGGGGATACGGGTGGAGCCGCCCACGAGGATCACCTCGTCAATATCGGAGGTCTTGTAGCCTGCATCGGCCAAAGCCTTCTTACAAGGTTCGATGGTGGCGCGGATCAGGTCGTCACAAAGTTGCTCGAACTGAGCACGGGTGAGAGTGCGCACCAAGTGTTGCGGAACACCGTCGATCGGCATGATGTACGGCAGGTTGATTTCCGTGGAGTTGGAGCTGGAGAGCTCGATCTTAGCCTTCTCAGCAGCCTCTTTCAGGCGTTGCAGAGCCATAGCGTCTTTGCGCAAATCCACATTGTAGTCCTTCATGAACTCGTTGGCCAACCAATCGATAATCTTGTGGTCGAAGTCGTCGCCGCCGAGGTGCGTGTCACCGTTGGTGGATTTCACCTCGAAGACACCGTCGCCGAGTTCCAAGATGGAAATATCGAAGGTACCGCCGCCGAGGTCGAAGACGGCCACCTTGGAGTCGGACTTCTTCTTGTCCAAACCGTAAGCCAGAGCGGCTGCGGTAGGCTCGTTGATGATACGTTTCACATTCAGACCTGCGATCTCGCCAGCCTCCTTGGTGGCCTGACGTTGAGAATCGCTGAAGTAAGCGGGCACCGTGATGACGGCTTCCGTCACTTCCTGACCGAGATAATCCTCTGCCGTTTTCTTCATCTTTTGCAGAATCATGGCGGAAATCTCCTGAGCCGTGTAAGAACGGTCGTCGATCTTCACTTTTGGCATGTTGTTGCCCGAACGCTCCACGATGTAGGGCACGCGGCTGATCTCGTTGGTCACGCGATCGTAAGTCTCGCCCATGAATCTCTTGATGGAGAAGATGGTCTTTGTGGGGTTGGTGATAGCCTGACGTTTTGCAGGGTCACCGACCTTTCTTTCGTTGTCGCCCACGAACGCCACGATGGACGGCGTGGTTCTTCTGCCTTCGCTGTTGGGGATGACGACTGGCTCATTGCCTTCCATCACCGCAACGCATGAATTGGTAGTTCCTAAGTCTATTCCTATGATTTTACCCATTTTTGTATGATTTTAATTATTATTACTTCATTTATTTTTACACAGTTCGCAATCGAACGCGTTCACTCTTTGCAACAACTGTGCCAAAAAACATGTCTATGGTTTTCAACAGAAAAGAAACTGCCATTTTGACACACAACCTGCCATTCCTCCCTAATCCCTAAACCGGTAAACTTGTAAGCCCCTAAGGCTGTAAGCCGAAAAAAATAGTATCTTTGCGCCCCGAAAAATAATCCAGATAATGGGTAGAGTAATGGCCATTGATTACGGACAGAAACGCGTGGGGTTTGCCGTCACCGACGAGCTTCGCATCTGCGCGCACGCCTTGGAAACCGTCCCCGTGGCGCAGGCTTTCGACTTCCTGAAAGACTACCTCGGTAAGGAGAAGGTCGATGTGGTGGTCGTGGGCGAAGCCAAGCAACTGGACAACACACCGTCGGAGTCGTGTCGCTACATAGAGCCGTTCGTCAACCGGTTGCGCAAAGAGCTACCGAAAATCTCCCCTGGCACCGACATTGCCCGCATCGACGAGCGATTCACCTCTCGGATCGCCTTCCAGACCATGATCGACATCGGGTTGAAGAAGAAAGACCGACGTGACAAATCGTTGGTCGATAAGATGAGTGCAGCCATCATTCTGCAATCCTATCTGGAGCAACAGGATATGATAAATTTAAGAAATTCAGAACAATGATATTACCTATTGTATTATATGGAAGCCCGGTGTTGCGCAAAACCGCCGTGGAAGTTGACCTCAACGACGAAATGCTGAAGACATTCGTCAACGACCTTTTCGAGACCATGTACCATGCGGAAGGCGTTGGTTTGGCCGCCCCGCAAGTAGGTAAGTCCGTGCGCGTGTTTGTGGTTGACTCAACCCCATACAAAGAGATCTACCCTGACCATGAGCCGTTCAAGGGCGCCTTCATCAACCCGACCATCACCGACCGTTTCGGTGACGACGTTCCTTTCGCGGAGGGCTGCCTCAGTCTCCCGAAGATCAACGAGGATGTCATCCGCAAATCCGACATCCACATCACCTACCACGACGAGAAGGGCGAATACCACGACTGTGACATCAACGGCATCTTAGCCCGTATCATCCAGCACGAGTACGACCACCTCGAAGGCAAAGTCTTCACCGACAACCTCTCGCAAATCAAGAAAATGGTGCTCAAACGCCAGCTCAACGACATCGCCGCCGGCAAAGTCCACCCAGCTTACAAAACGAAACGATAATGCACATGCGAGTCTGAGATTCCGGCCCCCTATCGTCGGCTGGAATGGTGTTGTGTTGATACGAAATATTATCCTTAAGCAGCCTCGAAGAGGCAAGACGCGCGAAGCGCAATTAACCCCACACAAGGCGTGAGCCGCAGTGTGAGACTGTAACAACTGACGACAATGAAACGAGTAATCCCAATAGCAATCACCGCTCTGATATTAGCTTCCTGTGGTGGAGGCAAGCGTGCCGAACAGAAGAATGCGCAGTTGGAGGCAGATTCCATGTTGACCTCCTATCACTACGCCGACTCTCTTTACGCTGCCTGCGGGCGTATCGATACGCTGGCGTTCCAAAACTTCATCAGCCGTGCCATCGCGTATGCTGAAAAGCATCCCGGTGACTCTTTGGCGGCCGATATGCTTTTCCGCGCCGGCGTGGGCAGCATGATCATGGCAAAATCGGCAGACAAAGCGGGCAACGTGAATGCTCGGGCACGCAATGCCAAAGAGGCTCTCGCCATATTCCGCCAATTCCAAGACGAGTTCCCCGACCACGATCAGGCGAAGCTCTGCTACTGGCAGCGCGCCATCGTCTATGACGACATCCTCGGCGACTGGCGCAGTGCGGAAATCGAATACCGCGACTTCATCAACCGCTACCCCAACGATTCTCTCACACCCGTGTTCGAGCAGTATCTCACACTGTTGGGGAAGACCGAGGCTGAAATCGAGGAGCAATTGGCTATAGGGCGATAATGGCAATCATTTTTTATCTGAATATTATGAAACACATTCAAATTCTGACGATTATGACCTTGGTGCTGACAATGTTCTGCGCCTGTAACAAACCCGACCCCATTGAACCTCATCCTCCAACACAGGAAGAGGACACCACAGTGGTGGATGACACAGACAAAATCTACCAGTTCTCGGTACTCGACGGCAGCGGCGACAGCGTCTCTTTGGCTCAATATCGCGGAAAGGTGCTGTTGGTGGTGAACACCGCCACACAATGCGGCTATACTCCGCAATACACCCAACTGCAACAATGGTATGAGACCTACCAAGATCGCGGTTTTGTGATTCTCGACTTCCCATGCAACCAGTTCGGCGGACAAGCACCTGGTTCCTACGACGACATCCACGATTTCTGCACCGGCAACTACAACATCACCTTCCCACAATTCGCAAAAATTGACGTGAACGGCGCCAATGAATCACCGCTTTATACATGGCTCAAGAGCAAACGTCCCGGCAACATCCAGTGGAACTTCACCAAATTCCTTATCAACCGCAACGGCGAGGTAGTGAACCGCTTCAGTTCCGGCTACAACATGACGAAAGTGGAAGAAGCCATCGTGGATCAGTTGGGGGAATAGGGCTTGGCAAAGTAGTGCTGTTGAGATACTGCAGCCCTACTTCTCATCATATATCGTCCATTGTTCATAACTAATAATATCTTTTTTTGGCGATTCCGAAAGAAGTATTTACTTTTGTATTCTCATTAATTGAAATTCAAAACATTAAATATCAATTATTTATGAATCACGATTACGTATTGGTTGCCGGTCGGTCAAATCCTGAGCTTGCGAAAAAGATTGCCGACTGCTTGCACAAGCCCCTCCTTTCCGTGGATATTCTGCAATTCAAAGACGGTGAGATCCAAGTGTATTACAACGAGAGCATCCGCGGACGCGATGTGTTCATCATCCAACCGACCTTCTCACCTGCGGACAACATCATCGAGCTTCTGATTGCCATCGATGCCGCCAAACGCGCCTCCGCACGCAGCATCATCGCCGTGATCCCCTATTTCGGCTATGCCCGTCAGGACCGCAAAGACAAGCCCCGCACCTCTATCGGTGCCAAGCTGATGTGCAACCTGCTCACCACAGCCGGTGTCAGCCGCGTCATCACCATGGATCTGCACGCCGACCAAATCCAAGGTTTCTTCGAAGTACCTGTGGACCACTTGTTTGCATCCAATGTCTTCATCCCCTTGGTGAAGAATTCCGGTTGGGACAACATCAGCATCGCATCGCCTGACACGGGCGGCACGAAACGTGCTTCCACCTACGCCAAAGCTCTCAACTGCGAGTTGGCCATCGGCTACAAACAGCGCGAGAAACAGAACGAAGTGGCCTCCCTGCAGATCATCGGCGATGTGAAAGACAAGAACGTGATTCTGGTCGATGACATTATCGACACTGCCGGTACACTCTGCAAAGCCGCTGCCCGCATCAAGGAAATGGGTGCGAAGAGTGTCCGCGCCATGTGCGCCCACGGCCTCTTCTCCGGAGATGCGCTGGAGAAAATCGATCGCTCCGTGCTCGACGAAGTGCTCGTCACCGACACCATCCCGTTGAAACGCCCCTGCGAGAAAGTCAAGGTCATCTCCGTGGCCAAACTGCTGTCCGAAATCATCCTTAGCGTCGAAGACAACACGTCAATATCGTCGCATTATTACGTATAAACCATGTAATGACACCTTGCTTTGCAACTTTATAAATGAAAAAATCCCCTCTCGCTCGAGAGGGGATTTTTTTCAGCCTTATTGGGTCACTCGTACCAAAGCTCCGTCCTTCCAGATACCGGAAACCAGTTTCTTTCCTTCGGCATCATACAGGGTGCCGTAGCCGTTGGGCAGATTGTTGGCAAAAGTCCCTTTGTAGGAACGACCATCCTGCATGTTCATTTCGCCTTGTCCCTGACGGACCCCGTCTTTCATCTCGCCATGATAGCCCCACTCGTCATTGAACAGGAAAATAAACGTCGGATTGAGCTTTTTCACCGTGTCAACATCGCCAATTTTTTTCACCTGCTTGAACTTCTCAGGATACTTCTGCACACACGGCCACAAGGTGACATACGCGTGGCGGAACCACGTGTCCACAATGATATAGTCAATGCTGTCTCGGCATAGGATGTTGTATATGGTGTCAGGATCCGCATAATGAGGAAATCCATTGGATGGATGATAATCTGAGAACATATAGAACAATTCCGGTTTGCGGCAGACAACTCTCGCATCTTCCTCCAAACTGTCGCTGCAGAATTTTGCGGCCTCTAAGAAATGAAGGCTGTTCAAATCGGTTGTGGACATCCAGGATTTCATTTTAGCAAGCTTCTTGTAATCGGTTTGTGCCTCTATGTATTTGGGAGCAGCAACGCCGAGCACTATGACCAACAGAACAACACTTTGTGCCAAGAACGGAGGATGCGACAACTTCAAGAGTTTATACACACCCTCTATAATAGCTGATATACCGTTCAAAGACAAGAAGATAAAAAATGGGATTATCGGCACAATATAGCGAATTCCACCGAACTGTTCAGGATATAAGATCAGCACTCCTACAGTTAGTCCCACATAGAACAGCATCAACAACCGGCCAATCTTCAGATAGAGGCAACCGCCGATCATCAACACGATGAGCAAAATACCTAAAATCCACTCTTTGGGCGAAATCTTCGACTCTTTGTCCACTGGCGCCTTCATGTATGTAGCTTCCGGAATCCATCTGGTGATGAAATTAGAGGTGTTGCTTTTGATACGAACTTTCCAGTCTGCAACACCCTCCATATCCTCATTATTCGTCTTCTTCATGAAGTTTGTCTTGTAATTATCCGCATCAATATTCAAATGACGGTTACGTGCATCCCATGACATTTTGGCTGTGCCGACCCCGACAATGGTTATCAGACAGAGCAGAGCAGCCTTCAAAAAATGCCATTTTGAAGTGTCCACCGCCTCTACATCCTGGTTTTTCACCGCTTTTCTCCAACGAATCAGATCGCGCAATGCAAGAATGCCCAACCAACCGACCATCGCCAGAATCAGGGAGAGACCTATTGTGCGCACCAAGTAGGTATAGGCAACAAGCAATCCATATACAAAAATCACAACCCAAACCATCCAACGCCTTTTCGCGCCTACAATATCTTTCAGAACCAGCAAGGCCAGAAAAATGGCCAACATTGATAGGAAAATGAACAACGACTCGCTCATCATAATAGTGGCAATACGGAGCAACTCCTTATGCAGAGACACCAATATGGCCGAGAGAAAGGCAAGAATGGAATTTTTTGTGGTGATATATATCACAAAGAAGAACAGAACCACGCTCAAATACATCAAAAAGCCATTGGTTTTCTTGACCGTCTGGGTGGTAGCCGGGAAAACTTTAATCACCTTGGAGATAAACCAAGGATAACCCGGCGGGAAGTGAGAATGCGGTGATTTCTTAAGATTGATAATGTTGGTATATCCTTCACCCTGGCTCAGCGCCTGTCCCAATGAGTAATAATAAATATTGTCTCCATTCAGGTCAATTTTTCTGTCATAAAGGGCAGAATAATTGTGATTATAGACGAACGAAATAATCACCAACATCGCGCCAAGCACCCATTTGCTCTGGGAAAACTTGTCGATTAGCTGCCAAAAATTCGTTTTTGGAGAAGAATTCACTGTCTTTCTCCCTGTGTTTTTACTTTTTGACTTCATGATACTCCTCCTCTGTGTTCACTGCCCAGATGTTGTCCTTGGACGGAATGCATTTCACGATATTGTTCACTGCCTCCATAGCCGTCAACATGGAGTGGTCCATATTGTTGTAGCGGTGTTGTCCGTTACGACCGATGCAATATAGGTTCTCAATCCCGTTCAGAAAATCCTTCACCTTGTCGAGCTGATAGTATGTGCCGAAGTATGAGGGATATGCCTTCTTGATTTTCACTTGGGTAGCGTCAATCACATCCTCACGGTCAACAATGTCAATCTTCACCATCTCGTCAATGGCCATTTTGATGAAATCCTCCTTGTTCATACTCCAAAGTTCATCGCCTTCTGAGCAAAAATACTCCAGTCCTATGAACATGGTGTTTTTATAGTCGGAGACCATGTAAGGCGACCAGTTGTTGAAGACCTGCAACCGTCCCACCTTCACATCACGTTCCTGGATGTAAACCCACGTATCGGGCACACGTTTGTTGTAGGTGGCGATTTTTGTCTGGTTCTCGATCTTCAACTTTTTAACCAGCAATCCGACAGTGATAAAATCGCGGTATGGCAGTTCGGCAGCAATTTTTGCCACATCTTGCGGCACCTCAATGCCTCGCAGGGCGGCCACAAGATCCTTGATCGGCATGGAGGAGAGGAAATAGTCGCAGGGCTGATTTTCCGTCACACCATCTTTGCATACATCCACGGAAACGACACGCCCGTTTTCCACATACACACTGGTCACTTCGCTGTTGCGGACCACCTCGCCATACTTGTCCTGCACATCTTGAGCCACGGTCTCCCAAAGTTGTCCGGGGCCGAACTTCGGATAGATGAACTGCTCTATGAGAGAGGTTTCCACCTCCTTTTGGGAAATATCCTTGGAAGACTTAAACCGCTTGGTAATCATATCTTTGAGAACAGCCGCCACGGACAGCCCTTTCACGCGCTGTGACCCCCAATCGGCGCCGAGCTTGGAGGGATGAACACCCCATACCTTCTCCGTGTAATCCTCGAAAAACATACTGTACAAAGGTTTTCCGAAGCGATTGATATAGAAATTCTCTAACGAGTCCTCTTTTTTCTTAAACAGAGATGCATTTACATATCCGCAACCTGCCTTTATGGTACGCCAAAGGCCCATATTGGCAAATGTCTGGAACTTCAAAGAGATGGGATAATCGAAGAACTTGCGCAAGAAAAAGATGCGGGAGACTCGCTCGCGGACCAACATCACACGATCCTCCTTCTCCGGATCGGGGCCCTTTGCGGCTAACTCTTTTTGCTTGTGCAACATGATGTCATCGAAAGAGGGAGAGCCCTGCAACGGCATCACCTCGTTCCACCAATCCATGACGACCGAACTTTTCGAAAAGAAACGGTGGCCGCCTATGTCCATTCTGTTTCCTTTATAGTTGACTGTCTGTGAAATACCGCCCACATTTCCCTCCATTTCATAAACTACAGGGTGGATGTCAGACTGTTTGAGTAATTCGTATGCGGCTGTGAGACCGGCAGGGCCTCCGCCGACAATGATGGCTTTTTTCATATCGATTGTTATTTATTGGCTTTAAACAGTAAGAATTTTCTGGCGAAGAAATTCCAAAAGAAGACGATTACTGTGGAAATAATCTTGGAAAGCATATAGTGAATGCCCATTTTATCCGTGCAGAGATACATAATCAAGGCGTTGAGACCGAGACCGATAACCCCGATAACCGCGAACACGATGAATTCCGCCCATCGGCTACCCATCGTCCGCTTGTTGAAGACCCATGAAATACTGAGCAAATAATTGGTAATCAAGCCCAATATGAACGAGATAGTAGCGGAAACAAGATAGTGCATACCAAAAACCTCGGTGAGTAACACCAGCACCCCATAATCCACCACAAAAGCGGCACCACCTACGAAACCATATCTGAACAGCTGTATTAAAAGGCTATCCGTCTCACTCATAAATATTTTTTCGAGCCATTTGCGCATAACGATGATTTTTATGAATTCCAACACAGGAAAACAGCAACTTATAGAAGCTCAAAAATACAATTTTTTGATATATACCGTCCACAGTGTACGAGAATAAAAAAAAGACAGTGTCCGGACACTGTCTTTTCACGTGATTCCGTTGCGACTCGAACGCAAAACCTGCTGCTTAGAAGGCAGCTGCTCTATCCAGTTGAGCTACGGAACCATAGGCTTACGCCTTGTCGGGATAGCAAGATTCGAACTTGCGACCTCCTGCTCCCAAAGCAGGCGCGATAACCGGACTACGCTATATCCCGTTTTTCAGGCTGCAAAAGTACATTTTTTTTTTGAATCCAGCCTTTTCTATAAATCAATTTTATAGCACTTATAATCAACAAATTACAACACGCGGCACCAAAACAATCCTTTTTACAAGCATTTTTTTCGCATATTTACGCATTTTCTTTCGCATTGTAGGCATGCGATTCGGGCGGGCGTATGCGATGCGCCCCTATCATGTTTGTTTTTTGATTTCGAAAATCTGATGCTCAATCCCATGTTCCCCCAAAATCGATCGTACGCGCGTCTCGTCCGTGTCGGAAATGAACACCTGCCCGAAATGTTCATTCCCCACCATGTTCAACAGCTCTGTGATACGCAATCGATCCAATTTGTCGAAAATGTCATCCAAAAGCAAGATCGGCTTGCGCTTGTTGTAGGCGAAGGCGTAATCGAACTGTGACAACCGCAAAGCTAACGAGAAGGACTTCTGCTGTCCCTGCGAACCGAAATGCTTCACTGGCTGACCAGCTATAGTGAAATCATAGTCGTCTTTATGCACCCCGAAAGTCGTGAACCCGCACTTCGAATCCACAGGAAAACTCTTCGACAACCCCTCCTCATAACCAGTCTCTAACAACGCCGAATTGTAGCGGATATCGACCTCCTCCACCCCACCCGACAAGCGCCGATAATGCTCCAGAAACATTGGACGGATGTCTTCTATGAACTGTTTGCGCCGTTCATAAAGCTGCACGCCATCCGCCATCAACTGGTAGTCAATCACCTGTAAAAGAGAAAGATCCGCATGACGAATCTCCATCTGTTGGCGCAAAACGGCATTTCGTTGCAAGAGCAACTTTTTGTAATGGATCAGATGCTGGAGATAAATCTTGTCGAACTGCGAGATGATTTTGTCGAAAAACTTCCGTCGCACCTCGTTGCCATCGTTGATGATGTCGCTGTCGTAAGGCGAGACCATCACCACGGGGAAAAGCCCCACGTGGTCGCTCAGCCGTTCGTATTCCTTCTTGTTAGCCTTCAACGACTTTGTCCCGTTCTTATAGATACAGCTCACCTGCGTGCTGTTCCCCGATTCCTCGTCGGCAAAATCGCCGTGCAGCGCGAAAAAATCCGTCCCCAACTGCACCGAACTCACATCCTTAGCCGAAAAGCAGCTCTTCCCGAACGACAGATAATGAATGGCATCCAGCAGGTTGGTCTTTCCGCTGCCGTTCGCTCCCACGATGCCGTTCACGTTGCTGTTGAACGCGAAGGAGGCTTCGGTGTAGGATTTGAAATTAGTGAGATGGATGGATTTGAGGTACATTTTCTCAAAATGTTGTAGAGACGCGCCATGGCACGTCTCTACAATTACTCATTACTAATTTCTAATTACAAATTATTTCAGTCCCAACACATCCAGTCCCTGATTGAAACGAATGTCTCTCGGGATACCGGACTTGTTGATACGGTCGAGGTCGTTCTGAAGGTCGGCTTTGATGATGCCGTTGTCTTTGCTATATTGGGCGGCGAACTCGAAATCGCCTTCCGCCTGGGTCTTGAGAATCAGCGCGATCCAGCCTTCCATAGCCTTGCGAGCCTTGTCGTAGTTGATATGGTAAGTGCCGTTGCCGTTACGGGTGAACGCACCATTTTCGAAGAGGTAGTTGTAACACATCATGTTAGCGATACCGTGGGCCTCGGAAGCGCCGAAACGCACGGAGCGCAACAAACCGACGATATAGGTGGTGATGGCGTCTTCCACAGAAATATCGGTAATTTCGCCTTTGTCAATGAGGTTCAGCACGAGGTTCAGGCCCACGATGTCGGCTTTAGCTTCTTCCCAGCTGGAGTTTTCTGTTTGCATAGCTTCGTCCACAGAGCCTTTGCCGTTGATGGTCTGCTTCACGCCCAAGCCGTGCGCCACTTCGTGGAAAGTCACATTCCAGAAGAAAGCGTCGAAGGTGATGTGGTTCTGCTCAGAGGGCTCAATGATGATTTCGCCGATGGGCTTCATGATCTTGTCGAACTTGGCCTGCATGGCGTTGCGCAGCTGGAAGCGGCGGGAGCCCTTCTTGGCCTGCACGTTGTCGTCGTTGGGCAAGTTGATGGCGATGGTCTTGCCTGCCGCGTTGCAGTCGCCGCCATAGAACACCACATCATAGAGATTCATGTCGCTGGAAGTGCCGGGGACATATTGTTTGTGTGCAGGGTCACAGGGCAGTTCGCGTTGCAACTGCGGCAACATCTGCACGAACTTGTCGAGCTTGGTACTGGCCGCCACATCTTTCACGAGGACGAAAGCCTCCCAAGAGGTCTTCACGGAGTTAAAACCATCGTCGTAGTTCTCGATAGGACCGAACACGAAGTCTATATTGGAGCCACGAAGATCCATCCAAGCCATGTCGCTGGGATAATAATCGTTGGTCTGCAACGATTTCTTGCGCTCCACGAGGTATTTCTTCATAGTGGGATTGTCGGCGATTTCAATAGCCTGGTCGAGCAGCTCGCACACTCTGTCGAGTTTCTCTTTGTAAGCCTCATAATAGCCGACAGTGATCAATTTTCCATTCTCGTCACGTTTGAGAACAGTATAATGAGAGGATTTCAACGGATCGTCGAAAGCGTCATATTCCTCTTTCGTAATATCTTGCGGATAGTAGTTGCCCATTACGGGACGCACGCCGAAGCCCGGCACGAAAGGTTTCTCCTCGTCCAGACGATCCCACGGACCGTAGTTGATCATCGCATAATCTTTCATCCACGGATCGGAAATGGTGTCGAGGATGCTCTTGTCTCCAAAAGTCTGTTCCCAAAAAAGGTCGTCCATAATTTGTCCGATTTCAAAGAAGATGGGAAGCAGTTTCCGCTCACTATCGGTCAGTTTGGAAAGATCTGCAGTAAGGTCGAAATAGGCATATTCCTCCACTTTCTGCTGGAGTTCACTCTTCGATTCCTCCTTGGGTGTTTCCGCTTTTTTGTTCTTGCATGAAGCAAACAGGGCGATGCAGGCAAGCATAACCATAATGATGGATAATTTTTTCATATAAACAGATTTAAAATTAAACTCATAAAAACACGAGGGCAAAGATACAATATTTTTAATGTAACTTTGTCCTCTTGTTATACACATTTTATCAACCGTCAATGACAATGGAAGAAAGCCTAATCAGAAAACGGCCACTTTGCCGCATTGTTTCAGAAAATCCGTGATGGTTTCCTTGGCTTTCTTTTCAGCTTTGCTTCGATTTTCAGGTGTGTTATAACGGAGCTTTATCTTATTCTCCACCCTTTGTATCAACGGTTTAGCATCGAACTGCACAGCATTTTCCTCGGTCTCGCTGTCCGACTTGAACCACGATGAAAGGGTGGACTGGGTGAATTCGACATCGGGGAGACAAACCTGTACTGTATCGGTGCCTTCAATGGGATGATACTGCACTTTGTCGAGATCCATAGTGAGACTCACCTGTTGACGGAGAATCTGCACACAGTCGTGTTTGCGTTTGAAGAGTCCATTATTATGACCTAACACAGAACTACCGATGCCGCTGCCATAGAAAGCATCTTTCGCGTAATCTTCTGTGACTGTGGTATATAGATACAACACTCCGATGGGACGCGTGGCCTCAATAACCGCTGGGGTGTCCTTTAGCGTGAGTTCATCGCTGTCGGTTTTATGCGTGATTTTGCTGAAAAGCGTCACTCCCGCGATGAGCAGGATGACGAGGATGGCATATTTGATGTATTTTTTGTCCATTGTTTCTTTCGTTTTGTTTGTTCCCACACTGCGCTTCGCTTGTGTGGGGTTAATTGCGCTTTGCGCGTCTTGCCTCTCCGAGGCTGCTCAAGGAATATATCTAAATGAATATGGGGTGTAGTCCGATGGCGGTGAGGAGGGAGGTGAAGACGGCTTCGGTGTTATGGGTGAGTTCGTTGGCGAGTTGCTGCTGGAGCTCTTTCTCTTGGTTGAGGACATCCTCAAAAGCCATGCTCTTGATCTGCTGGATAGTGGTTTCGCCCACTTTGTCGCGCAAACCGGTGGAAAGCGTGACAATTTCGTCGGAGTTAGTGACAGGGTTATAGGATTTGTCTATGATTTTCGGTTTGGGCAGACGTATCTGCACGGAATCACCTCCAACGAACGTGATATCACTCTCTTTCAGCTCGTTAAGGTCAATGCCATAGCGGATAGTCACATCCACGGGAATCACGGCCAACCGTTTGCCGAGTTTCCATTTGGAAGGGTTCAGCGAGGCAATGTGAGTCTCGGAATCATAGACACCCATCTTGCGGATGGTCACCTCGGTGGTGGCAATCTGTGACTGCGCCTGCAGTACGCCGAGGATTTCGCTTTTCTGCGGCATCTCTTTCTCCGGTTTCTTCACCGGCCAGAGCAATGCGACCATTAGCACTGCAACACTTGCCGCTAACATAATCCAATATTTCCGTTTCATTACATTACTATTATTCGACTGCAAAGATAGAAAAAATGGGGATTGGTTTAAAAATGAAATTTGACGGTCTCGCACGCGCAGGTCTTTTATTCACATCAAACGGGCGCAGCCCCACGGCCGCGCCCATTCATTCTGAATTCTGAATTGGTTAGTCACGAAGTCAGCGGACAGAATAGCAACGACTGCTCATATCAAACTAACAATTTTCCACTGTTGTTTGTTTTGGCGAAACGAAGATTCCAACCAACTGTGGTTGTGCTGGCCACGAATTATTGCAGCTTATTTTTCACAATCAACAGTTAACAAACAAACTAAAAAATATTTTAAAATATCGAGCGGTCGAATCCGAAAAAATCATATTTTTGCTACTATGAAAACAGGAAGCATCAACAATGGAGACTTGAGTACAAAACATTGTGAATTAAAATATTACAATGGAACTCTTTGTGAATTTGTAAATCAAGTTCTATCACATGGACGTGGTGAAGGAAGTGTATGCCGCATTTGCGAAATCGTGGGGCAAAGTGCAAAAAGAAAACATGCGTTTTACTTTTTTTCTTTCAACCACTCCATAGAGACTCCCATTTCATTAAAAACAAACCACTTTGTTCACCGCTATCACCCCATCTCCGCCTGCATCCCCGCCAAAACCATACGCAATTCCCAGAACTCGAAATCATCGCCTAAAACCTCCCGCGCCGCATTCAACGACTTATCTTCGGTGTCGCGGAAATACTCCTCCATGATGTCGCATTTCTCCTTATCAACGAAATCAGTAGCCTCATAATCGCCATGCTCCACGAATCGCGCAATGTGACCATATATGGTAGAGACAGCCAACCCTCGCTCCGCAGCAATCTCCTCCGCCGTCATCCCCTTGTCAAGCATTCTCTTCGTAATCAGGTAGGTTTCTCCATTCGGCTTTTTCGGTTTAGCAGGCTTATCGCCCGACAAATCCATTTCAGCTGATTCATTATCAAGCATTTCCATTCCCGAATAAACCCTCACAATGTTGACAATCTCTCGCCCAAAGGCCTTGATACGTTTCGGACCTATACCCTCGATCTGCTTGAGATCAGCAATAGTGACCGGTTTTTCTTTCGAAATAGCCTTTAAAGTTTTGCTCGGAATGATATTGTACAGCTCTGCATCTTCTTCCTCCGCCTTGTCGGCACGCCAAGCGTTCAAAGCGGCATACAAGGTGCTTTTCTCCATCAAACCCTCCCTGATCGAACTCTTGGACTTTGACAACTTCTCTGCCTCTAACAAACTGATAGACTTTGTTTTATAATACTCTTCCACGCTAAAAGCTTTCTCGCAATTCGCCAAACAAGCCATCTTCACAAAGCATTCGTCTCTCAACTGTTTCAAAATATCCGTAATCTGCTCATTCACAGTTTTATTATCCGTTTTGTAAGGAAGCCTTTGTAATTTGTCGGAAAGCACTTGCAGATGCTCCTTGAAATAATTCGTCCCTTTTTGCAAACGCTCTTGCAACATGGAATTGTCTTCATAAAGTGCCGTTTGATGCAATTGCCGGATTTGGATTTCGAACTTTTTCCCCACACCCACCAGCTCTTTACTGCAACTGTCGCGAAGCCCGACAAGTTCTTGTACCATATCACCTTCAAACAATGACCGATTGTCTAACACCACTTTGGCCAACTTTCCAATTGTACGATATATCTCTTGGAAATCAATCAGTTCCAAAACAGTGGTTAACTCATATTCGCTTCTGAGAAGGATCACTTTCTCTTGCGATGGCTCCCTTTCAGGCATTGTTTCCACGAAATAATCCACGAGACCGTCATTGATGAGTGCTTCCGAAGTGATTGGGGTTTTGAGGACGAGCCCTTCGAGGGAGGTGCAGCGACTGAGCGCGACATAGACCTGCCCGTGTGCGAAAGCTTGCTGCGCATCTATGACCAGCTTGTCGAAGGTAAGTCCCTGACTTTTGTGGATGGTCACGGCCCACGCGAGTCGCAACGGAATCTGCGTGAAACTGCCAATCTCTTTTTCCTCGATTTGCTGATTATCTTCGTTAAGGGTATAATCCATATTCTGCCATACGACTGGCAACACTTTGATGCGTTCGTCACCACACACAACCTCTAACTCACCCGTATCTCCATCATAGCCGGTCAATTGCCCGATTTTACCGTTGTAATATGCCTTCTCAGGACTTGGGTCGTTCTTCACGAACATCACCTGCGCCCCGATTTTCAACTCCAATTCCTCCTTTGTCGGATAGATGTGCGATGGGAAAATGCCCTTGACCTCCGCTCGGAAAAGAAGACGTTTCTGTTCGATTGCCCGAAGCCTCGACTCATTGATTTCATCAGCCTGCGCATTATGTGTCGTCAGTGTGATATAGCCATCTGACGGCGTGAAATCAGGAATATACCGCGTATTCAGCAACCGTATGCACTCGGCATCCATTTGGTTGTGGCGGACCTTGTTGAGCAACGTTATGAAGTCGCGGTCCTGTTGTCGGTAAATGTGCTCCAGTTCCACGCAGATATATTCTGTTTTCTGCAACACGTGACTGCCGAAAAAATAGACCGTCTTATAGTAGGGCGCAAGCACCTCCCATTCTTCAGGTTTCGCCACAGGTGCAAGCTGATGCACGTCGCCGATCATGAGCACTTGCACTCCACCGAAAGGTCGGGAGGATCGACGAGCGCGACGCAACACGGCATCCACCGCGTCCAGGACATCGGCACGCACCATACTGATTTCGTCGATGACGAGAAGGTCGAGGGTGCGGATAATCTTCAGCTTCGTACCGCGCATTTTCTGGAACTGCGCGGCCATCTCTTTTCTGTTCTGCGAAGAATGAATCTGCGCCCCTTCAGGTAGTTGCGGTCCAAATGGCAGCTGGAAAAACGAGTGGATGGTTTGTCCGCCTGCATTGATGGCCGCCACGCCCGTAGGAGCCACTACCACCATGCGTTTATGAGTCTTTAATGGCACACTTTTCAGAAAAGTGGTTTTTCCAGTACCCGCCTTTCCTGTGAGAAAGATGTGCGCATCAGTGTGCAGCACCAAATCCTCCACAAAATTAAGTTTCTGATTGACAAAGGATTTTGTTTGTTTTAAATTTTCATCGGTCATAATAAATTGTTTTGAAGTCCAACGTGCAAAGATACTAATTTTTAGGCAAAAGGCAATTTTTTTGTGGATCGATCTTTTGCCTAATGCCTGTTGCCTATTGCCTTACAACAAAAAAGGGACTCCCTTTCGGAAATCCCTTTCATATAACGATTTATGTAAAATCGAATTAACCGTTGAACACTTTGTCGAGGCTGACTCCGCGCACTTGGGCCACGGTGTAGGCGTCGCGCATTTTGGCGAGGGCACCGATAGTGGCTTTCACCACGCTATGCGGGTTAGAGGAGCCTTTAGACTTGGCGAGCACGTTCTTCACGCCCACGCTCTCAAACACGGCACGCATAGCACCGCCGGCGATGACACCGGTACCAGGAGCTGCGGGTTTCATGAAAACGTTAGCGCCACTGTACTTACCTTCACCTGAATGAGGGATTGTACCTTTGAGGATGGGCACTTGAATGAGGTTCTTCTTTGCATCTTCCACGCCTTTGGAAATGGCGGTCGAGACTTCGCGGGCCTTACCCAGACCATAGCCTACGATACCGTTCTCATTACCAACGACCACGATGACGGCGAAACTGAAGATTCGACCACCCTTGGTCACTTTCGTCACTCTGTTGGTGGCGACCACGCGCTCTTTGAGTTCGAGGTCAGCTGCTTTTACTTTCTTGATATTTTCGTTAGCCATAGTACTGATAATTAAAATTTAAGACCACCTTCTCTGGCTGCATCAGCCAAAGATTTTACTCTACCATGATACAGATATCCATTACGGTCGAACACCACTTCATTGATGCCAGCTGCGATAGCGCGGGAAGCGATTTCCTTGCCCACGAGTTTGGATTTCTCGCATTTGGTCACTTTCTGAGAAGCGATATCGGGTAACTTTGAGGATGCGGAGACCAAAGTAACACCGGCTTCATCGTCAATAACTTGCACATAGATGTCACGATTGCTTCTGAAGACGGACATTCTGGGACGAACCGGGGTACCGCTAACGATCTTACGAATGCGGTTTTTAATCCTTTTTCTTCTATATTCTTTTTTATTGTAAGCCATAATAACAAATTTTGACGATTATTTTTCAGCCGATTTACCAGCTTTCTTTCTAACATATTCACCTTCGAAGCGAATACCTTTACCTTTATAAGGTTCGGGTTTACGATAAGAACGGATTTTGGTAGCCACCTGACCCAACAGCTGTTTGTCGATGCAGCTCAGAATGATAACAGGGTTTTTACCTTTCTCATTGATGGTCTGCACGGTGATTTCCTTGGGGAAATCGAACAGGATGTTGTGGGAATAGCCCAGACCCATATCAAGTTGATGGTCGCCTTTAGCTTCGGCTTTGTAACCGACGCCGATCACTTCCATCTTCTTGGTGAAGCCTTGAGACACGCCGACGATCATATTGTTCAGCAGGGCGCGATAGAGGCCGTGCATGGAACGGTCACGTTTGGAGTCAGAGGGGCGTTTCACATGGAGGTGTCCGTCTTCAATTTCGAAAGTGATACGTTCATCGACATACTGTTGCAGTTCGCCTTTCGGGCCCTTGACAGTCACGATGTTCGACTTTTCGTCTCTTTTCACTTCAACCCCAGCGGGGATAGCGATTTGTAATTTTCCTATTCTTGACATAACTTTCTCCTCCTATTAACTGATGTAACAAATAACTTCGCCGCCAACATTTTGAGCTTTGGCTTCCTTATCGGTCATCATGCCGTGGGAAGTGGAGACGATAGCGATGCCGAGGCCGTTCAACACAGAGGGCATTTCCTTGGCGCCCAAGTATTTACGAAGACCAGGGCGGCTAACGCGCTTGATCTCGCTGATGGCAGACTGTTTGGTTGCGGGATGATATTTCAAAGCGATTTTAATCGTTTTGGGCATGGTTTCATCCTCAAATTTATAGTTCAAGATATAACCTTTGTCGAAAAGGATCTTGGTTATAGCTTTCTTCTCGTTGGAAGCGGGGATTTCGACCACTTCGTGATGAGCGCGGATAGCGTTTCTCAAACGAGTCAAATAATCTGAAATGGGATCGGTATTCATAATTTAATCTTCTTCTTTAGGTTTACCAACTAGCTTTTTTAACTCCGGGGATTTTACCTGCGAGTGCCAACTCTCTGAAGTCGATACGGGAGAGACCGAACTGGCGCATATAGCCTTTCGGACGGCCGCTCAGCTTGCAGCGGTTGTGCATACGGATAGGGTTAGAGTTCGGGGGTAATTTCTGAAGCGCGATATCAGCGGCTCTCTTGGCCTCGTAATCATCGCCTTTCATGATTTTCTTCAGTTCTGCGCGTTTTGCCGCGTACTTAGCGACCATTTTCGCTCTTTTGATTTCTCTTGCTTTTAAAGATTCCTTTGCCATGATTACTTACTTTTGATTTTTAAAGGGTAAGCCAAATTCTTTCAACAGGGCCAGACACTCCTTGTCGTTCTGAGCAGTCGTCACGAAAGTGATGTCCATACCGTTAATTTTGAGCACTTTGTCGATATCGATTTCGGGGAAGATAATCTGTTCGGGAATACCGAGCGTATAGTTGCCGCGTCCGTCGAAGCCTTTGTCGCTGATACCGCGGAAGTCGCGGATACGAGGGATGGAGACGGTGACAAGGCGGTCGAGGAACTCATACATGCGGTCGCCGTGAAGGGTCACGCGCACGCCGATGGGCATACCTTTTCTCAACTTGAAGTTTGAAATATCCTTCTTGGATTTGGTGGGAACAGCTTTCTGACCGGCGATGAGGGTCATTTCCTGGACGCCAGCGTCAATGAGTTTCTTATCGGCGATGCCGAACTTACCAAGACCTTGGTTAAGGCATATCTTGGTGATTCTGGGCACGCGCATGACGGATTTGAATCCGAATTGTTCTTTCAGAGCGGGAAGAACCTCATTTTGATATTTTTCTTTGTATCTCGGTGTGTACATTACTTAATCTCCTCTCCTGACTTTTTAGAATATCTGACTAATTTGCCATTCTCGTTCAACTTTCTACCCACGCGGGTAGCGTTTCCTTTAGCGTCAACCAACATGAGGTTGGAGATGTGCATGGGGGCCTCTTTCTTGATGATGCCGCCGTTAGGTGCTGCAGCGCTCGGTTTAGTGCTCTTAGACACCATGTTGCAGCCTTCCACCATAGCCTTGTTTTCCTTGGGGAAGACTTCCAGCACCTTACCTTGAGTTCCTTTGTACTCACCGGTAATCACTTTTACAGTGTCGCCTTTTTTAATTTTCAGTTTCATTCCTTTTTTGTTTAAATGTTTGTCAATTGGTCTTTGTCAATTGTATAATAAATGATTTATTGACTTGATTATAACACTTCGGGGGCCAAAGACACGATTTTCATGAACTGTTTCTCGCGCAATTCACGGGCAACAGGTCCGAAGATACGGGTGCCACGCAACTCATCGGATGCGGTCAGCAGAACCACGGCATTGTCATCAAACTTGATGTAGGAGCCGTCGTTTCTGCGGACGTGGCGTTTGGTGCGCACCACCACTGCCTTGGACACGGTGCCGGCTTTGACCTGGCCGGAAGGGATGGCACTCTTGATGGCTACGACGATTTTGTCGCCCACGCGTGCATAACGCTTCTTTGTGCCGCCCAATACGCGGATGCAGAGCACTTCCTTGGCGCCGCTGTTATCCGCAACTGCTAATCTGGATTCTTGCTGTATCATAATTACTATTTAGCCTTTTCTACGATTTCAATTAAACGCCAGCATTTGTTCTTGGACAAAGGTCTGGTTTCCATAATTCTCACTCTGTCACCGATGCGGCACTCGTTCTTCTCGTCGTGTGCCATGAATTTGGTGGAACGTTTCAGGAACTTACCATAAATGGGGTGTTTCATCTTGCGCTCGACCTTGATGACGATAGACTTGTCCATCTTGTCGCTCACGACAATGCCTTCTCTGACTTTTCTGTTATTTCTTTCCATAATGCTTTATCAGTGATAGGTTATTTATTTTCGTTCATTTCGCGTTTGCGCAGTTCCGTCATGAGGCGGGCGATATCTCTGCGCTGAGACTTGATCAGTTGGGGATTTTCCAGAGGAGAGATGGCATGATTCAAGCGCATCGTAACCAGTCTGTCTTTTTCCGTAGCCAGTCTTTCCCGGATTTCGGGAGTGGTCAATTCGTTGATTTCTTTTTGTTTCATACTATGTTCCTCCTTTTAGATTTCTTCTGAATAATCTCTTCTGACAATAAATTTGGTATGGACCGGGAGCTTTTGGGCACCGAGTCGCATAGCTTCGCGAGCAACCTCCAACGGAATGCCATCTGCCTCGAAAAGAATGCGGCCGGGGCTTACGCGGGCGGCATAGTACTCAGGAGTACCCTTACCTTTACCCATACGAACACCCAAACCCTTAGCAGTGACGGGACGGTCGGGGAAAATGCGGATCCAGAGCTTACCTTGACGCTTCATCTCACGGGTGATAGCCTGACGGGCTGCCTCGATTTGACGAGCGGTGATCCAATAAGCATCCAATGTTTTCAGCGCGAATGAGCCGAATGAAATCTCGGAACCACGCTTGGTGATGGATTTCATTCTGCCTTTCTGCGGCCTTCTGTATTTGAGTTTTTTCGGTTGTAACATTGCTTTTGATGTTTTTAATTATTTGATATTACCGGCATCTTGGCGTCGGTTTAATTATTGTGATTTCTGTTATTGTTACGATTGCGGTTGTCGCGGTCTCTGCGAGGTCCGCGGAACATCTTCTTGCCGCCGCCTGAAGGACGTTGCTCCTTGGCTGCCTCGTTGGCGAAAAGATCACGCTTGCCATAGACGATGCCACGACAGATCCATACTTTGACACCAATGCAACCGTAGGTGGTGTGAGCCTCAACGGGAGCGTAGTCGATGTCGGCACGAAGCGTATGCAACGGGATACGACCATCTTTGAAGTGCTCGGCGCGAGCGATTTCTGCACCGCCCAAACGACCAGCAACTGTCACCTTGATACCCTCGGCCTGTGCACGCATCGTTGCAGCGATTGCGGTCTTGACGGCTTTCTTGTAGGTTACACGACCCTCGATTTGACGGGCGATGTTCTGAGCCACCAGCTGTGCGTCAAGGTCAGGGCGTTTGACTTCGTTGATGTTGATTTGGATCTCCTTGCCGGTGATCACTTTCAGTTCTTCCTTCACGCTGTCCACTTCAGCTCCGCCTTTGCCGATGATCACACCGGGGCGGCCTGCGCTGATGGTGACGGTGACGAGTTTTAAGGTTCTCTCAATGTAGATTTTCGAAATGCCGGCTTTTGAGAACTTAGCATTTAAATACTTTCTAATTTTGTCATCTTCGACGATTTTACCGGCGAAATTTTTGCCGCCGTACCAATTAGAGTCCCAGCCTCTTACAATACCGAGGCGCAAGCCGATAGGATTAACTTTTTGACCCATACTTTACTTTATTATTTTTGTGATTCTTCTATATTTTCCATATTTTCCACTTGCACGTTCTCTTCGTTACGGTCGCCGAGAATCAAAGTCACATGATTGGAACGCTTGCGGATGCGGGCTGCACGGCCTTGGGGGGCGGTGCGGATGCGCTTCAGCATTCTGCCACCATCCACCATGATGGTCTTGATGTAAAGGTCGGCATCCTCGAGACGCTTGCCCTCATTTTTCACTTGCCAGTTGGCGATAGCTGACTTCAACAGCTTCAACAACTTCTCGGATGACTCTCTACGAGAGTATTTCAACACATTCATGGCGTAATCTACGTTCTTGCCACGAATCACGTTGGCCATAATTCTGGTCTTGCGCGGTGAGGTCGGATTATCCACTAATCGGGCCACGTACACCGTTTTCATTGCTTCTTTACGCGCGTTTGCTGCGTTTTTCTGTTTTACACTCATTGTTATTTTAGACTTTTATTATTTTTATATTTATCTAATATTCAACTACTTAACCCTTTAAAACGTACCTCTTTTGCGTACATTATCAAATTGGCGGCAAAAATAGTCTTTTTTTGCATATAATCAACACCTTACGATTTTTTTTTTCAACAATATTAACAAGAGTTGTTAACAACGCTTTGGGGCCATCTTCACACGGCAGCTTTCATAAAAAAACGCGACATCTTTTGGATATCGCGTCTCTTTACTTTTACGATTTTTCGAATACTATTCGGCTGCGGGAGTCTCCACTTCTGCGGCCGGAGCTTCGGTAGCCACACCCTCAACAGGAGTAGCGGATTTCTTGCTGCTACGACGAGTGCGGGTGGCTTTCTTCTTGGATTTCTCAACCGTGTAGGTTTCGTTGAAATCTACAAACTCGATGATGCACATCTCGGCGTTGTCACCCTTACGGAAACCGGTCTTCAGAATGCGGGTATAACCGCCCGGACGATCCATGATTTTCGGGGAAATCTCGCGGAACAGCTCAGTCACAGCATACTTATTCTGCAATTCGGAGAAAACCATACGACGTGAATGGGTCGTGTCTTCCTTGGAACGGGTCACGATAGGTTCCACGTATGTTCTCAACGCTTTTGCCTTAGCCAAAGTAGTGCTGATTCTTTTATGCATAATCAGAGAGGTCGCCATATTGGACATCATGGCCTTTCTGTGTGCATCTTTTCTTCCTAAATGGTTAATTTTCTTAGCGTGTCTCATTGTTCTATTCGTTATCTATATTATACTTTTCTACATTCATACCAAATTCCAGACCCTTGTTATGCACCAATGCTTCGAGTTCAGCGAGGGATTTCTTGCCAAAGTTACGGAATTTGAGCAAATCGGTCTTGTGGAATGCCACCAGATCACCCAGGGTTTCCAGCTCGGCGGATTTCAGACAATTCAAAGCTCTGACAGAGAGATCCATGTCAATCAACTTGGCTTGGAGTATCTGACGAATATTCTTCTCTGTGTCCTGCATCACTTCAGGGCTGTCGGGTTGTTCCTGTGCATCAAGAGCGATATTCTCATCAGAAAGCAGCGCGAAATGCTGGATAAGGATTTTCGCAGCCTCTTGGATGGCGTCTTTCGGATGAACGGAACCGTCGGTCTCTATTTCCAGAATCAGTTTCTCGAAGTCGGTCTTTTGCTCGACGCGATAAGGCTCGATGGTGTATTTCACGTTACGGATAGGAGTGTGGGTGGAATCCACGGCTATCACATCGATGCCATCATGAATCTGGCGATTGTCCTCCACGGGAACATAACCACGACCCTTGTCGATGGTTATCTCCATGTTCAAGCGCACGTTGGGTTCCATGCGACAGATCAACAAATCCGGATTCAAGACCTGAAAATAGTTGAGGAAGCGGTTCATGTCGCCGGCGGTAAAAGTTTCCTGACCGCTAATGACGACAGAAACCTTCTCAGAGGTGTAACCCTCTACTTTATTTTTGAGGCGCACCTGCTTGAGGTTGAGCACGATGTCCAGCACATCCTCCATCACGCCAGGGATGGAAGAGAACTCTTGTGCAACGCCTTCGATCTTCACAGAGGTAATGGCATAGCCTTCCAATGATGAGAGCAACACGCGGCGCAGAGCATTACCGACTGTAACACCAAAGCCTTGTTGCAGGGGACGAAATTCAAATATGCCGTGAAAATCGTCGGCCTCATTCATGATGACCTTATCGGGTTTCTGAAATGTTAAAATTGCCATTTTCGTTTGTTTTTTAGTTATCTTTTGGTTTAATGTTTAATGTTTATGGTTTATGGTTTATGGTTATCAGGTTGCCTTAAACCTTAAACCCTAAACCTTAAACCTCAAACCTTACTTGGAATACAACTCGACGATAGCCTGCTCGTTGATAGTCTCAGGAATCTCCTCGCGTTGAGGATATTGCATGAATTTACCAACTTTTAGGTTTCCGTCCCACTCCAGCCATGCATAATTCATGGCTTTGCCGCTAAGGGAGTTCTCAATGACTTCCAGAGATTTGGAACGTTCGCGAACTTCCACGATATCACCGGGTTTCAACAACATGGATGGGATGTTGGTGATGATTCCATTGACGGTGACGTGGCGGTGAGTGACGAGCTGACGAGCGGCGTTTCTGGTCGGAGCGATGCCCAAACGGAACACCACATTATCAAGGCGGGACTCGATGAGTTGCATCAAGTTCTGACCGGTGATACCTTTCATGCGAGAAGCCTGTTGGAACAGTTTACGGAACTGACGTTCCAAAATACCGTAGGTGTATTTCGCTTTCTGCTTCTCCTGTAGCTGCATACCGTACTCGGAGAGTTTTGCGCGTCTGCGAGATTGACCATGCTGACCCGGAGCATAGTTCTTTCTCTCGAAATATTTGTCGGGACCGTAGATAGGTTCCTTGAATTTTCTTGCGATTTTCGTTTTGGGTCCTGTATATCTTGCCATAATCTAAATTTTTTCGATGATGATTGAAATAATTATACTCTTCTGTGTTTAGGAGGACGGCAGCCATTGTGTGGCAACGGAGTGACATCCGTGATCTCTTCCACGATGATACCCGTGGTGTTGATGGAGCGGATGGCAGACTCGCGGCCTTGTCCCGGACCTTTAACGTAAACCTTCACTCTACGCAGACCGAGGTCGTAGGCGACCTTTGCACAGTCTTGTGCCACCATCTGGGCTGCGTAGGGAGTGTTTTTCTTGGAACCTCTGTATCCCATCTTACCAGCTGAAGACCAGGAAATCACCTGACCGTCGTTGTTGGTGAGGGAAACGATCACGTTATTGAAAGAAGCATAGATAAAAGCCTTACCTTGAGCCTCGATTCTAACAACTCTCTTCTTCGTTGATTTTGTATTTTTTGCCATACTGATAATTTTCTTCTATCCGTGATTAATTACTACTTGGTCGCTTTCTTCTTGTTTGCGACAGTTTTCTTGCGGCCCTTACGCGTACGTGCGTTGTTCTTGGTGCTCTGACCGCGCACCGGTAAACCCAAACGGTGACGAATACCTCTATAGCAACCGATATCCATCAAACGTTTGATGTTCATCTGCTCTTCGGATCTGAGCGGACCTTCCACTTTCAACTCATTCACTAATCCACGAATCAATGCCAACTCATCGTCATTCCATTCATTTACCTTTTTGTCCCAGCTGATGCCGGCTTTGGTCAGGATCTTTTGGGCAGTGCTTCTGCCGATACCATAGATGTAGGTCAAGCCGATTTCACCGTGTTTGTTTTTAGGTAAATCAATACCTGCAATTCTTGCCATATTACTTTAATGTTTTTTTATGATGATTAATTATTAATTTCCCTATTAACCCTGACGTTGTTTGAATTTCGGGTTCTTTTTGTTTATCACATACACCACACCATGGCGTCTCACCACGATGCAATCTTCGGATCTTTTTTTGACTGATGCTCTAACTTTCATTTTATTCTATTTTTTATTATTAATATTCTCCGTTTTTTGTTTCCTAGGGCTCGCTCCGCTCACCCTAGGCTAACATAGGTCGGGCTTACAGCCCTTTTGTATAATCTTAATTTTTATGCCGATACGTGATTCGACCTTTGGTCAGATCGTAAGGGGACATTGCCACCTGGACTCTGTCGCCGGGGATGATTTTGATGTAATGCATACGCATCTTCCCGGACAGATGGGCCAGGATCTCATGACCGCTTTCCAGACGCACGCGGTATTGACCGTTACCCAAGGCTTCGATCACTTCTCCGTCAATATCAACTGCTGATTGTTTTGCCATATCTCTTTATTTTTAATACAATTCTTCTGTTCCAATCACTTCAGCCAACGGCTTGTAGGAGGAGATGACCTCGGTGCCGTTTTCGGTGATAATCAACTGATGTTCGAAGTGTGCCGAAGGTTTGCCGTCGCGCGTGCGAATGGTCCAACCGTCGTTTTCGATCACAATCTTATGACTGCCGAGATTGATCATCGGCTCGATGCAGATGCACATGCCCGGGGCAATCTTCATGCCGGAGCCCTTGACCCCGTAGTTCGGGATATCGGGTTTCTCGTGCATGTCCTTGCCGATACCGTGACCGCACAGTTCACGGACAACGCCGTAGTGGAACTGGCTGACGTACTGCTCGACGCAATGGCCGATGTCACCAATGGTGTTGCCGGCCTTGGCCACCTCAATGGCCTTCATCAACGACTCCTTGGTGCGTTGCAGGAGCTGACGGGTTGCGGGCGCCACCTCGCCCACCTCGAAGGTGTAGCAGAAGTCGCCGTGATAACCGTCGAGCAGCGCACCGCAGTCCACGGAGATGATGTCTCCGTCGCGCAGGTACTGACCCGGTTTCGGGATGCCGTGCACCACGACATCGTTGACCGAAAGGCAGAGAGCGGCCGGATAGCCTTCATAGCCCTTGAAGGAGGGAACCGCATGGTGGTCGCGAATGCACTGTTCACCGACCTGGTCGAGGTAGGTGAGCGGCACACCGGGCTTGATGCACTTGGCGACTTCCGCCAAGGTCACCGCCACCACGTTGGCGCTTTCCTTCAGCTTCGCGAACTCAGCTTCCGACTTATATTTCACTCTTCTGAACATCTCTTCTCAGTCTTTCCGTTTCGATTACATGTGACCGCCATAGATACCGCCGCCGGTACGACCTTTGATACGGCCGGACTTGGTCAGACCGTCGTAGTGGCGCATCAGCAGGTGGCTCTCGATCTGTTGCAGGGTATCCAACACCACACCCACCATAATCAGCAGGGAGGTACCGCCGAAGAACTGGGCGAACTGTTGGTTGACACCGAACAGACGCACCACGGCGGGCAGGATAGCCACAATACCGAGGAAAATAGAACCGGGCAGGGTGATGCGGGACATGATCTTGTCGATGTATTCCGCAGTCTGCTTGCCGGGTTTCACGCCGGGGATAAAGCCGTTGTTCTTCTTGAGGTCCTCAGCGATCTGCTGCGGGTTGATGGTGATTGCCGTATAGAAATAGGTGAAGGCAATGATCATCAGGAAGAACACCACATTGTAACCCAGACGGTTATAATCAATAAAGCTGCTCCAGAATCCGCTGGTGGTCTCTTGGGAGATGTTCACGAAGGTCAAGGGGATGAACATCAAAGCCTGGGCGAAGATGATAGGCATCACGCCGGCAGCATTCACCTTGAGAGGCAGATAGTTACGGACACCACCGTATTGTTTGTTACCAATGACGCGCTTTGCGTATTGGACAGGAATACGACGGGTACCTTGGACGAGCATGATACAGAGTCCGATGATGATCATCATGAGGAGGATCTCGATGATGAAGATGATCGGGCCGCCGTTCATTTCGGTGATACGGGCGGTGAACTCAGCCTTGAGTGCGAAGGGCAGACGGGCGATGATACCGATCATAATGATCATGGAGATACCGTTGCCGATACCGTTGTCGGTGATACGTTCACCGAGCCACATGATGAACAGGGTAGCGGAGATCAGCAGGATGAAAGCGCAGATGGCGAATGCGGAGAAGCCGAGGATACGGGTTTCCAGCATGGAGGGAGCCACGGCGCCGGGGAACTGACCGGTGAGCTGGGCGATGTAGGCAGGAGCCTGCACGGCGAGCACGCCGACGGTCAGATAACGGGTAATCTGGTTGATTCTCGTACGACCGCTCTCGCCTTCCTTGGCAAGTCTCTGGAAATAGGGGACTGCGAGGGTGAGCAGCTGCACCACGATGGAAGCCGTGATGTAGGGCATGATACCGAGGGCGAAGATAGAGGCGTTAGAGAAAGCGCCGCCGGAGAAGAGGTCGAGCATTCCGAGGAGACCTTCGCGGGCCGCGCTGGAGAATGCGGAGAGGGCGCCGGGGTTGATGCCGGGGAGCACCACGTGTGCGCCGAGACGGTATATCAGGATGATGAAGAGGGTGTAGAGAATACGCTTTCTCAGATCCTCAATCCTGAATATGTTCTTAATGGTTTCGATGAATTTTTTCATTGTAAAGACTTTTTAATGATATTACTCAGCTGCGGGGGCGTTCACCAGTTCAGCGGTACCGCCGCACTGTTCGATCATGGCCTTCGCCTTGGCGGAGAACTTGTCGGCCACGACATGCACCTTGGCGCTCAGTTCGCCCTTCGCGAGGATGGCGATGAGGTCGTTCTTCTTGGCCAGACCATTGTTCACGAGCACCTCACGATCGATGCGGTCGAGGTTGTGCTTCTCGGCGAGCATTTGGAGAGTGCTGACATTGATGGCGTTGAATTCAACGCGGTTGATATTCTTGAAACCTCTCTTGGGCAATATTCTGTAGATAGGCATTTGACCGCCTTCGAAACCGATCTTACGGCTGTAACCGGAGCGGGATTGTGCGCCCTTGTGTCCGCGGGTGGAAGTGCCGCCTTTTCCGGAACCTTGTCCTCTACCAATTCTGCGTTCTCTGTGTGTTGATCCTTTTGCCGGTTTTAAATTGTGTAAAT
>Ga0310694_10000655_pt1 | contig 43862 bp, 60 predicted proteins | sample 174DNAGHGhighgp2_FD_203884 | JGI IMG/M metagenome (GOLD analysis project Ga0310694, IMG submission 203884) | Sheep rumen microbial communities from Palmerston North, Manawatu-Wanganui, New Zealand - 1742 DNA GHGhigh gp2 (v2) (version 2) | ecosystem: Host-associated > Mammals > Digestive system... | reverse complement strand
TATACCACATTATTTTTTATTTTTTTTTTTGGAAAACAAATATGTGAGCTTTAGCTCCGTATTTTCTTTTGTTGGTATGAACGAAGTGAATACCAACAAAAGTGATGAGGGATGATGCAAAATAAAATAAAAATATTCCCCCTTTCAGATCTTTTCTGTTCGGGCTCCACCCGAACCCCCCTTCGGGGAACCTCTTTCTGAGATTTTTTTTATTCTTGTTATGACCTTGTGGTGGAACCACCTTTTATTTTTTTTTCTTTTCGTTTCTTTCCATCCCGTTAGTGTGGAGAGATGAATAGATTATAACAAAAAATTTTTAAAAAGCAACTTTTTAAACCAAAATTTTAAAGTTTGTTGCCAAAAGGCAAATCAACTAAGGTATTTTACGTAGAAAACATCCTTGCCATTTTTAAAAATTTAATTTTGGGTATCTACGTTGCCAACGTTACGCTGCGATGGTATAATAACAAACGAAAGTATATTGTGTGAAAAGGATATGTCGCGTCAAGTTATTATAGGATTGGCAGCTGCCATGGGTTCCGGAAAGGATCTTGCGTTTAAAATTATTAAGAAAAATTTTCCAGAATATCATTTTGAACGGGTGGCCTTTGCAGATCCTATCAAAAAGGCAATCGCCGATATTTTTAAAACCAATGTTGACGTAATCAACGATATCAAACGCCTTGATGATATTTGCATTACCGATCCGAATACTAATGACGCATATTGCCATTTGTCAGGCCGCGATTTAATTCGGGGTATAGGCATGTTGATGCGTGGATATGACGAAACGCAATTCAACCAATATGTGAAAAAGATTATTGGTGATAATCCGGGGAGTAATTTTGTAATTACGGATGTTAGATTCGCCAACGAGATTGAGATGATTCATTCCCTTGGTGGATATATCGTACGCATTGACCGTGATGAGTGTACCTACGATGGCCACGTATCTGAGACGGAAATTGCCAAACCCGATTTTATCGTCGATAATAATGATGATATTGATCATTTTTCCCACAAACTTTGCAAGATTGTTAATACCATAATAGAAGGAAGAGCATAATGAGTGTAGTTCATGTGGCAGGTAGTGCGACTACCAAGGTGGTTGGATACGTACCCGAGGCAGTGCAGCCTAATGCAGTCGATATTCGCATTAATAGGGTTTTGAAGATTGGTAATGATTTGTTTACCATTGATGCTGCAAACAATAAAACGCATCGTTCTGTTACCCTCGTTGAACCGGATGCAGAGGGGTTTTGGCTTCTCGAACCAGGTAATTATGAAATTAGCTGTATGGAACACGTTGAGGTAGGACCGGATGAAATGGGCCTTATCGTTACACGAAGCACGTTGAATCGTAATGCCGTGAAGGTTGATGCCTGTGTATTTGATTCGGGGTATCACGGAGAACTCGCGCTTCGCCTTGAAGTGATGAACGGCCCCATGAGAATTCAGCGCGGCACGAGAATCGCACAGTATGTGAGTTATAAGAGCGAGGTGCTTAAGCAGTATAATGGATCATACGGTTTTGGCACCGAGGATGATATCAAATACGGAAGCAAGGTGAAACCGTAGTAATTTTGTCCCAACAATAGTCAAAACGAATATATATCCTGCGTATAACGTATTTTTAATATTCAAATGATTATTGTTAGTTCGTTTGACGGATTTCAAAATGACCAATCTGGTTCGTATTGTTATTTGCAGGATGCAAACGGGTACCAGGTTGGTACAATTGAGGTGGAGAATGGCGCTGTGACCCTATATGTAACACGATCCAACGTCAGCACCTCATTTGACATAGGCGATATATCGCCAGATGACGATGATTTACCCGATATGATTATCGATTCACTTTTTTCTCCCCTTAATTGGGACGCCGATTCCCACCTCATCCAATCCATCATAGATGCAATTTTCAAAGCCGATTCTTGATTTCCGAAATTGATTGCAATATAATACAAAATATCAAAAACGTCGCGATTAGAATGTGAGGTTTTTATGGGATGCGATATTCATTGTTTTATTATGGTTAGAAACGGTCCGACTAACCATGCGGTCAAGGGTAGTGACCCGATGTACGATAAGTTCGTACCAGTTGTATGTGGTGCATGGGCCCAGATGTATAATCGACCATGGCTGGAGGCGAAAGAGCCTACAGCGATCCGAATGCGTTTCCGTCAATTTTACCTAACTGATTTCCGTTGGTATACTACATTTGGGATGTTGACTGACGGTCAAGTTCGTGGTGGCAGTATTGATGACGTGGTTTCAGCTGAAATCCTTCAAGCGTATCTATCCAAATATCGTATTGGCTCACGCGGAAATTATCTAATGATGCCAATGAATGGTAAATTCGACCTCAATAGGGTCGCGTGGCCCCTTATTCATAAGGATCTCGTGGCAGATTCAGATAAGATTCGCGAATATTATGAAATGTTGAACGCAAAGGAATGCGCCAAGGATTACGATCATGATATTTTGGATGTGAATGATGTCGTCGTATCACAAATCATTTCCTATTGGGCCAACGTTGATTTCCATTCGCATAACCATTTCAGTTTGTTTGCCCTTAAGAAGATGATCAAATCTCTTAAGAAATTGCACAAGTTCGCTAATGATATGGGCTCATCTGGGGAATTTGATTCATATGGCACATCCTGCAACGATCTGGAATCCGTGATTAATCAACTATGTGGAATCAAACACAAGGTCAAGGCCTCGGTCATGATGTATTGCGACGCCATGAATGTGGAGATGTCGGAATTGGATGATCATGATATCCAAATCCTTATTTGTTTTGATAATTAATCAATGAAGGTGACGATTTATAGTAAACGTGATTGTCTGGCGTGTAAATTAGTCACCACTCGATTTAATGAGTGGGGTGTTGGCTATGAGGAAGTATTTGAACACGTTTATAGTGCACCCCGACTCAAATATGGTACATCCATTTTGGAACCACCAATCACCACATCAAAATTGAAAAAATGGGCGTCCGACGTTGGGTTATGTCAATTTAGTCGGAATAAACCATTAAATAACAAACACCTATATCACATTTAATGAGATGCAAATAAAACGTTTCGGTGAATGGTTATTACACTTAACAGAAGAAACCAGTAGTGATGCACCTTCTGGTAATGGCACGACGTCTACTTCTGATTCCGGTCCGGCCGAACGTTGGCAAATGCTAGTTGATGGCCATCGCATCCATTTTACTCCTAAATTTGACGATAATAAACTACAGGAAGCGGATCGTCAATTTGTTATTGATTTTTTGGAAAGATTCAAATACAGCAAACAAAAGGAAGTTGGCAACATTTTCGAAACCAAGGAAAAAGGTGTCACCTTTCAAATAGCCTATTTTGGTAATCAAAAATGGGCAGCTTGTCTGATAAACGATAAAACGCGCGAAGTTACCGAATTAATGCAAATCACGGAAAACAAAATTAAACCCGTATTTGAATTATTCGATCGTGCAATTGACGCTAAGAGCTTTAAAGATATTCTTCCTGTTAAGGTCAAATGATAAAATTTGGTGATTATAGGTCTGGTAATATAGGTGATGTATCCTATGTTTGTGCTGGATTATTTGCAAATCCATATAAGCACGATTTAATGCTTAATCGCGATCTCAATATAATTCGTTTCGGTATTGATGCGGACCTTCAATACGTTAATGAAAAGGAATTGTATGATATCGTAGGTGCACCACGCATTAATTTTATGGATACCTCGAAGGTAGCGGCTGAGATAGAAGATAAACTTCCTCCTGTTATCCTATTCTCAATAGACGAGTACCCTACAGTGATGAATGTGGAGTCGGCTTTTCAAGGCCTCCGTCACGGAGCCCGACAAGTCCCAATCATCGTCGTAAGGGAAGCCAATCCAGATGCAGTTCGCCATATTTTAACCATACCTTCTGGTATTGAGGTGTGTTATGGTTTTGTTTATGACGCTAATAAAACGGGCGGGATTCCTTTAACAAGTCTACGCGATTGCCTAAGTGTGAAGGAAGCGCAGGATACGTTAACCAAGGCGTCGCAAATCCGTGCTCATTCGGGATTGAACGAAAGTACAAACTCTTTACGTATCATTCGCGAATTTCAAGGTGTTAGCAATCAAAGCTTTCCTATTGGTAAGACCACGGCCAATGACAGCACCAACAGCTATCAATTATTTCTTGACAGGGATAATTTGATAAGCCTGAAGATGGTTCCTATGCTCGCTGATGATAATGAGGATCGTTGGACCATGTTTGTGGACGGCACGTTCAACATGCTCCACACAAAATTAACTATTTTTAATTACGGCGAAATTGCTGATTTGGTTGGTAAATTTGTGGATTTGCGCTCGGCTAATGTTGCATGTACCCATGTTCGGGAGAAATTCGACACCCACAACCAAATAACGGACGCGTGGTTGTGGAGTGCTAGTAAATTGGATCCTCAGTTTGATCAGTATGTCATTAAGTGCTTTACTGATCGCTTGCAATTATCCGTATCCAATATTATAATGGAACGAGTAAAGGACATCATGTTGATTTGCAAGATCGATTGCGGCCCCATACACTATCGTTTTACGATAAGATTAGATACAAACGAAATTGATTTGGAGGTCAATCTCGAGAATTATTGTATTGGCAATATGGTAGTAACCGATGATAATACCCAAAAATTAATTAATGGGTATCGTGAATTGATTAAACTTGTAAATGAGAATCCGTCAATACAATGCGTATTGGCAATGCATCATTATTTGAAATTGGTATAAAACATGACAGTAAGTGTGAACCCGTATGATAATGGCGAATATGTGATTCGTGGAATTACAACGATTGCCCGTAAACGGTACAATACACGCGATAAGAATCCGTGGTTGGGTATGATTACCCCGATTTTAAACCACAAAAAATTCACCGACGACATGCATAATCAATATGTGTTTGTTGAGGAAAAATTCGCGGATAATCGTGCCACCCCGAATCGCAAGTGGTGGGGTACATATGGCCAAATTATGCTGAAGTGCATTACCGATGGGACTTATTGGCGTATTGGTTTCGTCGATATGGACAAGAAAAACGAAAAGACATTACCTGATGATCGAAGTCATTACAACGATAGATTGCTCTTTCTTCAGTATGATTATGTGAATAAGAAACCGGTGAAGGCTGTATAATATGGATATTAAAAATGTTATAAGGGTTGAGCTCGGCGATAATGATGGGTACAATATCTATCTTAAACTGTCAGGCGACAATTACGCATTGGCCACATGTAATGAAAATTTCGTGATTCAAAAGGTGCACGCGCTAAAGGAATCAAATGGAACCTTTATCAAAGGTGAAGAATACGGTTCCATCCCTCCAGCCTATAGATCCATGTCGCTCGATCTGCGCGCGAATACCAAGATACTCAATGCGCTATTGTTGAATGGATTTTGGGAAAGACAATAATTAATTCAACTGGATACACTAGATAAAGGCCAATAAAAGGCCTTTTTTTATTGTTAAATACTAAAAACACGATTAGTATTATTTGGCATATGCCACGTTCGACGTACCAATCCATTTTGCACAATAGTACTCCGTATGACCTCAAGGAAATACAGGCAAAAAGCTTTACCTGGTATCGAGAGGAGATGATGCGGATTCGTAAGCAAAGGTTTAATAAGTACGAATTTATTAAAAATGGACGTCAGGATACGGTCAGACGTCTCGAGATTGGCAAAATGTACTTTTTTGAATATGTTCCGAAATATAGTGGTATCGGAAATCCAGAATTGCCAGCCAATAAACAACTCGGGTGGTTTGATAGGTATCCCCTCGTATTACCATTTAACACCGCTCCTAATGGATTTGTTGCAATCAACCTTCATTATTTGCCGATTAAAATTCGTGCGTGGTTGTTGGATCAATTAACCCGTGTCGTTAATCCGTCAACCAACAAAATGCGGCTTAACTGGGCTTTGCTAAAAAGTTTATCTCGTGCGAATGTGGGAAAATATGCGACCCATCGATATTTGTTGAATCATATTACCTCACCATTTAGATTGGTGAGGGTTGATGATTACCCTAATGCGATTATGTTGCCGTTTGCCGGATGGTATGGTACTAATCAGGCCATGGTCAGAATGTTTAGGAGTTATCAATGAATCTGATACGTAATTTTGATGGCATGATTAACTCGGTCGGTGTGCATCATAATAATCATTACGATGTTGATTTTATGATACCGCAAAAGGTTATGCTGCTGGCAAATAGTAGGTATCCAGGTATTGGCGCTGTTGTTGGAGATAGAGTTAAATTATTTTGCAACAGCGTAACGACTCCACCCCAGTCGATAGCCAGCACCTCAGTAAGAAACGGTGGTGAAAAATTCGAATTTGCGTATGATAAAAGTATTGATACTTTTACCACTCGTTTTTATTTGGATTCTTCGTCGGGGTATTCCAGTGCGAGTATACTAAAATTATTCCAAGCGTGGGTCGATTCAATATATGATCCAGAGAAAAGGGTTTTTGCATATTATAATGATATAAAAACCGATGTGCATTTTGTATTATACAATTATGAAGTCGTGTATGATGCATATATGGCTGACGCGAAGCCCGAACCGATATATGAATATATCGCTTATGAAGCTTGGCCGTCAGTAATACCCTCAATAACATTTGATGGTGGCGCAATGAATAATTCCACGATGTTTGATATTACATGGAAATGCCGCTATTTGAAGGAAACAAAGGCGCAACAACATTCCAAACAAATTTCCGCGGAATTACCCTTTGGTGCAATGATGTAAATTCACAATAATACTGAAATTATTATGGCAAACAAAACGCAGCAAAATTTAAGTGAGATTTTTAATATTGATCCAGCGCCAGAGATTGAATGTAATTTTAACAAATCATCCAATGCAGTGGTCGATACTGAGGGGGAGACGGTGGGTGAATTGGTGCCTGTTGATCAATATGAGCAAGAGGATGCCCAAATCAAGGACGATGTAAGCCATGATTATGCCGAGGTTCGCAATAATCTTAAAAGTCTGTTAGGCGATAGTGGTGATATGTTGCAATTGGCCATGGATGTCGCACAAAATGCACAGGATTCACGTTCCATCGATGCTGTTACTAAATTAATTGGCCAAATCGCCGATATTAATATTAAATTAATGGGTATTCATGCATCGAAGCAGGATGTGGTTATTAAAACGCGCCCGAAGGTTAATACTAAATTCAGTGACGCCCTTAATGGTGATCCTGCCATTATTGGTAATATCACAAATAATACCATGTTTGTGGGTAGTGTGACGGATTTATTAAAACAGATTGAACAAACACAGAGAAAAAACGACGATATCGTTATTGATGCGGAGAGGAAATAAAATATGAGTTTAAAGGCTTTGCCTGTGAATACAGCGTATAGTGTACATCAAATTCTGGTTCCTAGTTTGGGTAAGAAATTGCGTTTCCGACCATTTTTGGTTAAGGAAAACAAAATGTTGATGATTGCACAAGCCAGCGAAAATGTGGACACGATGATTGATACCTTAAAACAAATCATCGCCAATTGTTGTGTCGAATCCGAACCACTTGATGTTGATAATTTGGCCACGTTTGATTTGGAATATTTGTTGGTTAAACTGCGCGTCATTAGCGTTGATGATTCCATTACCCTCGAGGTTACCTGTGATGATCCTCATGACGGATATGATGAAAAGACCAGGAAGACGCGTGTTCATTTAAATCTGGACGATATCGAAATTGTGGGCCTTAAAGATTATACACGAAAGATTAAATTAAGTGACGATCTTTATGTTTTAATGAAGCTTCCTAGTTTAGGTATGTTGAATAATATACCTGAAGGAAATGATATTGACGCGAATCTTTCAAAATTGGGTGCTCAAATTGATAAGATTTGTACGTCCGAGGAAGTATTCGATGCCAGTGAGTATACTCCGGCAGAAATTTTGAATTGGCTACTCGGTCTAACCGAAACCCAATTGGCGAATCTTTTAAAGTATTTTGAGAATATTCCTTATTGCAGAATAAAGGTCGAATGGACATGTCCTCATTGCGGTAAACGTAATATTCGTTACATTGAGGGCCTTTCGTATTTTTTCTAATATTTCTCTCAGACGAAAAACCCGAAACGTATTATCAGACCAATTTTACCCTTATGATTGAATATCATTGGACTTTGGATGAAATTGAAATGATGACTCCGTTTGAGAGAACGATTTATATTGCCTTGTTGAGGAAATACCAAATCGAATTGGACCAGAAACTTAACCATCAGTAACAAAAATGCCATTATCAACCCAATCATTAAACGAGACCGCGGAATATTCCGCGGATATTAAGGAAGCAGCGAGAATTCTTAACAAGTCTCTCGCTGAAACGCTCGCTGCGTTTAATGACACAAATAAACTCTCATATGTAAACGGCAATCGTCGATTTACCGAAAGGGAATTTGCTAATGTGATGCGGGTATTACACGAATCGTCCCGTAGGAATGATAGGTTGTACGATGCGATTAGTGGTTTTGTGAGGAGTCCTAATGGTGGGAACAACGAACAAGGCGACGAAGAAAACCCTGCGTATAATTTCCGAAATAAATGGAGTGATTTAGGTGAGGAAACGTCGTTTTCCTTTCTTAACCCACTTCGATGGAAATTGGTTGCCGATGGTATAAAAACCATATTCAAAACCCCGGTACAACAAAACATACCGAAACCAGAATCCACCGATGAACAGTTGGAACAACCACGTGAAGAATCGCAGCAAAATGATCGTCCCGTGGTAATACAACCGGAGGCAACACCAAATAACGTCGTAATGCCATATCCTGTTGCAACTGGTGCCGATACTGAAAATCGCATGGAAATGGGGTTGATGTATGAAAAGCACGCACAACGTATGCAGGATATTGCAGCCGACGTGCACAACATTGCGACGCTATTGGTGTATTTTCGAGGAAACGCAAACAAGCGAAATGAAAATGATGCCGATTACGTAATGGGCGAAGATGGCAAGGTAAGCGCATCGAGTTCACTTCTGGAATCCTTGGGTGGTGCCGCTGCCATGGGTGCAGTTGCGAAGCTTGGTAAAAAAATATTAGGGAAATTTAAATTACCTACTATTGTACCGAATACTTTGAAACCGAATGTCGGAGCTCCCACGCATGGTTCGGCTCGTGGCGCATCCACCACTCAACGCAATGCATCCAGTTCGATACAACGTGGCGCGCCAGTGAAACAGACACCGGTTTTGACCACACGTCAGGACACAAAAGCGCAACCACATCAAACAAGGCCAGAAGCACAAACGAAGACTGGGACATCGTTACCTCCTCAGGCAAAGCCGGTCCTGGAGCCGCGTGTATTGACCACTCAAAAACCGGTACCGCCTTTGCAACCGACTACAGAGATAAGGCCGATTCAGAAGCCGACGCCTTCTCAACAGGTAAAACCTGTACTTGTACGTGAAACCCCTGTGTTATCCACGCAAGCGGACGTTTTACCTGAAAAGCAACCAGTATCTCCGACATCACCAACAAAACCGATGTCGGCAACCGCTCCTTCACGTGTAGGTGGCGTTAAGAACGCACTTAAAACAGGTGGTAAACTTTTAGGAAAAATAAAGGCGCTACCTGCTGTCGCGACACTTTTATCGTTAGGCGCAGCTGCTATTGATTACAACGACGCATCCTCAGAGATTGAAGCCGCTCAGGCACGTGGTGGAATTACAACAGAAGAGGCAGATAGACTTAAGATTAAGGCTGGTACCAAGGTAGCAGGCACAGCAGGTGCCACGGCAATAGGTACTGCGATTGGTGGTGCCATAGGATCCATTATTCCTGGTGCTGGGACCTTTTTGGGCGCCAGTTTAGGGGGTATGGTTGCCGGGTGGGCTGCAGAATCCGAGACCGTTCAAAAATTAATGGGTGATGTTGGTGATATATTTGCCGATTTTAAAGCAAAATTCAATAAACCACAGGAACTAGATGCAGTGGTGGTGGATAAACCAAACCATAATATTGGAATAAATCGCACAGATAACAACACGAATGCTATCAATAATACTGACCACAAAAATAAGGTGGAAAATGAAGGTGTTATTGAAAGTGTTTCTAACAATAATAACATCAACATTAAAAATGTTGGATCGGATAGCCTCGCAATCAAACGGGATATTACTGCAGAACAGACCCGAATTAATGATATGATTGCCGACGCCCAACGCCAGGGCTTTACGATGAACGCTCCAAATTATCAAAACAATAATACCACTAATGTCGCGACTTCCGTTGTCAATAACAATAAATTTGAAACCGGAAATTCGAAAATTGTTGCGTCCGACAGCGAGAATAGTTTTAGTGGTCTTAATAAATTTTTATATTCTGGAACCCTATCAACTATATGGTGATATACTGAGATGAATATATTAATAGAGTACGCCAATTTTGTTACCAAGGACGAAAAACAGATTAACGTCCTTGTTTATAATACTGACGAACACAAAACGATTATTGAAGTAGAAGGTCATCCTGCATTTGAGTTTACGCAGGAGTTCGACACAGTTGAAGCCGGCCTTCGATCATTTGACCATGTTGTCGAAGTTGTTAGCCAGGATATGAATACCAAGGCGTATGGCGTTGATAATCCATATTGGTATAAAAAATGGGAGTGGATCCGGGTTGATGATCAGGGATTCCCGATTACGACGTATTTGCAAACAACTGAGTTTGAATGTGGACAACGCTCCTACAAATTTATGTTTAATGATGACGGTAGCCTCGCAAAATACCCCGTATTGATAGGAAAACATTTTGTACTTGATTTTACCGGTGTTGTTATCATATACGAATTGGCCAATGATAAAATCAAGGCGAAACAATCAAACACATTCACAAAATTATTCTTAACACATCGCGCACATGGCCTACGTCATGCTATGAAGGGTCATATTATGCATAATCTTATTGTCGGTGATAAGGTTATAGAACACCAACCCCTGGTTAATTGCCACGATGTGTGCGAAACGATTGCAAATGACCTTGTCACCTTCGATAGTTTATTTGCGATGTTCAAAAGCTTGTGCGCCATTATTAAAAATTAGCGACGTTGCAAAATATCATCCTTCATGTTATAATTGTGCCATAACATTACAGGAGGCATCGATATGTTGCAATTTGTGAAGTTCCACAGCATTGAGAATTGGTATAATGTTGCCAAGGATGGGCGGTGGAACGATGAACTTATTAAGTTCGAAAATGATGAGTCGCTCTCTGGCCCCCACGATGCGCCGCGCTGGGTGGTGCTCGAAAAGATTGACGGAAGCAATGTTTCGTTTTGCATGACCAAGGATGAGTTTCGGGTCGCAAAGCGTACGTCCTGGATTTCTGGTAATAACGATCTGAAGGGTATCAACGAGAGTGTTGAAATGTTCACTCCGATTATCCGCAAGATTCAGTCGTCCCTTCGCGAAGGAGAGATGATCACGTTGTACTGCGAATATTATGGTCTGGGAATTCAGAATCGTATTTTTTACGGTAATGGTCGTTCCTTCAGATTTTTCGCAGGACTTCGGCTCGTTAATGGTGTACCTGAGTATATGTCGTTTGGCGAATTCCGCGAATTCCTGATGAAGGCGCTTGGCGAGGAATATACCCAGTACATGGTTCCAGTTCTTGCCGAGGTGAATACGTTTGCAGAAGCAGTTGCTGTGCATAATGACGTCGTCTCGACTTTGACTGACGACGAACATAATTCCATTATGGAAGGCACCGTCATTCGCCCGATTTACCATAGTGGGGTGATTAACGATCATGCTTATTTTGTGATTAAGAACAAGAACGAAAAGTTCCGCGAAAACGCCCGTACGAAGGGAAACACCGTGACGAGTGTGGATGGACCGCTTTTTGCTCTCCATCAGGAATTTCTCGGTTACATTAATGAAAACCGCATGTATAGCGTTTTTAGTAAGCTGGGAACTCCCTCGGATAACGCGGCAATTCCTCGTTATGTGCGTGAATTTGTGATGGATGCCCGCGAGGACTTCATTAAGGATCATCCTGAGGTCGCCACGTACGACAAGGAAACCATCGCGTTCATCTTCCGCATTACGAGTGAACCGTATCGGTTGTTCAAACTTGTGCAGTTCAAACTCGCGCAGTCGCGTTTTTCCTAATTAACCACCCCAATAAAAAAAGGCCCTCACGGGCCTTTTTGTTGTTCTCCTTAATTGTTACGCATCGTTGAGGTGTGCATATGCATATTCGAGTGCTTCCTTGCGCTCAATGCATGTCGGACACACGCCACACGGCTCCTTACCACCCTTATAGCAACTATAAGTCCAATTCGGGTCTAGTCCGTTCTTAATACCGCGAAGCGCTACTTCACCCTTTGAAAGGTTGACATACGGACTGAAGAACTGAACCTCGTGATCTGTGCCGAGAGTAATTGCATTATTCATTGCCTCGGTAAACTCGGGACGACAATCCCTGTATACTGTATGATCCCCACCGTGATTGGCGAGTGCAACATACTTACATCCAAGGGAATCTGCAAGCCCTGCCAGAATACTCAGGAAAATACCATTACGGAAAGGAACCACCATCTGTCCGATTGATTCTGCATTATATTCCATATCAGGCACGGCATCGGCGCCACTCAACAAGGCAGATTTGAAACCCTTAAATGCGTTCTTGAGGTTAATAACACGGTGCGGGATTCCTGCCTTCTTCGCCACCTTCCTTGCAGACGCGATTTCCATTTTTGCGTGATTGGAACCATAATCGAAACTCACGGCGAGCTTGATCCTGTCCTTATACTCAAAGAGAAGGCTGCTTGAATCCAAACCGCCACTCAAACTCAAAATCATATCCTTTTCCATTTTAATTCCTTTCAAATTTGGATTTAACAAAATTAATATTATAATGCATTAACTGATGATCGATCCAGCCAATGTTATAATGAGCGTAAATGGTCGCAGTTGGCTTGATTGATGCATCGTTTAATCTAACACCTTCCATTGTGGCACAAATTGGCAATGAAGTGTCCATACTGTAAATGAGGTCTTGTACTTCACTCAGCTCGTTCAATTCAGTCACGCCCATGCTTCCCAAAACATGGGTTCGTACAGGAATCCTCAACTCCTTTAATAGATCCCGACGTTTATGCGTCTTAAACACATCATCGCCAAATGGCATTGCGATAATATCATTCGGCGTAATCACCTCCAAATACGCGTTTAAACAGCGCTTAAGCTCATTCAAGGTCTTTCCATGAAGTACGAGGATCTTGCGCGTATAGTCGCGATATTGCTTGGAATAGGCGATGTTTTGGTCTACGTCGTTGAACTTATCTGGGACGATGAAATAACAATTTTCAAATACCCCGAATTCGTGAATCAATTCCTTGTATTTGTCTTCGTCGAATCCCAGATTATATTTGAACCTTTCATAAAGCGAATTGTCAATATAAACAGTGCGCCCGTCTATAAGAGACTGCAAATAAAATTGTCGTGCATCCTCGAAGCAATCCAAAAAATAGTCGTAGTCATTAAAAGACCGCGATTCGTTTAGAATACACTTCGGCGTTTCAAAACTAATTTTCATCAATCCACCACTTTCTTGCGTAATTTTCCACAGCCTTGACCCTCTCACCAATATCAAGAACATCCAATGTGAGATGGGGAAGCTTCGTTAACTCCAAAAATTCCTGAATACCATCATCAATGGTTTTCTGAAAATCGACGTCACCACTGCGGTACTTATTTTTCTGCAAATCAATCATAATCGGAACATAGACAATTCTCACCTTATTATCGTTGAACTGTGGTGCAATATCAAGGCAAAAATCCATTGTCGTTTTGAAAATGCGTTCCCCAGTTTTCGCATAATCTGCCTTCGCATATGAATACAGATCGGAAATAAAGCGGGATGAAATGATATCGCTTTTATTAATAAAAGCGTTAATCATATGTGGGACAAAATGGGCCTGAAATGCGATATGCTTATTGATGTCGGCGAATTCCTTCTTACTTGCGATAAACGCCGATGTTTGGGAGTCGAATTGTGTGAGAACCTGGCCAAGCTCCGTTGCCATGATTCCGTTACTAATGGTGGTTTTGCCGGTACCTTGCGCCCCGGTTAAAAATATCCTCAATTTATACTCCATGGAATAATATTACATGTAACCATATTATACGATATTGGCGCACAAAAATCAATCAAAAACACACAAAGGGATGCTTGCCCAATGTGCGAACTTAGTGTATAATGGTGTCATTCAAACAAACACAGCACGAGGTTCGCAATGCTCACTCCCGTCGCCAAGATTTCCAGTGTTGATCACGTCATTTCCGCGTATAACCTGGAAAGCGTTAAGAAGGCCGAGCCGTATCGTTACAGCTGCCATTGCGATATCTGTGGTAAGAATATTAAACGTCGCTTTGTGGTGCTCGCAGAAAATGAAAACGGTGAACTCCTCCTCGTTGGAGGAACGTGCTTGAAGAACGCAAACATCGATCAGGAAGCCCTCGTAGCACTTAAGGATGCCAAGACCGAGGACGAGCTGAACGCGGAAGAGGAGGAGCGTGCACGCGTTCGTGGAGTTGGTTATCTTCCTGGTGTTAATTATGTGCACACCAAGGAAGCCATTGAAGCAGCAGTAAAGTGCATCCGTGCGTTTGGATATAAGAGCCGTAGTAGTGTGCAGTATGGCGAAGCTACGACGGCGGAGGATATCCTTGATCACTTTCATCGTCCTGCCAAGGAGCTCGGGGTTGATGAGGCCACTCCTGAGGAGCTCGAGGCCATTCTTAAGTACGGCGAAGAATATTCCAAGGAAGACGTGTTCCGTGATAACTTTCATGCGTTTGTGAAGTCCGAGTTCGTGGACATTTCCAACCTCGGTATGCTCGCTTGGATGGTTGCCTCCTATTTCTTCATGCTTGAGAGGGAAGAAGCCAAGGCAAAGCGCGAAGCCGCCTTCGCCGGTGTTAAGCACGAGGCGTTCGGTGAAATCGGTAAGCGCGTGAAGACCGTTGTAAACTGCACATGCATCAACACGTATCCTGGTGAAGACTCCTTCGGGTGCTTCACGATCGCACTTCTTAAGACTGAAGATGGCCATCTCCTCTCTTGGAAGCGGGCATACAACGAGATTTCGCGTGGTGGGTCTGCAGTTTCCTACACGGGTATCGAGGAAGGTGATAAGGTGACGTTCAGCGCTTTCACCCCGTCTGGTACGTTTGAGAGTACGAAATATGGTTATCTCGCCACGAAGATCCAGCGTGCAAAGCTTGTTCCTCAGCCGGATCCGGGTCCGAAGGCAGTGTAAATATCCACAGTTATGTGATAGGTGAATTATGTTATTGCAACCGCACGGATATTACCCTTCATTCACGAAGGGGACTGTGGAGCTTTCAAACTGCATATACGAGCGTTGGTATCCAAAGGATGATAATGAGATAAAGTTGGCGCTCGCAAAAAGACATTTGACTGCCAATAAAGGTATTCTGTACAAATGTCTTACTCCTCAACCAAATCGGGAAACTGACGAGGATTTTATCAAATATTTTGATGAATCCATGGCTCCGTTGTTGCGCGAAGATGACGAAATCATTAAACGGAAGGATTGGCCGCGCTATGAGGATATGCTGGGCGAAAAACTGGAAATTTTAAATCATCCAGTTTTCGAAAAAATGGCAGCATATATCCGCACCCATAATCATAAAACATCTGATCTTCTCGTTGCGAGCTCATGTGGCAAACGCAAACCCTATAGTCAAAACCCAGGGTTTTCTGGTCTCATTCACCCAAAGGTTTATGTACCCAAGCTAAACGGAATGTATGACGGTGTGGTTTTGTCCAATAGCGGAGTGATTCCGATTGATCATGGTAACGATTTTTCGTATTGCTATCCTTTTAGGTATTATGATTGGGATCATGGAAAGGAAGAGGAACTCGGCATTATCCAGAATGTTGAGGATAAAATGCACGATTATCTCAAGGCCTTTATAGAGGCCAATGGGTATACAAAGGTAGCGATAGCAAGTGGTAGGACGTATCCCTCATATTATAACATTTATAATCGCCTCGTGAAGGAATTGCCCAATGTCGATTTTTATTGGCCGATTAATGAGGAGAATTTGAATCGATACATGGAACGTTCTGGGTTTATGACTGACGCACAAAAGGCTCGTGCCCGTTATGTCATGCGTCCGAGATATCAGCGTTCGTTCCACCTGATCGCCGATATCCTACGCCACTATAATGGGGAAATAATCCCAGAATTTCAAGCATATTTGGATGAGCAGTCGAAACGACAGGCAAAAACACGCGCACGTAAGAAGGCAAAAAAAGAGGCAAAACGTAACCCAGGGGCTACCTTGGAATCACTGGGAATGTTTGGATAAATTTAAGGGGATTAAAATTTTAATCCCCTTTTATTATATTATGGATTTTCAGGTTCGGATGATTCCGTATTACTTGGACCCGTATTTTACGATCCTGACGCAGAATCGATTATAACAACACGAACTGGTATCGTATATACCATCACTTCATCGCCGGCGCTTAAGGGCATGTTAAATCGAATTGTCGTCGACACGTCACCATCGTTACCTACTTCGTCATAATTGAGTCCTGGCATCAATATCACACCATTTACCACGGCGAACAACCTGTTATCCCCAACAACATATGCCATATTGTTCGGTAACGTAACATCTGTACCCGACGCGATTGCCTCTTCCACAACCCACACTTCGCGCTGGCCTTTGTTGGGAACGGCACCAGACGTATCATCGCCCATTGCTTCGGCAAGACTGTGCATGGCATCTGAGATCCCGTCATCCACGACATCATGCACCCATTCCGTCGTCGCGATCTGGGTTGAATCGTCGGTCAATTCAGTCGGGGTTTCTGCATAAATGGCACCACTAAACGTATAACCATTGTGATCGACTACAACAGGATTTCCATCCCACGTTAACTCACCATTTGCGTCACCGATTAATCGTTTGACATTTGTACCATCAGCTGCTGCTAGTTTGAATATACCTGGTTGGGTGGTATGTTCCTTGCCATGTAGGTTAAGGAAGGCGCCTTGGGTGTTGTCAGTACCCCCACAAATTTCGACATAGTCTTCGTTGGATGTTGTTTTAATACCGTTTGCACCTGGTACCAAAATCAAACTGTTCGCAAATGTTTTATTGCCGTGGATGGTTTGATCGCCGGCTAGAAACACAAAACCTTTACCACCCCAGGTGATCTTACCATCTGCAGTTCCTACCAAGCGTACAGTATTCGTTCCGTTATTGGCGCCCAGACGGAATGACCCTCCATTACTACTGTCATCCTTGCCATGAAGATCCAGCCATGCACCATTTGAACTGGAGGTCGCGCCAGTAAGCTCCAAATATGAATTATCGACACTTGCAGTGACCCCATTATCACCAGCATTTACGGATAAACCACTCGTAAAAGTTTTTGAACCAATTATACGCTGATCATCGCCGACAGTAACAATTTCGTTCAACGAAACATCTGACAATGCGACATTGGTGATGCGACCTTTATCATCCACCGTAATATTGGGGACTTTAAGTACGCGTTCCGTTTCGTGTGTTTCATCCTCGGGAGGAACCTCAGCAATTTCGCCATATGTACCAGCAACGACCCCGGTTTCTGGCAACACATCATCCTTTAATTTCGGACGGGATTCCAACAGAAAAACACTCTTTATAAAATCAGTTAATAGCATTGTGCAAATGGACGAAACTATTTCGAATGTTATTTACTCTTGTATTAACGCTGTTTTGGTGTGAATGACTTTACAGGCGTAATGCGAAAAGTCATTTGCAAAGGATCCTTTACGTGGGCGTCCCACGTTTTCCAACCAATTAGGGCGCGGAATGCCTTACCTTTCCAAAAAGAATATGGCTTGATGCAATAATACATCCATGCAATCCGTTTTCCGTCGCGAACAATATATTGCCAATAACTGCCGCCATAATCTTTTGATTCCTCGTCGCCGATCGTTTCGACAGTGTCCGTGTCTTCAACATGCACGCCCAAATACTCTTTTTGGAAGTTCACTGCGGGATTTCTTAAAATCCAGTGAACTTGTTGGAAATAGCTATTTTTATGATGGTATTTTTCCTGATGATCCGGGTCGCCCCTAAGATCAGTTTGTGGTGTTGTGCACCACCAAAAGGCCGTTCCTTTTAAGCTATAATTTTTCGCAAATAACGGGGCAATCGGTGCGACAATCCAAGCCGCGATTGATGACAGGAAAAATACTGGAATTTGGATTAACCAACGAAAATACATCATAAGTGCGTATACGAATAACGATTATGTTATTTAAAGGTGGCCTGAGTAACGACTGTTTGTGATTTCAAAATCCACATTTAAGTGTGTGGGATATACCCAGTTTTGGTGCTAATGTTAATATTAAAATTTAGCGCGCATTATACATCCGTAATATTTTTTTACGATTTATAGAACATTGTCAAGAAAACTGCAGTTCTTTAGTAACTGTAGTAGTTCATTTTAAATAAATCGTATTTCAAGTGTTAGTATTAATATGGGTTCTCCTAAAATAATCCAATTAATTAACAGTGCTGCTAAAACCTCAGGTGACCAGACTATTGCTGGTGTTAAGACCTTTAGTAGTTCACCCAAGGTTCCTACTGCTGTTAAAGGAACCAATTCAACAGTAGCTGCTTCTACTGCCTTTGTTCAGGCTGCTTTAGCTGATTATGCAGATTCAGCAGAAGTTGTTAAGTTAACTGGTAATCAGAGTGTTTCTGGGACTAAGACATTTAATTCTAGTCCTTTAGTTCCTACACCTAATGCTGATGATGATTCTAAGAAAGCGGCTAATACTGAATGGATTACTAATCTTCTAGAAGCAGATACAGCAACTCTAAATACTATTGCTAGTGGTCAGATTCCTAGTTCAGTTAATCCAGTCACTCCTGATGAAATTGTTACTATTTCAGGAAACCAGGGAATTGCTGGAACCAAAACATTTAGTTCTTCTCCTTTAGTTCCAAATAGTACTTTTACAGATTCTTCAACAAAATCAGCCAATACTGCTTTTGTTAAGGAACATTCTGATCCAATTGGCAGTTACATCTACTTTGCAGGTAGTTCCGTACCGGATCATTATTTGCTCTGTAATGGAGCGGCAGTATCCCGTACCGATTATGCTGATTTGTATGCAGTGATTGGCGATACCTACGGCGCAGGGGATGGTTCTACAACTTTTAATTTGCCGAATCTGATTGATAAATTCCTAGAGGGTTCGGGGACTAGCGGAACGGAGAAAAGCGCAGGCTTGCCGAACATCACAGGCAAATTCAGAAAAGCGTCAACGTCATTTAACGGCGCTAACTACGCAGATGGCGCTTTTTCGTGGAGTTATGATGGTGCATCTGTCGCTGGCGCAGGGGAGAGGAATGGCGCGGGCGATATGCAATTTAGCGCATCTTCATCTAACACTATCTACGGCAATTCCGCTACTGTTCAGCCCCCTGCCTTGACGGCGCTCCCTTTGATCCGCTACGAGTGAGGTAAATAAAAATGAAGGTTAAACCTGTTTATCTTTTTGATTCGGACGGCTTTTTTAACGACACGAGCGTAGCGCAATCCGATCCGAAGAGCGGCAAACTGTTAATACCCGACAATTCCACCGAAACCGCTCCCGATATTCAAGACGGATATTTTGCAAAGTGGGATGGCAAAAAGTGGGCAGATATTGCCAAGCCTGAAACGCTTGATGATTGCGTAAAAATCGGCAAGGTTAGCCATTCTTCGCAAACTGCACACGATAGAGAACTCAGGGCTATTTTTCGGGCGATTGCGCAAAACTCTGAAACGCATGAAGTTAGACTGATTGATGATTTTTGGAGCATGGTTAAAAAGCCTGAAAAGAGCGCAGAGGAAAAGGCAAAAGAAGAAAAAGAAAGAAAAGTTGCAAAACTCAAGCAAAAGCTTTCAGAAACTGATTATGTAGTTATCAAAATTGCTGAAGGTGAAGCTACTAAGGAAGAGTACTCTGAAGTTCTAGCCAATAGAAAGGCTTGGAGAGAAGCAATTAATCAATTAGAAGGTGAATAATGACTAGCGCTATAGATCAAAAATCTGCTGCTATATTAGCGGCATTTAACTCTAAGCCATATAAGAATGAGGTAGTTAGATATGATGCTCCTCAGGCTTTAACAGCAGCACAGAAAGCTCAAGCTAGAGAAAATATTGGAGGATTCTCCAGAAATATTGGTGAAATTGTCACCAGTACAATTCCTCTGACGGATGCAGGCCTGCATCTTCTCGATGGTGCTCTGATTCAGAGAAGCGGTGTCTATGCCGATTTTGTTGATTACATTGCAAGCCTTTATACCGCCGATCCTACAGCCGCGTATTTCACGGATGAAGCCTCATGGCAATCGTCAGTAACGACTTACGGCGCTTGTGGCAAATTCGTCTATGACTCTGTAAATGAGACTGTCCGACTGCCGAAGTTGACGGGAATCACAGAAGGCACGACCGATTTAACTGCGCTTGGTGATCTTGTCGAAGCAGGGTTGCCTAACATCACAGGAACTTTTGGCACTGACGATAGAAGCATAAACGGCGGCATTTACGGCGCTTTCAGTAAAGGATCGAACGCTAATTGCGGATCATCCGGCTCTGAAGAAGGGTTTGTCATGGAGTTTGACGCTTCAAGATCGAACGCGGTGTACGGGCGCTCTTCAACTGTTCAACCGCAGGCGATTAAAACCCTTGTTTATATCGTCATTGCGACTGTTACTAAAACAGAGATTCAAGTCGATATTGATAACATCGTTACTGATCTGAATAATAAAGTCGATATTTCCTCACCGCAAACAATTACGGGAAACAAGAATTTCACAGGACTGCTTCAACATAACGGGCATAATGTAGCCGCTATTGCTTCTTATTCCGAAACAAATGGTGGCAATGGCAATGGATATATTAGGTACACAAGTGGACTCCAAATTGTTTGGGGGAAAGATGGTGTAACAACAATATATAGTGCAACTTCTGCTTTTCCATACTCTGGAAGTAGACAAATTACATTTGCATGCCCGTTTAAGAGTGGAACAATACCAACAGTGGTCGGATGTGCTGATGCAGACTCATCATATTGGAATGGCACTGTAAGGGAGGCGTCCTCAACTTCGTTTACAGCGTTCATCTCAGGAGATCGGAATAATCAGACTACACCCGTTTTTTGGATTGCCATTGGAGTTTGGAAATAATAGGTGATTAAATGATCGGAACAAAATTTGCAAAGCCGCTTACAGATTTGAGCGGGTATTCTCAAGCGGCTAAATGGTGTAATGAAAACAGCGCTCATATTGAAGAATTTAACGATTACTATGAAGTTGTTGAAAATATTCCTTATGAGCCAAGTAAAAAAGAGATTAAACAAAATAGAATTTCTGAGTTAAAGAAAAATCTTTTTGATACTGACTACATCGCAGCTAAAATAGCTGAGGGTTCTGCATCTAAAGAAGAATATGCTGAACAAATTCTTCAAAGAGAAGAATGGCGAAAAGAAATTCGACAACTCTTAGAAGATGAATAAAATAGTAATTAGGTAATAAAAATACCTACTCTGAAAGTGCTGACAGAGAGTTTATCCAGCACACTTAATTTATGTACGAGATGAATTATGAGTGATAATATTTCTGTTCTACCTACTGGTAATAATGGGGATGGCTTTCTAGGCAATGGATTAGGTTCTGGTCTAGTCGGTGGCCCCATCGGAGGTATGCTCTTCGGTGGTGGTGGCTGCAGCCATATACCATCACAGTTGGTGTTGGTGCGGACCAAGTACTATATGAGTACGAAGTCAACAACAAAGGCACACTGACTGGGGTCACGTTTATTAATAGGGATCTTTTAGCAACAGTTACGGCCATCAGCGACTATGGCCTGTACTACGCTTTCAGGTTGTGCACAGGTCTCACCGGGAGTGTTTCTTTCCCATCACTTACATCTATTGGCGACTATGGCCTGTCCTACGCTTTCTATGAGTGCTCAGGCCTCAATGGAGGTGTTTCCTTTCCAATGCTTACTACTGTCGGCAGTTATGGCATGCAAAATGCTTTCCGTGCGAACACAAAGCTCACAGGAAGTTTATCTTTCCCAGCACTCACATCTATTGGCGACTACGGCATGCAACTTGCTTTCATGGGATGTAAAGGTATCACAGGAAGTGTTTCTTTCCCATCGCTTACACCAATCGGTAGCAATGGCATGCAAAATGCTTTTCGAAGCGCGGGTATCACAGAAATTCACTTCAAACAATCCTTAAGTGACAACTCCGAATTAACAACAACAAAAATTTTCGGTACTACTTCTGGAAAATCCGTTATATTTGACCTTCCATAGAGAATTAAATTATGCAAATTACAATTTACACTTATAACGGAAACGAATATAGATCTGTTTATGCTGTAAGACAAGCAATTTATGAGAATGAGCGAAAAGCGTTTGGCGATCCACAAACGGTAGAAGAATGGAATGCTCTTGGCGTTACAATTCGTGAAGAAAGGTATGATCCTCCTGCAAGAATACTTGAACAAGCCAAGGCGGAGAAACTGCGTGAGGTCAACTCCAGATGTGACAGTATTCTACAATCAGTGGTTAACACGTATCCTGAGTCTGAGATTTTGACGTTTGACCAGCAAGTAACCGAGGCAGAGAAATATCTTGCTTCGGGAAATGATGCCGACTGCCCGTTGTTATCAAGACTTGCCAAGGCACGTGGTATCGAACTGTCAGATCTTGTTTCACGTGTTATGACAAAACACACAGCGTTTAGCAATATTTCAGGTTCAATCATTGGACAGCGACAAGCGTATGAAGATAGGATCGATGAATGTACGACTATCGAAGAGGTTGATGCTATCGAGGTTCATTACGAAATCCCTAATTAGGAACTACATAGATACAAAATCTTGCGCGCAACTTTGGAGATCTTGTTGCCAACTCGACGGTAACCGATGACAGTCAAAACATTGTCACCTCTGAACGCGCGCGCTCGATTACTGCATCTATCACCAATTTTGAACAGGAGTATTTTTGATGGCCTCAGGTAAAGGTCTTATTCGACAACAGACATTAAGCGATATTGCTGAAGCCATTAGAGAAAAACTTGGTGTTTCCTATTCGATTACTCCGCCACAGTTTCCTTTAGAAATTGCCAAAATTTCGACGGCTTCGTCATCTTCAAATTTTATACCAAACACAATACAAAAGACTATTGAGGAAAACGAGCTCAAGAAAACTTCCCAAGTTCATTCAGTCAGACCCTATTGTTTTGAGAATTGTACAAGCCTCACCGGTTCTTATGAATTACCGTTGTGCGAAAAGATTGGGGCAAGGGCATTCGCGAATACTAAGGTTTCTAAAATTGTTCTCTCCAATAATATCAGATCCATAGCAACAGATGCTTTCTCAGGAGTAACAACACCGATTCATTTTGTTATTGATAGACAGGAAAATTTCGTCTACGGTTATCCTTGGAGTGCAAGTTACGCCACAATTGAATGGTTAAATCCTGTTCCAAGAACAATTGATGGAGCGATTATTGATAAGACTGTTTCCGATACTTCTCGTATCTATCGATACATAATCGGAGAAAACGGTTCTTATAGATCGTTGGATAATGTCAAATCTAATGAAACCCCCGAGCAATGCGAAGAATTAATGAACAAGGGGTGGAATTACGGCGAGTATTATCTAACAGAGGATCAACTCGGGGCAAGCAGATCGCTCGTAAGCGATTCCCCAATGAATATCGATAGTGTTAAAATCTATCTAGGAAGGTACTCCGGTAATAACAAAAATTTGATTGTTACGGTTGAATATAAAGATGTTGACGGAAATTGGATAGAAATCCAAGATGTCGACATTTTGCAAACTATTCCTTATCCGATCAACTATTTTGAAATTCAAATGCCACCATCCACCGATGTTTACGGTATTAGGTGGATACATAAAAAAGAACCTCAAAAATCCAGAGATAATAACATTTGTTTCTTTGGATTTGTTTTATACAAAGACGGTTCTGTTGTACCACAATATGAGGATTCCGAACTAGGTTCAGATCTTGCCGAGGTTACCTCAATTAGACCGTATTGTTTTGAAAACTGTACCAAGATTGTTGGTGAAATCAGTCTCCCAATGGTAGAAACGATTAACACCTGTGCTTTTCAAGGATGTACGAATATATCCGCTATTACCCTTGGCTCCAATCTGACATCGATAGGTTCAAATGCATTCAAAAATTCGGGAATTAAAACAATTACGATTCAAAAAGCAAATGGAAGCGTTTCCGGCAGTCCCTGGGGCGCTAGTGGGGCAACTGTAGTATGGAACGGTTAAAATGGCAGAAAAAGGTATAATAGCGGGGCAAATTCTAATTGACACCGCTGATGCAATTAGATCAATTTATAATACACAGAGAAAATTTAGCCCAGCTGAAATGGTGGAGGCTATTAATAATATCCAATCTTCAGAAGGCGATGATGACATGAGCGTAGAATTTATTGAAGGAACATTAACAGATCTGGATGTCGATGATGTGACAATCATAAACAACGAACGTCCATTTACAGGGTTGGAAAATAGTCTTGAAACTGTAAAACTCGACAATGTCACCACCGCAACTCGTTATGCGTTCAGGGATTTTACTGCATTAAAATCTGCAAGTTTTGAAAATCTTTTAAGCGTCCCCCAAGAATTTTGCTGTCGTTGCACATCACTCGAATCGATTAATTTTCCAAATGCGGAAACAATAAATTTTGGCGCATTCTCACAGTGTGGACTAAAAGGAACAGTCACATTCCCAAAATTAAAAACAATTAACTGTACGAACAACGATAATCTAGGCGCGTTCAATAGATCCACCTTGGAAAAATTTGTAGCACCAGAACTCACAACAATCACAAATGGTGCGGATGGTGGGTATGATGGGGCATTCGTTGGTTGCACACAACTTACAGAAGTAGACGCTCCGAAATTATCATTCATTGGTCAGGAAGCGTTTGATGGATGCACGAATTTAACAAGCATTGATTTGTCTGGTGTAACCAATATCGGTACTCGTGCATTTTACAATTGCAAAGGCCTCGTCGATGTAGATTTATCAAATGTAGTCACTATTGATCCAGGTGCATTCGCTAATTCAGGAATTACGGGAAATATAGTTTTAGAAAAAGCAACATCAATAGCCAACGGATCATTTGGGTCCGATAGTCTATGTGGGGCATTTCAAAATACTGATATCGAATCAGTTGATGCCCCCTTGGTAACTGATTTCCCTGAATCTGGCTGGGGTTATGCAAAACCTGGTGTTTTTCAAAACTGTAAAAAATTAAAAAGTGTTAATTTTCCAAGTTTGTCATGGTTGCCATACAGATCATTTTTGGGGTGCTCTAAACTAGAATCTATCAATTTACCAAAGGTCACATATGCCAGAGGGCTTACCTTCTCGGATTGCTCTTCGTTACAGTACGCATATTTGCCTAAGTTATTAACAACTGGCGGTCAATTGTTTAAAAATTGCTCTTCGCTAAATGAAGTGGATCTATCAAGTGCCACAGAATTGGGTGAGGAAACATTTACGAATTGTTCTAGTTTACCACATATTGATATCCCAAACGTAGCATCAATTGGAAACTATGCGTTTCAAAATTGCTCACATTTAACTGATATTGACCTACCAAGCGCCACTAGTATTAACAGCAGCGCGTTCTATAATTGTGCTAGTTTAACAACATTTAATGCGCCAAAACTCACAACAATAGGCCAAAGTGCGTTTCAAAATTGCACTAGCTTAGCAGAACCAGATTTATCAAACGTTACTAATATTAACGCTTATGCGTTTCAAGGATGTGTTGGTTTAACAACGGTTAACGCGCCAAAACTCGTAACGATCAATGCCGGCGCATTTCAGGATTCCGGCGTACAATCGATATCTGCTCCTATATGCACTACCATTAATTTTAAAGCATTTCTCAATACTCCACTGATGGGAACAATTGAATTTCCTGAGTTGACCACTATCAATGTAGGAACAGGAAGTGGACAACAAGGTGCTTTTCAAAATACCAATAGTTTAACAAAATTTATAGCGCCAAAATTAAAAACTTTTTCAGTTTCAAATTATACAGGCGGCTATTACACACAGATAGGTACATTCCAAAATTCTTCCGTAGAAGAAGTTAATGTGCCGCTGTTAGAGAATATTGGAAGTACTAGTTTTAAAGATTGTAAAAATCTTACAAAGGTAATTGGTGGCTCGTTAACATATATCGGAAGTCTTGCATTTGATGGATGTTCCAAACTAATAGACATCGTTACAACTAATGTAACGGGTATAGGCAGCAGCGCGTTTCAAAATTGTACTGGTTTGGCGAATATTGATTTATCAAACGTTATCAATATCGACAATTATGCATTCGCAAATTGTACTAATTTAACCGATATCGATTTATCAAATGTCGTGAACATCTATCGCGGTTCGTTCAGCGGCTGTTCATCCATTACGTCATTGAACATTCCAAATTGCGAATTCATAGGTGCTGGTGCCTTTGCTAATACTGGACTGACCTGCGTATTAACACTTCCTAAGGTAACTGCGATTCAATCATATTCCTACGATTCTGGTGCGTTTTATAATACCAAGATTACAAAATTGGTTGCACCTGAGTTGGTAACATTGCAAGATGGGGCAGACGAGCGGTCTGAAGGTGTTTTTTCAAATTGCACGTCATTGGAAGAAGTTGACGCGCCAAAACTCGAAAATTTATGCCAGTATGCATTTTACGGATGTACTAGTTTACCAAATATTGGCTTACCCAATGCTAACAATATTGGTTCATATGCATTTGCAAATTGCAATAGCTTAACGAATATTGACTTACCCAATGCCAACAATATTGGTTCATATGCATTTGACAATTGTCAGAATCTAATAGGTATAAATGACCATAAAATTGAGACTATTGGTGCTTGTGCGTTTAGAAATTGTATTTCATTAGAAACTATGGATTTATCAGAAGTAACCGCAATTTCTTCGACCGCATTTTACAATTGTCAATCGTTGAATATATCGATATTACCGAAAACGACCAGTATAGGGACATGGGCATTCTATAATTGTCTTCGTATGATTTCTATCGATCTTCCGGAAGTGACAATTATTGATGAATATGCTTTTAGATATTCTAATTTAAAAACAATAAATGCGCCGAAAGTCACATCCATCAAATACGGCGCATTCGGAAATTCACAATTATCTGGTGATCTTGTATTTGACAATCTTATTGAAATTACAGATGGTGGAGCTAGGAGTGAATCCGGTACGTTTGCACTGACGAATATCACGAGTTTCTCTGCTCCAAAATTAACAACCCTTGGTGGGGGTAATTGGGGGAATAATGGCGCGTTCGCTGGTTGTGCGAATCTCTCACAAGTCAATATTCCTAAAGTCACGGCTATAGGAAATGGTGTATTTGTGAATTGCACAAGTCTCACTCAAATTGATATTCCATCGTCTTGCAATAAAATCGGTACAAACGTCTTCCAGGGTTGTACGAATTTAGTTACAATCAATATTCACAGGAATCAGGATTCAATCACCGGTGCTCCTTGGGGAGCGCCCAATGCAACAATCAATTGGTTAGGGGAAAATTAATGCAAACTAAAAAGCTTTATCGTTATACTGACGGAAATAAAACAATCGATTCATTGACAAAACCAAAATCAAAGTATACCCTTAGATACAGATTAATCGCTGACGAAGGTAATACTCTGACTGACGGAACTTCCAGAACAGCTGTCATCGATATTGATAAATCTGATATCGAGAAATGGACAGAGGTTCCAGAAGAATTCCCATACTCTCCAGAAGATGCAAAAGAATCAGAAGATGGTCAACCATCTTAAACAATCGAAGGGCAAGCACCCAGCGCGCCAATTATAGTACAAATTTTGGTAGAGGCGCTGGGAACATGACAATATATTTTGATTTATAAAGATAAAATATGACTACAGAAGTAGGATTAATTCAACTCCAGACACTTTCTGGCATTGCGGAAGCTATAAGAAGTAAAACAGATAGCTCTGAATCGGTGACACCAAACGAAATGGCACAGGCCATTCTGTCCATCTCTGGGGGCACAGGCAACATATTTGGAATACCGCTCGAAGTATTTACTGGTGTCGTTGTCGATGGCACGCTCACTGCTTCCACAAAATCATTTCAAGTTAATACTGGGAATGAAGTGCGTACAATTCCTACTGATTTTTGGAACGCTAAGTTGCAGAGTTCAAAAGTCACGGAGGTCTCGCTCCCATCAGTAACATCTGTAGGTGTTAGGGGGTTATTACGACTTTGTTATCTTTGCCCTAACGTAACCTCCGTCTCGATACCCGCATTGGAAAATATTACTGCTGAAGAGGCACTTAGGGCCGTCGCCAGCGAATGCCCTTCTTTGACAAGTATCAATTTGCAATCCCTTAAAACCATATCTGCAACACAGGCAATGATGAATTTATGTTATTCAGATACGTCATTGCAACAAGTCTCTTTTCCAGCACTGACTTCCGTAGCAGGAACACATTGCTTCCAAACAGCATTTTATGGATGCACTGCGCTTGTGACAGCGGCCTTTCCTATGTTGGAAAGCGTAAGCAACGGAACGGGTACGAATCAAGGAGCCTTAGAAAATACCTTTGAAGGGTGCACTTCCTTGCAATCCGTAGATTTTTCCTCATTAGAAACAATCTCGGGTAGAGGAACCCTATGGCGGTGTTTCTTAAGATGTTCTTCTTTGACAAGTGTTGATTTTTCTTCCTTAAAAACAATCAATAATGGGTATGCTCCGCTCGGCCAGATGTTTAGTGGTTGTACCAACCTAACCTCTGTCTCTTTCCCATCTTTAATTTCGGTCAAAAATGACTCCTTTGCGGAGTTCGCTTATGGATCTTCTTTATCAGAAATTCATTTCCGTACGGATATGCAGGCAACTATTCAGGCACTATCTGGCTACTCCTCATGCTTCGGTAAAGGCGCAGGTACCATTACGATTTATTTCGACCTATAATAATACTATAAATTGTGCTATGAAGTTTTGATGAGATGATTTCGATGGCCAGGGAAATGGCGGAAAGCTTTCCGAATTTCGATGATATTCCGCACGATTTTTATTACACGACGGAGTGTGAAAATCGCTATTATGCGTGGATGATGGATTTGAATGTGATGTATCCTGGAGAAATGCATAAAACTGTGTTTTGTGCGCCTACTAAAACATGTACCACTTTCGAATTTGAAGACGGATCATCCTTGGTGATAAATGACACCTCGTCTCCTCCTGAGGTGATCGAAATTTTGGAATAAGTTATTACTAATCAATATCTTCTAAGGCCACCTTTTTTTGGTGGCTTTTTTGTTGACCTTGCGCTATAATGTTCCTCATCACAACAATGGAGAGGATGCCATGAAATTTCCGAAGATTTTGTATGTCGTACCTGCTCATGTTTACCTCAAGGTGCCGAAGGATTGTGTCGACGCCACGATTTATTGTTCCGTGCGCAAATCCGGCCATGGTGCAATTAAGGCGGAGTTGGTTGATGAATTGTTGGGTACATATCGCCTCGAATCCGGTGAAATGATGTATGGTGCAGAATATGAACCCGAGGATGGCATGTGGGCCATGTTCGAAAGGGAAATGTACCTTAAGCATAAGGAAATGGCCTGTGAGGATTAAAATGACCAATATTAAAAGAATTCGTGTTTTTGAGACCAATAGCAGCAGTACCCATACGGTATCCGTCGATAAGGGCAATACCTTCACAACGAAGACCTTTTTTTATGTCGGGGATGTGTCCTCCAGCGGCGTTTTAAGGCTGCGCCCCGGAACATACGGTTGGGAATGGGAGTCTTATAGCTCGGCCTCCGATAAGTTTAACTATTTGCTGACCTTCTGCATCGAAAAAGTCAACGATATGATGCACGCGCACCCCAATTATTATTGGAAACCCGATGAGTACTTTTATCGTGTGGATAAGAGCGGTAATGCGGCGCTTTATTATGACGCGGATATCGAGGAAAAGTTCGGCGTCAAGGATTTTCCCGATGCATTTGAACGTAGATCGCAACTTCGTTATGCGAAAATTGTAAACGCGCTTAATTTACGTACGTACCCCGACACGACAAATAAGAACGGCGAATGGTATGGCCAATGCTGGCAGGATTTATTCGATCTGATGGATATTGCACGCCATCACAGCAGTCGCAAATTCGATGTTGTCGATCTTCGGTACAACGACTATCGTGAATGTTATATCGACCACCAGAGTCATGAGGATTTTGATAGTCTCTCATCATGGTTGCATTACCATGATATTCCGTCTGCATTGGACATGATTGCATGTGACAAGTATAGCATCAAAACTGGAAACGATAATGAAGAATCCCCGTGGTGATATTATGGGAATGAATATTCGCAAAAGTATTTTTGAAACGAACAGTAGTAGCTCGCACACGGTGACCTATCGTGCCAACGACAATAAAAACGCAGCTACGTCCTTCGACTTCCGTGCTCGTGATGGTGTAATTAAGCTTCCTTTGACCTATTACGGATGGGAATATAGACATTACAATACTCCACGCGATAAACTGCTTTACGTTTTGACGTACGTGATGGTTCTCTGCTATGACGAAATGAGCACCAACCACGCCAAGTATTGGCCAGAGGATGTTTATCTCGAGGAGCGTAAAAACTATATCCGCGAACATATTAGCGAGTGGGGTGAAGACGCAAGCCCTCAGGACAAGCTTTATGAGAAGGAATACGATAAGATTTTGAGCAAGCAGGAGTACCTCAAGTACGAAAAGTTTATCGAAATGCTCAATTCGAAGGTGTATCCTGACTCTTCGAGTGCGCAATGCTGGAAGGATCTTTTTGATCTCGCTGATTTGATTCGCACACATAATGCAACCCCAATTAATGCATCAACGCGTCTTACTGTTCGTTTTATTGTCACTTATCAGGATTTCAAGGATGGCGGTATTGACCATCAGAGCATAAACGAAGGTGCCCTTTCTGAATGGTTGGATTATAATGGCGTCGATAGCCTGGAAAAGTTAATTTTTGATGCACATTATTACATCAACACAGGCAACGACAATTGCGGCGAATGTGAATATGAATAGGTGAAGAATGAACGCTGTTTTGGGAAAATACACAAATGGCAATACCACCGTGACTATTTTTGATGATGGTACAAAAATTCGTGAGTGGGCCGATAACGAAACCGCGAGAAGCGAATTTCCAGAATGCATCGATGTGAATATTTCGTATCGGTGCAATGGTCGTTGTCAGTTTTGTTACCAGAACAGCACTATTGACGGACCCATGGCAGATTTAACCACATTCGACTCTTGGCTGGACATGATTCCTCCATATGTCGAATTTGCGATGAATTGCAATGATCCGGAAATGCCGCATTTGGACGAATTCCTCGAAAAATTGGCAAAGCGCAATATCATTGCGAATTTGACGGTGAATCAAATGCATTTTATGAAGCATTTTGATAGATTTGCTGATTGGAGTTCAGGGGGTCTTGTTCATGGTATTGGTGTAAGCGTGCATACCATCACCGAGCGTACCATTGATTTACTGGGTAAATTGGACAATGTGGTTGTGCATACCATTAATGGTATTTTGAGCCCTCATACCATGTATGCGCTCGCAGATCATAATCTTAAGCTCCTCATTCTGGGTTATAAGGATATTGGCCTAGGTCGAAAGTTTAAGTCCATGCGTCCAGTTGAGGTTGAACAAAACATGCGGTGGCTCTATCTTAATATTGACCGCATGTGTAGTCGCTTTGATGTAATCAGTTTCGATAACCTCGCAGTCAAACAGCTTAATTGTCGGAGATTTGTGAAGGATTGGGATAAGTTTTATATGGGAGATGATGGTACTCATTCGATGTACGTTGATCTCGTGCATAAAACGTATTCCCGCAGTTCCTTGATGAGTGAGGACATGCGTATTCCCTTTGATGCTTCCACAAATATTCGGGATATGTTTGCAAACATTCGTATTGATTAAAAATATGATGGATATTGATAAGGTAAAGACAGAAACACGTACACTTCGAGCATATTTGGCCGACATGTATCGAGATGTTCTGGATAAAGCAGGAAACAGCTACATGGCTCATCTCAATTATGTGGCCGACGTGTCCTATTCCTTTGGTGTCAGCATGGGACTAAATGACGAGGAATTGCGTATCGTTTATGTTCTTGGATTGATTCATGATACGTTGGAAGACTTGCCTGCAGGCATGGATGCAGAAGCGCTTATCCAAGAAATTACGTATCGGATTCCGTCTGATTACTTTCCTACCATGTACACCGAATTTAGCGATGCATGGTTAAGGATTACGCGTAGTAAGGGAATGACGTACTCTCAATATCTCGAACGCGTTAAGGGCAACAAATATTCGTGTATTGTGAAGACCGCGGACGCCTCGGATAATAGCAGACTCGAACGATTCAAAATCTGTGATCGAACAGAAGAAAACAAAAGACATTGCCAAACGTATGCCAAGCGCTCTATAATGTTGTTAAAGCATTTCAAAAGCACATACAACAAGGAGTAGCATAAATGTCCAACGCGAAGTTTCTTCACGCGTCCGTAAGTGATTACCAGCTTCATAACGATAGGTTTTTTGATATCGAGTGTTTGGTTGGTCTTTGCGAGCCTGATGAATTCACCAAGAAGAATTACGAGGTGAAGGACAGTTTTACCGGCGGGAAGGAGCTGTGCCTGGATGTATTGATTAATTTGCACGCACACGCAAACAATGAGGGCAATATTGGCGATCGTTATGATTACAAGGTGAGGTTCTGCCCGTATCACGTAACTGTAGCGGTGATTGACAACTCCCTTTGCATCGTAAAGACCGAAAGCGCCTATAGCAATTATCCGAAGATTGATGATTTTGGGACTTTTTATACTCCGAATATGACGAAGAAGTTCCGTCGTTCCATCATTCATCGTAATATGTGGAATGATCGTCCGAACGAATTTGCGTGCATTTCGTGTGCGATTAATAAGTTTCTTTCTGTTAACGAGAAGACCATCCGCGATCTTCTTGCGAATTAGGATGACAATGACTTACAATATAAGACGTGGTGTTTTTGAAACAAACAGTAGTAGCACACATTCCGTGTCCTATGATTATAGGGACGACTCCATTAATCGTGTGTGGGAGGAATCGATCCATGTTCCTGTTGATTGTGGGATTTGCACGCTCTCAACGGGACGCTATGGGTGGGAGCTCAATAGTTATAACACCGCAACTGACAAGGCGCAATACCTATTGACGTATTGTCTTTACAATCTCCGTAGTGATATGGCATGGCGTCCGTGGGCATATTGGCCCCTTGATGTATATGAATATCGAAAGGACGAGAACGGACTATATTGCGATAAGATCAACGATCTCGAAAAACAGTACGGATTTAATAGAAAGCTTTACCCTCTCAATGTTATTTCCCATATCGATGAGGTGTACACGAGACGGCGTAAGCTAAAATACCGTATGGTTGTCGATTTCATCAACGGGGACATTGAATGTGCACAAAATCCAGAGGATGCATCATGGCGTTACATGCATGATTTGGAAAACATTTTGGACATCTACAAAACGTATAATGATACCCATATTGACACGTTCGAGTTGCCATACCACGCCTGGGAGGACGCATATGTTGATGACCAAAGTGTGGTGGGTGATCTTTCAGAATGGTGTTCGTATCACGGTGTGAATAGTTTGATGTCCTTTATTTTTGATCCGGGATACGCAGTTAATACCGACAACGACAATTATTAAGAATTCCTATGACATATTTTGAACAAATAACGGAAACGAAGAAGGTTGAACAGCCGCACGAAGACAACAATCCTCTGGAAATGGTATTATTTTTTGAGGCGAGGGTATATTCTTCCCACACCGAGGATAAGGACGAGGTTGAGGAGACCATGCAGCGAATTCCTCTCGGAGTTGTACGATATGAGGAAGATGAATACTATGGTACCCCATCATGGGCTAATCTTCTTTATTCTTATATCCAGGATAAGATTGTTTATGCAAAATCCGATGTCGACCGCTTGTATTTTGACGAAGCTTCCATCGTAAGTTGCACCACGCTTTTTGATTTGGTTCGTGCCGATAATATTATCCGTAGGCATTGGGCGGAACATAACCACGAACCCAATCATGCGTTTGATATTATGATTCTTCGTTCAGAACGCTTGGAAGATCCTCGCAAGCTTCCGTTTGATAATGATCGTCGCGATGAACCGTGTGATATTAATTCGATTATTATTTCGTGCAGATTTGTTCGTTCATTTACTTTGGGGGTTTAAAACATGGGCGCCGATGCAGAAACCATTGACAACATCGTAAAGAAGCTTAATCTCGCCCAACCGTCTTTTAACAAGGAAGACGCGGTGTGGGTGGCCAATAAACTTGTTGATGAGGTAATTGAGGAGTTCTCGCAGAAGTTTGAGGACGTGTTGCAAGAAATTCGTAGTAAGGGGATTCAATACTTTAATCGCGAAGATTTTAACCTTTCCGACGATGAATGGGAGGAGGTTGTGAATTTCGCAATCATGTATGGGCTGGGATATGTGCTAAGTCGTAATGACTTTACCCCGGATTATCGAATTCGTGTCAGCACCAATGCAAGTAATAAGGGTAAGACTTATGATATCATTCGCAAGCGGGTGGCCCAATTGCTTGAACACGAATATCGCGACGGCGGGAAGTCGCATGCAAAGGCAATCGTTCTTAAGGAATTGATCGATTTTTGACAATTCGTGCAAAGTAAGTTATAATATGGACATTCACCAATATTGAAAGGATTATTGACATGGGCGACCATATCGCTGATACGATTGCAATCCCACCAGGAGAGACCCTTCGCGATGTGATCGAAGGTTCGGACATTACCTACGAAGAATTCGTAAAGCGTATGGGATATACACGTGGTTATATTGACGCGGTGATGGCTGGATATATCGCCATTACTCCCGAATTTGCCAAACGGGCGAATGATATCCTATGGAAGCCTGGTCTTAGTCCAACAACGGAGTTTTGGCTGAACCTTGAATCGCTTTTCCGGCAAGATTTGGCGGTTCTTCGCCAACTAAATGAGGTTAAGGAGAACAATATTGTCCAGTGACAACATGGTTTATACCATACATGACTATAATCGCGATCGCGAGGCGCCCGAGTTTTTCGAGTTTCGTGGCCCCAACGATAGCACGGTATCCGTGAGGAGAAAGGATTCACCCGTCGAGGACACCGATTATTCCATGAATTATATCGTTGTTCTGCTTCGGGATAAATTGGTGAGGTATCGTGACGAAATCCTTTCGCATCACACAGTAGACGATGCATATGAGGATTATGGTCTTAAGCTCGTTGATCAATGCATCGATGATGCCGATATTCTGATGGAATATTTCGATTTAACGGATGTCTATTCCGTCGAAAATAACTATAACACGGTTAAAGGTGAATTGGCTCAATTTCACAAAAAGTATGGTAATGCCGTTATATGGACGGATGCGACTCAAATCGTCAAATCCACATGGAGTAAATGCACAAATTTAGAAACTGCGAAGAATGCTGCATCTGAATATGCAAATCTCCTAAGAATGCAGGAAAACAATATACGGACAATTAATACTCGTTTTTTCGATACCATCCGTGATAATTACATGAATTGGTGGGATTGATGGCAGAAATAATGTTTATCGACTTACACGATCAGGCATTAATGAAATCGATGGAACATGATATGCTGATCGTTTTAAAGGATGTTGGCGAATCTCCGTCTGAATTAACTGTACTAAATCGACTAATTCGATCGGTCGACGTCATTAATGAAAATCTTTATGCTAATTTGGCCATGATTGGCCAAGAAGTCGAGGTTTTTGGGTTAAGGGCTCTTCGCAATTACATAACGAGTGAGGAGCACGATATTTTGTATGACGCGGGGATGCCAACAAATTCAGGATTGAATTATACTCGTCCCATTAACGAATGGATGAATGCGTATCATACCATTTTTGTGAACGTGGCTGTGCGATATACCCTTGAAATGTATAGGATGTTTCATAACGGTCTTTCGTATAAGCTTCTTTACTGTTGGGACGACTATCGAAAATCGCTTCAACATAATACAACAAGGAATTAACCATGCACTATACCAATATTTCGAAAATCCTCAATAAAAATCGTAAGCTTTTAACCCTCGAGGATTATACGGATCTTTATGCGTTTGTCGATGAATGCATGAAGTTTGATGTTACCGAAGCAATGGCCAATGATGCTTTGCGCGCAACAAAGCTGATGTATTTGTTTATTATCGAACATCTCAACGATAACGCAGGATCTTATCCATTTCAGCCGTATGTCCCGCTTTATCCTTCCTATGAGCCGTGCACAAAGCGGCCTAATACTGGGGATGACCCTATTACCGGACCAATTGTTACTCTGGCAACAGCAATTAGGGAGACAATCGAACCGTCCTCAGCACGTTTGGATTTAAACGCATGAGCGTTAAGTATGATCGATAGTTCCGAAAGGAGAATACTATGACAACAATTACAGGTACTGGAGGTGGTCTCGACGTTGGTGCATTGTTCAACAAGGCTTTTGATAAGGTCAACGAACTCGGCAACACGCTGACCAAGCAGATGGAAACCCTCAATGCAAACGACAACCAGGCCATGCTCAAGATGCAGTTCATGGTTGGGCAGTACAATGCCATGCTGGAAGCCACTTCTTCTGTGACGAAGTCCCTCGTGGACGAGTCCAAGCAGATGGCCTCGCGCACTGGTTAATGTCATCGTGGTGTATGTGACAAATCATCGGTCATCCCCATGGCAGTATTGTATTGAACTCAATACTTGCTATTATCACAATTATCGTTATAATAAGGATGTTGGGTGAAATATCCCGAGAATAAATGAATTAATATGGAGAAATAATGTATGTCAAGGTACTCTGACCGTCCTATTGTGAATAGCTCGAGTTCTGGTATTGGGTTTTGTGGACTACTGACCATTTTGTTTATTGGTCTTAAGTTGTGTGGTGTGATCGATTGGAGTTGGTGGTGGGTTTTGGCCCCTCTTTGGATTCCTACGATTTTGGTCATTATCATTTTGCTGATTGCTTCCGTTATCCTTGTGAAGGGCAATCATAATAAGTGGTCGTGATCGTATACGGGATTAAAAATGAAAATTGGGTATTCGACACGCGCAATTTGTGCGCTGGGGTTTTACCTCGTTTTTATGATTGCGGTATTAATGGGAAGTGCCTATATCGCATCAGTTTTGGGCGCATCCCAATCCTTTATTTCCGCTCTCGCAATTGTTGAAATGCTTGTTTTGATTTATTTGCCCCTTGCGTTTCATACTTACTTGGATCGTGTAATGGAAAAGGATGAAAATGATCGACCGTAGTGATTTTGTTGAACAATTTCGTGAAGCCACGTGGCCAGTACTCTGTGATCTTATCAAAAGCCGATGGTTCTGGCGCGAAAGGGATGGTTGGGCGACATCCCAATTGGTTTATCACGAAAATCCCATGGTTGATGGCGGTATTGATATTGTATTAACGTTCCGCGAATATCAGGAGAATAATAACATCGAATTTAATAGTGCGATTACCGTGGAGGTACGCACACCTGGCATTTCAAGCGGATTCGGTACCCTTATGTGTGTCCGCATGGACAACGACCCGAAGACTGTCGAGGAACTGTACAACCTGTTGCAGGAACGCACCTGTGATCCTGTGCAGTTGGCCGAAACGCGTATATTGTGGAAGCAACCCACCGAAGTTAAGCAATTTACGGACGATTGCGCTGTATCCGTCGGTCCATATGCCGGCTTGCCGAAAGAATCTGGTACCGTGCTTGTTATGTTCGATTCCAAATATGCCAGCGCAAATCTGCCGGATACATCAAAGGTTCACGTCGCAGAATATGATCTTCGGCAAAACTCTTTCATCATTGATGGACGGGCATACTTCGCTAATGCTATCAAAGCGTGGGCAAAGTTCCCCGAACAACCGGATAAGTTTTCTCATTTCAAATCCCAGTAATGTTGATAAAAAGTGTTACCTCTGTTATAATGACATTAAACAAACGGAGGTAACACGTATGTCTAAGATTACGATTCCTGGAAAGATTCTCCTTTCCATCCTCAACGAAAACAATCTGACCCTGACCGATTTTGCCGAACGTCAGACTACGTTTACGAATACCGAACTTGCAGATATTGTTACCGGTCGTCTTTACATCGACGAGCCTCTCGCCGAACGTATTGAAAAGGCGACCAAATATCTTCGTGGTCATCTTTCGAAGGTACAGTGGCTCGGAATTCAGTACGCGTACGATCAGTGTGTTAATGCTGCAAATCCTTAGAGGGTACCATGAAAAATCGTTGCGAAACCATCATTGAATGGATACTGTGCCACGCCTTCATTTTTTGGACGGGGTGCGTCCTATCACTTCTCCTTTTTTGGTTTATTGCGATTTTGATGAGGGATTTCGCAATAGTCTGACATAACTTGCCATATTCTCAAAATATGCGTATAATGGTTCCGTATCAATAAGGAATGCAACAAAATGAATAACAATCACGAAATTATCGAATCCCTTCGCAACAACGCGTACGTTAAGGAAAAGGATTGCGGTAACAATGTTCATAGCTTTAATTTTACGCGTAAGGCGTTTTATAAGAAGGTATGGAACGCCCAGACTGTGCGAGCCCGCGGTCTTTTCGTGAATGTTAATACCGATGAGATCGTGGCGCGTTCCTATAATAAGTTCTTTAATCTGGGCGAGATGGAAGATGCTGACGTCACGTTGGCCAAGCTCGCATATCCGGTTCGTTGCTATGTTAAGGAAAACGGTTACCTTGCGATGTGCTCGTGGGATCGCGGCAACGATTGCCTTTTTGTGGCTTCGAAGTCGTCCACGTCCGGATGGTTTGCAGGACGTGCACGTGAGTTAATTGTCGCGACGCTCTCCGAAGAAGCCATTGATTATCTTAAGAATCACAACGTTACGATGATTTTTGAGGTGATTGATCCGGTTAACGATCCGCACATTATTCGTTATGAGGAAGCGCATGCTGTGTTGCTGGATATTGTTGATAACCAGTTTGACTGCAATTTCATGGACGATGATGAGGTAAATGCGGTGTCGTGCGCGTTTAACGACCATGGTACGAAGTATACCCATCGTAAGATTTTGTTTACCGTATGTGCATCTGAAAACGCACTGCGTGATGTTCTTCATCAGATTGATGATACGTGCACGGATCTTGAAGGCTTGGTGATTGTGGATAACCGCGGTTTTCGGGTAAAGTTCAAGTCCGCATACTATCGTTTCTGGAAGCTCGTTCGTGGTGCTGTGGGTAATGCGCAGAAGGTACGTGAACGGTTTGACCTTGCCGACCGTGATTATTATCGACGTGCCTTGGCGTGGCTGGAATCTGAGGCGGGTATGGATGCAGTATCAAAGTGCATGATCTCCGAGAATCGCCTCAACGTTGTCCGCCTCGCCAACGTTTTTGAATCGACTGCCCTCGGTACGCGACCTTAATTAATAATACGCGTATATTCTAAAGGATTATTAAATGGATAAGGATCGAATTGACTGGGCATGGAATAACATAAACGATATTATTCCGCCAAAGATCGGGTTGTATCGGATTAAAATTGTTAAGCATATCAACGGTGTAACCGATATTTTGGTTACACGGGCCCGTTGGGACGGTAAAACGTTCTGTTACGAACAACCGATTTTTGGTCCAATTGATGAAATTTATTGGCGCGAATATCGACCTAGTCAGGACGAGCTTAAGCGCTGGAGGGGCATTTCTCGTTAATATGGGTGACGTATGAACGATTTTCTTAGCGTATGCTTTTGGACAGCATTGGCTGTTTTTGTGGCAGCGACGTTGTTTGATTGGAAATTCGAATACAGGATCGCCGAGCCTGACAGTATTGGGTGTCGCTATTTTAGAATTGCAGCGGAGACTCATAATTTTAATCTGAGTATTTGCAGTAAAAGGTGATAAAGTGTCCGATTACTTTTTTGACGACCATGAAATGTTTGAGGCCGCATACAAATTAATTTGTGATCATATAGAAACCGCCGAATACCATCATTTTGCAGATCGACAATACGTGCTGTGCTTGATCACACTGTCCAACGGCGTCGATTCCCTCGGTGTATGCGATTATAAAAATTCTCCGGATGCAACACTCGATTATAATTTGGAAAATGGCAAGGAACAGGCAGAGGGTATTGCTTTTGAAAATGCCGTATCCAATGTATTGGACTTGATGCGCGAGGATATTGCGCGTTGTAAGTATAATTGGATACCTTTGTTTTTGAAAAAGAACCGATAAATTTGAATCCACCACGATCAAATTGGGGTATCCCAATGACTAAGATATAGAATGTGGGAAAGGATGATGCATATGCCGCATATGATTAAGTATCGTTTGGCCGCAGAAATTGCGGCACTTATCCTCACAGTTTTGTTTATGCTGGGCTTTTCGATACCCCTTATCGAAAACGAAACGGATTATATTACACAAATTATTGAAGTCATCAGTCTTCTTGTCGCAATTGCCCTGGCTGGGGTGATCATTGTCGTGGACTATGGTATAATTCGCGATATGGAATAAAACAATGCGGGCGTAGCTCAATGGTAGAGCAGAAGTCTTCCAAACTTATGACGAGGGTCCGATTCCCTTCACCCGCTCCATAATGGAGACCTTGGTGTTAATGGTTAGCATCACGGATTGTGATTCCGTTGGAGTCGGTTCGAGTCCGACAGGTCTCCCCAACAAAAAAAAAATACCCTATAAGTAATATACCCCTTAAGACAAAACAAAATGCAGTTTATTGATTGTGTGAAGGAACAGATCGCGCTTCTGGAACAACAGGATTTGAGCGCCTTGGACAAGGAAAGTGCCAGCGTGCAAGAGCGTCTCAAAAAGGACGGTTATTCGATCCAAAAGGTGACAGGGGCCAATAACCAAACGCGTTGTATTTTTCTCAATGTACTGGGTGATCGCGTCTCCGTGCTAAATGCACTCGAAAAGAAGGGATATGGCAAATATAACAAACATAGCAGTCGATCTGGCGTGGGCGAAATCGCCGTAACCAATAAAATCGTCATCGTCGCAAAACCCCCTCGAAATCCCAAATTGGGTAATAGTAATATTGATGACCTGCGGGAATGTTCCGTGTGCGTAATTCTCGATGCGCTAAGAAAAGCGAACAATGTCGAAGCACCAAAGGACTACGTTATTTCGTACATCGAGAAGCTCGCAAATGGCACGGTATCTGATGGAAAATTGGATATCCAGACTTCATGCAAAGATATTTTGACATATCTGAGCGATGATGCCCGGTATGATATTAGTGTCACCAACGCAAAAACAATTTACACCTATCTATCCTCCAATGCTCCCAATTGGAAGAAGTACGTAATTCATCACAAGAGCAAGTTGTTCGATGACATTAAGAAGAAGGGTGCCTCATTGTCTGGACTAAATCGCGATAAGTGGAATCCTTCCGATTTGATGATCATTAAGCAAGGCACCGCTGTACCAAATTGTGACAGCCTTACCGATTTTAATAAATGGGTGCATCCCGAACAATTGGAGGAAGCCGATGTTATCGGTATTAGCCTTAAGGATAGTCACGAACATGCGCGTCATGGGAAATGCAGTCTGGCTTCGCTAGATCGTGTGACAAATCGGCATCTTTTCACAAATCATCGCCAATATGACGACTTTGATGACGCCTTTAAGCGTGATATGACAGTGGCATTGAAGAGCATTGCCAGCCATTTGTCACAAGTGAAAGTGTATAATCTGCCGACTGAGCGCACTTTTGATGCCTGTATCGAAACGAATAAAAAGCTTAAGCTTGCTGTGAACTATTTCCGCAGTCTTCCGGTGGCGATCAATTGGTTGGCGAATATTGCTAACGACAAGGATCTCGCCGCAGTGATTACCGACGCCTATTGCATTGCATCGAGTACCCACACAAATAGCTGTTCGTACTATAAATGCGAGGCCTCGCATATGACGGATGTTCATCGATCTACGGACGCAAGTGTTAAAATTCGCAACGTGTTTGTCCCGCTTACAAAGGACGCCTCGATTGTTTTTATGGTTACTGTGGATAAGGGCGGCGAAAAGACGGATGCCAAGATCTCCCTGCGTTCGGACGGGCGCACTCTCATATTCGAGGTTGAGCCCAATAGGGGTATTCGCGGACAAGAACAGGCAGTCGCAATTGGAGAACTGTTGACAAAGAATCCGAAATTCTTTGGTGATTGACCAACATAAAAAATAAAAATTTTGCAATAATTTATGGTAGTGATGGTTTTTCCTCACTACCATATTTTTTTGTTCGTCTATATAATACCAATCATTAAGAAGTTCATTAAAAATTTGGAACGATTAAAGATGAAGACAAAATCTTCGAATCGTGTTGCCAAGCATTGAAAGATGCTATATAATTCGATTCGAAGGTTGCAAAAAGTGCAAAGCACTAAATAGCGAACCTTCCATAAAATGGTGTTGACAACCATTTTAAAATGAGTTACAATATCGTTTATGAGGTTCCTTAAAAATTTGGATGAAAGAAGTTCAGATTAGAACATCACAAAATGATGTTGACAAGTTTCGCAAGATGCTTTATAATATCACTTGTGAGGTTCTTTAAAAATTTGGATGTGAGACATTCAAATTTGAATATCATTAAGATCAGGTTGCTTCCTAAGTAAATTTGATTTATAATGATTGCAAGTCGGAAAGAGATCGATTTGCTCCACCGTAGTTCAGCGGGTAGAATGCCGGACTGTGGAGGAGCAAAGGGTTGTGAGCTTAATCTCACGACCAGAACAAATGCTCTTTAAAAAGAAGTGCTATATAAGAATGGACACCCATTCTTGCAAAGGATGCGTTGAGTACTCTTTGTTTTTGATTCCGTACGGGCCGGCTAGGCGAAGGTCTCGGACTGTTAATCCGAAGGCACCGAAAGGTGGCGAGGTTCGAATCCTCGGTACGGAGCCAAAAGTTAAGAGTATTCAAAGGCACAAAGGCATAAATACCCATGTTCAAATAGCAAGAAAGAGTAGAGACTGCAATCTCCACCCTTTCTCTAAAATTTAACATAGGTGTATTATGTCAAATTCTACAAATACTTATACGTGTAAGTTTTGCAGTAAATCGTTCAAAACCGCTCACGCTCTCCATTGTCACGAATGGCGTTGTCCTAGTAATCCTGAAAGAAAACTTCCTCCTGTATCGGATAAGGCAAGAAAAATCCACTCCGAAACAAGACAAAGACAAATAGCTGAAAGTTTGACAAAATATTGTAAATTTTGTCATTGTAAGGGATTTAAGGATGTAGTGCAACATGAGTTACATTGTGCATATAATCCTAATAAATTGGTTTATAAAAAAATAACGGATCATTCCAACGACAATTTAAAACCAAAATTTCCTAGATCTAACAATGAAAGGTATGTTAAATTAAAAGAGGAAAAGGACAAGGCTTATTACGTACATCGTATAAGATCGAATAATGGGGATTTATTGGATGTTTCCAAATTTGAAATTGAAGTATATCGGGAAAATCATCCAAGATGCGAAGTATGTGATAGAG
>Ga0310694_10000654_pt1 | contig 43871 bp, 39 predicted proteins | sample 174DNAGHGhighgp2_FD_203884 | JGI IMG/M metagenome (GOLD analysis project Ga0310694, IMG submission 203884) | Sheep rumen microbial communities from Palmerston North, Manawatu-Wanganui, New Zealand - 1742 DNA GHGhigh gp2 (v2) (version 2) | ecosystem: Host-associated > Mammals > Digestive system... | reverse complement strand
AATATTAGTGAATAATATTCATTCTGCTTTTGTGTTCCATTTAAAGATTCTTCACTATATATTTATACATGTTTGTTTTGAAATTGCGTTGTTTACGTAGTGTTTTTTACTGCGAAGTTTGAGTTATTTATAAAGGCAGTATTGAGCAATGGAACAGTATAAAAAAAGAGGAAAACTGGTGTGACGAACATTCTAAAAGTTCTATAAAAACAATAAAATGTTCAGATGGAGAAATACTTTTGCAATAAACAATTTTGTACACCAGCAATATAGCAAACAAAAAGTTCTCTCAGCTTCTGCTGCGGGAACTTTTTTTAATTGCACCGTAGGTGCCTCCTTTTCCGGAAAGGTATGCCTTCGGCATGCTATTTATAAATATCACTTACGTGTTAGCCACAAAATAAAACAAAGTTACTATTCACGGCCAAATAATGTAAAATAGAAAAATTGATAATGGTGCTGCAAACATTGAAAATGCGATGTTTGCAGCACTATTTTTTTGCGAAAAAATGCACAAAAAAATATAGTGGTATTTGTTTAAATAGATACCAACAAAACTATTGACATTTTTGTTGGTATGTGATATAATAATAAGTACCAAGTATAGAAAGGAAGCTGAAATCATGTCGATTGTACGCTACACAGATAAGAAAACCGGAAGAGTGGTTCTTTATGAATCAACATCACACTACGACCCTGTAACCAAACAATCAAGACCAATACGCAAGTATCTTGGAGTGGAAGATCCGGTAACGGGAGAACTGATACCGTCTACAGGAAAGCCGGGCCGAAAGGCTAAATCAGAATCAAATAGCAATACTGTTGAAACGAAGGTAACAGCAGAACCGGATTACAAGGAAATCATAAAAAAACTAAAAGAAGAAAGTATACAGAAAGATAAAAGAATCAGCGAACTTGAAAAACAAAATGCTATTCTGAAAAATCACTTACTGAACATAAAGGAATCAGCAGAAAGAGCGCTGGAACAGAAATAAAACAGAACAGGAAGCAAGCTATGAACAGGCAGTTTTTTATCAATACATCATTACAATATGAAAATAAAAGACTTAAACGTCTGGTAAAAGAATTTGAAAATGGTGACAGGTATAAAAAACTGCAGCATAATCATCACCTCATATATCTTGGCTATCAGAGGCGGATAAAACAGCTTAGCAGACAAGTTCAGTCATCAAAAAATACAGTGAAGAAAGTACTGGATATCTGGTACGAACAGCTTGTAATTGAATGTGAAAATCATACAAAAGAGCTTAATGAAAAAATAGATACAATCTGTAAATTAAGACAGGAAAACTATGATTTGTTCTGTGAGTATCAAAAAAAGCTTGCTAAGAAGGATGAAGAATATCGAAAAGCACTTGACGAGAAAGACACCATAATAGAAACACTTAAAGCCGAGATCCGGCATATGAAAGCGGTACAGGACAGAGATGGAACCAATACATCTCTGCCTACATCGCAGACACCAATCGGGAAATCAAAAGCAAGACCAAACAGCAGAGAAGAAACCGATAATTCCAAAGGAGGCCAAACAGGGCATAAAAGATCAGAGCTTGAACCACCTGCAGAAGAAGCAATAACTGATATAACGGAACATTGTTTAACTGAAGATGACTGTTGTCCGAAATGCAAAAAAGATGAGTTTGAATATACCGGAAAAACAGAAAACCGCTATGAAATAGAAGTAGAAGTTAAAGTAAAGAGGGTGAAGCATAAGTATTACGTCTACAAATGTAAGAATTGCGGGACACTGGTGATCAGCAGAACGGCACCTGAAAAAAGAACGAAAGTAAGATATGGAGCAAACGTACAGGCAATGATACTTGTTTTGCTGAATATTATGAATTCGTCAATAAATAAGGTTCCTGTATTCTTTCAGGGTATAACAAACGGAGAGATCAGTCCGAGTGAAGGGTATGTAGCTAAAGTACAGGCCAGAGCCGCCAAAGCACTGGCAGTTTTTCATAATGATTTGCGAAGGGAGTTACTTAAAAGACTGCTCATTTACTGGGATGATACCGTGGTTTACGCCGACACCAAAAGAATCTGCCTGAGATTTTACGGAGACGAAAGAATCGCGTTCTTTGCAGCCCATGAAAACAAAGATATGAACGGAATTCTTCTGGATGGAATACTTGAAAATCTTTCTGCTGAAACATCTGTTATGCATGATCATAACAGCATCAATTACAATGAACGTTTTGTGTTCATAAATATTGAGTGTAATGCACATTTGCAGCGCGATCTTCAGAAACTTGCAGATGAAACCAATCATGAAGTACTGCTTGAAATAAAAGCATTGATATCAGCAACGATAAAAGACCGAAAGAATCTGATACAAGCAGGAACAACACGATTTGATGATGGATATCTTGAAAATTTTGAAAGCAGGCTTACAGAACTTCTGCAAAGAGCAGAAACGCTGGCAGAAGCGAATACATCAAAATATTCAGGCGGTCGGGAACGCGCTCTGATACGCAGAATCATAAAATATCGCAGCAATTACTTCGCCTGGGTATATGATTTCAGTCTGCCTACAACAAATAATCTCTCAGAACGAGCACTACGTGGGACGAAAACAAAAATGAAGGTGTCAGGTCAGTTCTCATCTTCAAAAACAGCAAATAACTATGCAATGATTCGTACATACATTGAAACATGCCGAAGAAATGGAATCAACGAATATGATGCATTAACAAGATTATGTGGTGGTAAACCATATACTGTCGAAGAAATATTTGCTGAATGTGAATAAGAAAAAATACAGCACCATCAGGCCGGTAATAAAACCGGTCCAGTGGTGTTGTTTTCTTTTACGCTGGAAAAATTAGGCCGTGAATAGTAACAAAACAAAATAAAACCATCATCATTTACAAAAAATCAGTTGCTAATTCATACTTTATGTGTTATAATCGTAATCAACCGAATTCAATTCTGACAAAGGAGCAAAATGTACCATGTCCGATATGAACAAAGAAATGAGAGTTGTACTGTATCACATCGATGATACTGATATAGATGTAAATGCAGTTATACAGAACGACAGCATCTGGATAACGCAAAAAGCTATGGCGCAGTTATTCAACTGCTCGTCTGATAATATTTCTTTACACTTAAAAAATATTTATTCAGACGAAGAACTTGATCCATCTTCAACTACCGAGAAAATCTCGGTAGTTCGAAAAGAAGGAAACAGAAACGTCAAAAGAGCTATCGACTTCTACAACCTCGATGCAATTATCTCCGTCGGTTACAGAGTCAATTCCAAACAGGCGACAAAGTTCAGAATATGGGCGACATCCGTTCTGAAAGAATACATGCTGAAAGGTTTCGTCCTTGATGATGAACGCATGAAACAGGGAGAAAACATTTTCGGCAAAGACTATTTCAGAGAACTCCTCGAAAGAGTACGCTCCATCCGTGCAAGCGAAAGACGTATCTGGCAGCAGATCACAGATATTTTTGCAGAATGCAGTATCGACTACGACAAAACTTCTGATATAACCCAGAAGTTCTATGCGACGATTCAGAATAAATTTCATTATGCGATCACCAGAAGTACTGCGGCAGAAATAATATATGAAAGAGCCGATCATTCAAAGGAAAACATGGGTCTTACAACATGGAAATATGCACCCGACGGAAGAATACTGAAGTCAGATGTTTCGGTAGCTAAGAATTATCTGGATGAAAAGCAGATACGTCAGCTTGAAAGAGCTGTATCCGGATATTTCGATTATATCGAAGATCTTATTGAACGTGAAAATACATTTACCATGGAGGAATTCGCGGCGAGTGTAAATGAATTTCTTGAATTCAGAAAATATGATATCTTAAAGGATAACGGCAAAGTATCGCATAAACAAGCGAAAGAAAAAGCCGAAGCTGAATACGATATTTTCAACCGCACTCAGCATATCTATTCTGATTTTGATAAAGCTGTCAGACTGATTGACAGCAGGAAATGAAATATATCTGTAACGGTCGCCGGCTATGGCGGCCGTTTTGAGTATATTCAAATTTTGATTATGTCTTTATCTATGATTTTTTATGAGATAAAGACACGTTTGAGCACAGTCTATCAAACTACGTATTTACGTAGATTTATTGATATCTTCGATTTTGACCGTGTCTTTATCTGCGTTTTTTAGATAGATAAAGACACGATTGAATTGACTTTGAGAATACAAATTGCTATAATATAAATATGAATAATTTAATCGGAAGAAAAAGAGAATGTGAAAGACTTGAAAAATGCATGACAGCTTCAACAGCGCAGCTGATAGTTGTTTACGGCAGAAGACGAGTCGGAAAAACATTCCTTATAAATCAGTTTTTTAAGAATAAGTTTGAATTCAAGTTCACCGGGGCTTTTAATCAGGAAAGAAATATCCAGCTGCGAAATTTTTCTGATGAACTAAACAGAAGGTCTGGAAAGGAGAGGCCTGTCCCAAAAGACTGGATTCAGGCATTCAGCTATCTCAGAGAATATACGGAAACATTGTCACCGAATCAGAAACATGTGTTTTTCATTGATGAAATGCCATGGCTTGATACGCGTAATTCTGGATTTCTTCCTGCGTTTGAATATTTCTGGAATGATTACGGTTCATGTAAAGATAATCTGGTGTTTATAATATGTGGTTCATCTACTTCCTGGATGATTGAAAATATCGCAGATAATAAGGGCGGGTTATTCAACAGACAGACATGCCGGCTGTATCTTGAACCGTTTTCTCTTGGTCAGACACGTGAATATCTTAATTCAAAAGGCATCAGCTGGTCTGAGTATGATATTGCTGAATGTTATATGATCATGGGTGGTATCCCGTATTATCTGAGTCTTCTTGACAGTGATCTCTCATATGTCCAGAATATCGATAATCTTTTTTTCAGAAAAAAAGCCGAACTGTGGGATGAATTTGACCATCTGTATCATACACTTTTCACGAACAGCGACAGATACATACAGGTAGTTGAAGCACTTTCTGAAAAGAAAATGGGATATACCAGAAAGGAACTGTCAGAAAAAACAGGTATTGCTCTGAACGGAAATCTGACAAAGATCCTTGACAATCTTATTAATTCCGGATTTGTAAGAGCATCCGGTTTCTACGGAAATAAAAAGAAAGAGACTCTTTATCAGTCATCGGACTATTATTCAAATTTCTATTTCAGATTCATTAAAGACAACCATGGCAAAGACGAACACTACTGGAGCAAGGCGCTTGATATACCATCAAGAAGAGTATGGGCAGGGCTCACATTTGAGCAGCTTTGCAGAGATCATGTTGCTCAGATAAAGAAAAAGCTTGGAATTGCAGGTGTGCTTTCTGAAGAATACATATGGTTTTCAAAAGGAAACGACGAACTTGGTATTCCCGGGGCACAGATAGATCTTCTGATTGAACGCCGAGACCGTATTATCAATATTTGTGAAATAAAGTTCGCTTCGGATGAATATGTGATCGATAAGGATTATGACATGAAGCTTCGGAACAAAATAGAAACATTCCGTAAACTTACTTCGAACAAATCCGGACTTCAGCTTACGATGATCACCACTTACGGCGTGAAAGCCAACAAATACAGCAGCATTGCCGGCAGTCAGGTGACGCTGGAAGATCTTTTTGAAGAATAAACAACGCACGAATCAGTATATCTCACCTCGTATTTTACGTGGGATATGCTGATTTATTTTATTCAGATTTGATTTCAGAAACGAAAAAATAAAAAATCATCCGACACTTCACCGTGTTCGATTGTATTATAAGTGAAAGGGGGCGATGCAGTATGTCAGAAGCTTTGTTACGTACGGACAAAGAAATAACCGATATTTACATGCGTCACGTTAAAACCGTTTACCGTGTGTGCTTCGCATACATGAAAAACAAGTCCGACACTGAAGATGCTGTTGAAGAGACGTTTTACCGGATGATACGAAAAGGTCCGCAGTTTGAAAACGAAGAACACGAAAAGGCCTGGCTTATCAGGACGGCAACGAACATCTGTCTGAATATGCTGAACCACTGGCAGAGAAACAATGAAAACATCGACGATCATACCGATCTGAAAAGTCCTGAAAAAGCGGATACTGATGAGATACTGCAGGCCGTGCTTGACCTTCCTGAAAAATACAAAACCGTGGTTTATCTTTACTACTACGAAGGATATACAAGTCCGGAGATTACGGAGATCCTGCAGAAACCGAAATCGACTGTCCGGAATCATCTTCATGAAGCACGTACAATTCTTAAAGAAAGGTTAGGCGATGATTTTTATGAAAAATAAAAAGATCATTGATTCATGGAACAGTATCGCACCTGATGAATCTGCTGAAAAGCGTATGCTTAAAGCGATACTTGATAAAAATCATAATGCTGAATATGAAGGCTGTCCGGATGAAGGCAGTGATATTATTACGAATGAATACACTGTAAGCAGAGGAAAAACCGCTAAACAGATACTTCGTACTGCTCTTCCTGCCGCAGCCTGCATTGCACTGATATTCGGTGTGGTAAAGTTCACATCTGATCATTTGCCGGCTGGCGATAATAATGATAATGAAATAAACATTTCGACCGGTGAAACAAGCGGTACTGTCATATCTGAGATGACCGGAAGTGAAAAAAGCACAGACTCATCATTTTCATCCGTTTCGGAGATGACCGCAGTTACTGATATTCCTGCAAATTCAGATACTGATGCATCAGCTGCATCGTACGCAGAAAGTTCCGATGAAAACCAAAAGAGTTCCGAAACAGCCGGCACCACCCTGACAGGATCTCAAAAGGCTGAGAAAAAAGAAACCGAAAGAACCGTCCCTGCAAATACTGAACCGGAAACCGCCGATAAGGAAGAAAATCCGAAAACGCAGAAAGTCACTGACCCGAAATATATAACTACGACAGTAACCACAGAATCAAAACCACGTCAGACTCTTCCGGAAGTTACGACTGAAACAGAAGTAACTACAGTTACAGAAACAAATACAGGTGAATATGAAACATTTGATCTGACTCCTTCAAAAAACAATGTTGCAGAATTACTTTCATCTTATGATTTTCCGGAAGGCTTCTACGGCAACGATGAACTTTACAACATAACGCCGCAGGAAATAACCGATAAGTACGGATTCCGTATATTCAAATACGATCAGTGCTGTGAAAGTTATCTTGAATACAACGGTGGTATTTACCATATAGGAAATGGATTCGGAGGAGCCGGATCTACCTCATTTGCTGTTGCTGACCTGAACAGCGATGGTAATCTCGAACTCTATTATACATTTTCATGGGGTTCAGGTATGCATCGTTCACAGATAGGCTATTTTGACACTGCCGTCTTAACAGACTTTGCTATCGATTATTCACTTCCTGATCACGAAATAAAATTATCTTCAGCAAATGCCGCTCTCGAAGTCTGCGAAGCATCTGTTGTTGAATCAAATGGATTTGCAAACATCAAAACAACAGCCAAAGATAAAATCGGAGAACTGATTTACGAAAACGGCGCAATACAATTCAAAACTCCGGACGGTTCATTTGACAGTAGGGTACATCCGTTCCAATAATAAATCGCTGGAAACATAAAATCGAGAAAATATACCCTTCATTTCAAAAATATATTTGATTCATAACGGTCGCCGGCTATGGCAGCCGTTTTCAATTGCACCGGAGGTGCTACCTTTTAGGAAAGGTATGCCTTCGGCATGCTATTTTAATTTATTCGAGAAACAGTTGGCAAAAGGAATGTTTCTCGAATAATCTCAAATTTTTATGAAATATAAAAATAAGGCATGACCTCGCATTTACGCAGGTCATGCCTTGTTTTATTATTCAAATCTGTACTCGCTGACTGAGCAGTTCTTGACCCCGAATGATGCGTATTCATCGTTGGTCATCTCGTTGAAATACGAATGCACGACCCTCGCGATGCCATTGTGGGCAACGAGTATATAGTCGCCGCCGTCATTTTTCAGTTCATCAAGAAGATTGTAGATACGCTGTGCCATCTGAAACATCGACTCACCGCCGTCGTAACGGTTCAGAAACTGCTTTTTCGCCTCATGAAATTCCTTTCCGTCACGGGGCGTAGATTCATATTTTCCGAATTTCTGTTCGATAAGACGTATTTCCTCACGCATCGGAATGCCGCATATTTCAGAAATATGTGCCGCCGTATCCTTTGCACGGGAAAGCGGAGAATACAGTATAGCATCCGCTTTTATCCCCATCTTCTTTATCATCTCACCGGTCTCGACAGCCTGTGCATGCCCCCGCTCAGTAAGCGGACTGTCCGTCGCCCCGCATATCTTGTTTTCAACATTCCAGACGGTCTCACCGTGTCTTACAAACCAAATCATTTTCTGCCTCGCTTTTCTTCGGTTATTTTCTTCGCTTGTTTTCTTCGCTTGCTTTCTTCTTTAACGGATTATCAGATAGCCTTCGAATTCTCCACTATCTCTTTCAGCGTTCTCGGAGTATAATCCATATACGGCAGCATGCATCCGACGTTGTAGCACTCATACGGAAGATCTCTTGCTTTCATTTTTTCGGCATACTCCTTATAAGGCTCATAGTCTCTGCCTGTATGTATATGGCCATACAGATGTATATATCCGTAATCTGCATTTTTCCAGTGAGCAATCGGATAATGGCAGAGAACGACATGGTTTTCTCCGTCTTTTACAGTTTCCATTTCCTTTACCCAGACAAACTGTTTTTCAAGTTCAGCGTTCATTCTGTCATGATTTCCGAGAATAAGATATTTCCGGCCTTTGAGCTTTTTAAGAACTTCAAGTCCGGTATCATTCTTCCATGCGAAGTCTCCGAGTATATAGACCTCATCGCCGTTTCCCACTACGCTGTTCCAGTTGTTTATGATCGTTTCGTGCATCTCATCGAGTGATGAAAACGGTCTTGCGTCAAACTTCAGTGCATTCGGATGGCCTATGTGGTAATCACTGATATATCGTTTCATTGCTGCCTCCAATGTTTTCTTATGGAAACGCTGATTTATTCATAAATCAGCGTGGGGCTCCGGGGCGAAGCCCCGCAAATCCCACCTTCGGAAATCCGGTGAAGCCGGATTTCCGGTTTAATCAGTGTTTCCCTTATATAAATCACATGTTTCAATTATAACATTTCACCGGCGGTTTCACAATATTTTTTTCAAAGGGGTCTTCTCCAAAACGGTCAACGGTGTTATAATAACATTGACCGGAACGGTCACCGGAGGTGAGAAACAGTATGAATGAAAAGTTTTTTAATTTAAGCGAAGAAAAAAGAGTATGCATTATCAATGCCGGTTATCGTATATTTGCGGAAAACAGCTACAGAAAAAGCCCGGTAAGCGAGATCGCTGCAGAGGCCGGAATAAGCAAGTCACTGCTTTTCCATTATTTCAGAAACAAGAAGGAACTGTACCTTTACCTGCTTGAATATGCAGCCGAGATCACGTTTACCTATCTTAATGATTACAGATGCTACGAGGAAGAAGATATTTTTGAGATCATGCTCCGCGGTCTGACGGCCAAGATCAACATGATGAAAAAATATCCCGACATCACAAGATTCACACTGAGGGCGTACTACGAAACCGATGCGGAAGTTGCAGACGAGATCAAGGCACTTATAGGAAGAACCGCATCATATGGTGCAAACAGTTCAAAACTGAAGCTCGATCCGACGCAGTTCAAGGACGGACTTGATCTGGAAATGATGTACAACGACATGTATTTTGCTTCGGAAGGATATCTGTGGGAGAACACACGAAGCGGGATCATTGACGTTGACAAGGCGGAACAGGATTTCAGAAAGATGATAAATTTCTGGAAATCGCTTTATCTGAAGCAGGAATAACCTAAAGAAACGCTGATTTATTCATAAATCAGCGCGGGGGTTCGGGGCGAAGCCCCGTAAAATCCCACCTTCGGAAATCCGGCTTCGCCGGATTTCCGATTTAATCAGTGTTTCCCTAAGAGACAACACAAAGACAGTAACAAAAGAAATGAGGGAGAAAAATGAGTGTAATTAATACAGATAAACTCACAAAACGCTATGGTAAATACCGCGGAATAACCGAACTGGACCTGAGAGTTGAAGAAGGCGAATTCTTCGGCTTTATAGGCCCTAACGGTGCCGGAAAATCAACTACCATAAGGACACTTCTCGGACTTATCAAACCAACCTCCGGCAGCGCACAGATATTCGGAAAAGACATTGTTGCCGGACACAGAGAGATCCTTTCGGACATCGGATACATGCCGTCCGAAGCAAATTTCTACAGTTCCATGACAGCAGACGAGATAATAAAACTTTCCGCACGTTTAAGAAAAAAAGACTGCACCGCCGAGGCTTCACGCTTATGTGACAGACTGGGTGTTGACAGAAAAAAGAAAGTTGAAGAGCTGTCACTCGGAAACAGGAAAAAGATATCTGTTGTCTGCGCCCTTCAGCACAAACCGCGTCTTTGCATACTCGATGAACCTACCAGCGGACTTGATCCGCTCATGCAGAAGGAATTTTTCGATATTCTGAAAGAAAGAAATGCCGAAGGAAGCACGATAATGCTTTCCTCACACATCCTTTCAGAAATACAGAAAAACTGCACACGGGCTGCGATCATCAAGGAAGGCAGACTCATCGCTCTTGACAGCGTGGAGAATCTTTCGAAAACAGCTGCAAAACGTGTCACACTGCACGGCGTTACAGCCATTCCGGAAGAACTTGAAACTGCAGATGCAAATGTCACCGGCAATTCGGTAAGCTTTCTCTACAACGGCGATATCAAAAAGCTTCTGTCAGTGCTCGGCACACTGCCGCTGACAGACATGACGATGACCGAACCGGATCTTGACGAGATCTTCATGCACTACTATCAGAAAGGCGGCGAATAACATGACAGTTTACGCATGCGACATGAAAAGGAATTTACGATCACTTATCATATGGAGCCTGGCGGTAGGCGGCATGATAATGATATGCATACTGATGTTTCCGGGAATGAAAAACGAAACTGAAAAAATGGGAGCTATGTTCTCCAACATGGGAAGCTTTACCGCAGCCTTCGGAATGGATAAGCTTGATTTCGGTCAGCTTATGGGATTCTACGGCATCGAATGCGGAAACACTCTCGGTATCGGCGGCGGAATGTTTGCCGCTCTTGCAGGAATTTCCGCACTTGCAAATGAAGAAAAGGAGCACACGGCAGAATTTCTTCTCACCCACCCTGTAAGCCGCGGATCAGTAATTATACAGAAGCTCCTCGCCGCACTTACTGAAGTTCTGGTACTGAATTTATTCGTCACTGCAGTAAGTCTCGTTACCGCAGCCGCTGCAGGCGAAAGCTTTGACATGAAGAGCTTCACGCTGATCCACATCGCCTTCTTTGTTCTGCAGGCCGAAATATGCTGTATAGCATTCGGTATTTCCGCATTCATAAAACGCGGAAGTCTCGGCATCGGTCTTGGACTTGCACTGGCAATGTACTTTCTCAATCTCCTGTGCAACATGAGTGAAGATGCAGAATTTCTGAAATTCATAACACCGTACGCATATGCCGAACCGAGCAGCATAATAGCTGACAAAGAGATAGACTGCGTACTTATGGCTGCCGGTTTATGCATAGCTGCAGCCGGTGCTGTAACAGCATTCATAAAGTACAGCAGAAAAGACATTGCTTCATAAAATAAAAACGACTCATACTGAGCCGGAAAACGAAAACAAGGCATGGCCTCACTTTACGCAGGTCATGCCTTGTTTTGATCATTGTTTCTTCATGTTCCCGAAACGCACTTATTGCAGGTTTCGTAAAATTATCGCAATAAATAAAAAGTTTATACATTTACTTTTTGTTTTAGTTGATGTATAATAAAAACAGGGACTGTTCGGGGAACGTATTTGTACTGTTAAAGCCCATAAGGAGGAAAAATCATGAAAGACACAAATGTTTCCGAACTTCAGCAGTTCAGTCTGCTGGTACCTGATCCGAACGAAAAATTTTTCGAGATCAGCCCGAACACCCGCAGTGATCTGTCAGTAGAGTTTCTTGCAGAGAATATTGGTCACTGCCCTTCGGAAATAAAGCTCATCACCGATGTTCTTACCCACATTCCGACAAATCCGAAAACGATCGCATACCGTAATGACATCTATCATGAACTGAGCAGCGAACCCGAACTGTGCAGTAAGCTCCATGATATCTTCTCCTGGCTGCGTGCAAGAATGCCTGATCATTACATAAAAAAGAGCAGCGATCTTATGGTGCTGGTAACACGTCTCACTGCACTCCGGTCATATGCTTTCGCTCTTACAAAGATAAACGCACTTATCTCTAAACACGAATTTCATTCGGAAGGTCTCAGAAAGCTTCGTGACTATGTTGCCGGAATATGTGAAGGAAGCGGATTCGAAGAACTTGGAAAGGACATAGGATATGCCCTCCGGGATATCGACAATGTAAAAAGCGTTACCCTTGGTGTTAATCTTGATTCCGCTTTCAACGTTGTCGAATCAGGCCTGATATCAATAAACAGCTTCTACTTTACTGAGGAAAGCGTACTCAAAAACTTCGTAAAGTTCCACAGGAGCGACAAGTTAAACGATGACAATGAGACCCTGCAGTTTAAAATGACTACACACAAAAATGCATACGAAACGCTCGAATTAGGCGTTATGGGTACCACCACCGGCGGAAACAATATGCTGATGACCAATTTAAACAACCTCATCACCAGAATGCTTCCTTCCACTACCTCAAAAGTAAAGAAGATCATAGACAAATATGCTGATTTAAGCGGAAAGGTACTTGTCGATCTTACCGACGAATTCCTTTTCTACACAAGATTTATCGAGCTTGAAGAGCGTATAAAAAAAGCAGGTCTCCCTGTCTGCAGCGCAGAAACATCATCAGGCGACTCTGAGTTTACGAATCTTTACAATATAAAGCTTGCCATCTGCCACGTAAACGGAATGGTAAAGGAAAACATAGTCTGCAATGACTTAAGCTTTACAAAGGAACGAAACATCCACATTCTCACCGGTCCGAACCGCGGCGGCAAAACCATTATCACACAGGCGCTCGGCCTTGCTTTCATTATGTATCAGGCAAGTGTTTTCACCCCGGCTTCAGCAGCAAAATTACGTCCGTGCAGCGGTATCTACTCTCACTTCCCTGTTGAAGAGGAAAAAACCGTTTCCCTCGGTCGTCTCGGTGAAGAATCAGCACGTTTCAATGAGATTTGCAAAACTGCTGACAGCAACAGCCTGATCCTTTTCAATGAATCATTCGCAACGACCAGTCATACCGAATCTCTGTACATCGCTGAAGATGTCATAAAATATCTCTGCTGCCTCGGAACGCGTGCTTTCTTCAACACCCACATGCACGAACTCGCCGAACATGCTGAAGATTTCGGAAAGATACCGGAAGCAGTCTGCGGTGCTGACAGCCTTGTAATGGAAAACGAGAACGGAAAGCGCTCCTACAAAATGGTTCAGAAAAAACCAGACGGCCAGAGCTACGCCCGTGAGATCGCACAGAAATACGGCATAACATTCGAACAGCTGAGCCAGAACCTCAGACACGGTTCCGACGCTGTACCGGCTACCTGATAAAGACAATTTTCACCCTTATTAAAAATCCGGCATATCCGCAGCTGCGTACTTTACGTATGCAAGGATATGCCGGTTTTGCTTTTTTCAGAACGCATCTTTTATACCAGTAACAACACCTTCTCCGATTCTGTACTTACCATCGAAAAGAAAAAATCTGACGCCAGTTAATTACAATCCGAACCGCTCAAGAAGGTTATAGATCCCGTCCTCGGAAAGCACGCCTCGTTTCAGATCTTTCGGAAGAAGTCCTTTTTCGTCAGCGGCAAAGTCTCTTTTCCATGCGGAGCTTTCGTAGTAATCCGAAAGCTGTTTCAGCATTTCTTCAGAGCCGGTTTCGGCCTGTTCCATTATATTTTCGTAGTGAGTGATACGTTTTATCTGTTCTTTTACGGCTTCAGGAGTAGTAGGGAGTATCTTTTCTAAAGAAAACATTTCGAACATTTCTCCTTCCTCATCATCCGGAGCACAGTGATGTTCGTTAAAGTATTCGACTATGTGGAATCCGCAGCGATTTACGTAGAAATGAATGTTACGCTTTTCAAAATACGGAGTTACCGTACTCCATACCGTTACCTCAGGGTGCATTTCCTCTATCGCACACCATGCGGCATAGCCGATACCTTTGCTGTGTGCAGCCGGTGATACGAACAACAGTTCAAGATCACCCTGGTCGTATTCGGTTTTGATGACAACACCGCCGACGGGTTTTCCGTTCTGAACGATCCGGTATGCCGTGCCGTCATCAATTGAATCTGAGATAGTGTCGTGTGAGATTATCTCGCCGTCTTCTTCAAAGTGATCGTCACGTACACCGGAATTCTTCGAGAGCACCGTAATTGAATGCTTCCTGATTATCTTTTATAAACTGCTCGCGGTCAGATCCTTCGAGCGGAAGTAGTTTTATTTCTGTCATTTCAGTATATCTCCTTCTGTCATTTACATTTTTATTTGCATTTATAATAACATTTTTTAATTGTAAAGTCTATATGCAAACTGCATTTTTCAACCGAATAATGTGTACCAGTCAAGAAAACTTGATAATCACCGTGATTGAAACGGCTAAACAAAAATCGCCGCACGGAAACCGTGCAGCGATTTTTTTCAATTGTGCCGAAGGCACCACCATTAAAATGAGTTATCCCCTCGTTCCGAGGGGATAAAATTATAACAGCGGTTCCGGAACGGAACCGCTGTCACCTTTTTATGAGCGTAAAAAAATCTTCTTAAGCATTAAAAAATCAGATACATTCACCTTACCATCATTGTTTATATCAGCAGATGCACTGACTTCCGACTGACCGATCATCATTTTGATCATATCAATAAGATCGGCAGAATTGACAATACCGTCTTCGTTAATGTCGTATTCTGCATTATCCGCATCAAGCGGTACGAACTTAAATCCCCATTTCTCTGCAAATTCCTGAGCTGTTGAACCGGTATAACCCGAAACAGTACCATCGAATTTGCAGGTCTTCGTTCTAATTTCACCCGAAACAGAATCTTCAGCTTCTTTTCTTATTTCAAGGCACTGGTCGTTTTTGTTTTCTATTATGCAATCCGGATTAATAATTGTAATGGATTTAAGTCCAGTGCAGCTACTTAGCGCACTAATATCAAATTCAGAAACCGACTCAGGCAATACAATGGTCTTCAGCCTGGAACACATGAACGCACTTCCCTCTATTTTTTCAACTGAAGAAGGTATGTCTAATGATTCCAGATCAGTGCAAAATGAAAAAGTACCGTCTTCTATTTTCTTTAATCCATCTGGGAGCTTTACAGATGAAAGCTTCGGACAAGCCGCAAACGCTGCTCTGCCGATATATTCTACACTATCAGGTATATTTATAGATTCCAATCTTCCACATAACCCAAACGCAGTATCATCTATTCTAAGCAGCGAATCTGGCAAGGAGACATCTGTTAAGGAAGAACACCAGGCAAAAATACCAGCTCTTAACTCTGTTACCGACTCAGGAATAGATATTGACTCAAGAGCACGAGCCTCAGTAAATGCACATTGCCCAATATGTTTTACAGAATCCGGCAAGCCGACTGTTGTAAGACAGGAGTTATAGCAAAAACCGTAATCACCGATCTCAGAAACGGTATCAGGAACAGTATATTCTGTGTCTTTTTTACCACCCGGATAACGAATAAGCTTCGTCTGGTTTTTGTCATACAGTACACCGTCTTTTACCGAAAAATAATCATTATCACTATCCACAATAAATTCTTCAGTATACTTACTTTTCATAAAAACTGCCGGAGCTATTTCCTGCACACTGTCCGGAATAATATACTGTTTGTCCTGCATTTCAGACGGATAATAAATAAGTTTTGTTTTATCCTTATTATACAAAACTCCATTGTCATCACAGAAAACAGGATTATCCTTATCTACGGTTATCTTCGCTATATTACTCAATTCAGATTCATTTATAGTCGTCAGTGTTTTCGGCAAAGAAAGAATGATCGGACTGCCATCAGAAAACAGACTGCCATTAGTAGAATATACGTTTTGTAATACAGTAACTTTTACACCATTACATTCTTCCGGAATGACAATATCTACTACATTCGTTTCCTCTCCGTATACAGAGACACGTACTTCAGCATGATCGGAATAAATATAAAATATCATCTCTCCATCTGAAGCTGTCAGACATTTGTTCCCATCATCGTCAATCCATGACCCTGCTTCTATTTCCAGTGCACTCACCGTTTCAATATCAGCATATCCATAAACTGAAAAAACACCTGCCGCTATACACAGTGACAGCAATCCTGAAATAATTCTTTTCATCACATATACCCTCCATGTTTATTACAGTAAACATAAGCAGATTTTGCGTTTACTATAGAATGATAAAATTATACCACTATTCCGGTGTCAAATCAACAAAGCATAATTTTTTTCCTGTTTTCAACAGATGTTTCTGTGTGTGTTTAAAAAAGCTCCGGAAGCGTAGTCAAAACACTTCCGGAGCTTTGATCTTTTCAGAAGCTCACTTATCCTTCTTTATCTGTCTCCTGACATCCTGATAAAACAACCCGCACTCCGTGCAGTACCACACCAGTCTGCCGTAACGGTACAGAGGAATATTCAGCTGCAGATTCCACTCCGGATACTGTTTGTATATCTGCACGCTGCTGTCAGTCAGAAATGCAACGAATGAAATGTAATGTTCCTTTGTCATGGAATGTTCCGATGAAATGTACCATTCACCACCGGTATCCTCTACACTCAGCATCTCGCTTTCATCGGCTTTCTTCGGTTCCATGGCCTCCAGTTTGCTGCCGCAGCATGTTATCGCCGCTTCAGATGTGGCTGTTATTATGTTTCCGCATTTTTTACATACATAAAATTTAAGCTTTTTCATTTTACCCTTCTCGCTTTCGTTTTTATTTATCTCGCCGAAAAGCAGGACCTGGACATCTGTACCGAACACCTCTGCAAGAGAACTTAGCAGAGATACATCCGGACAGCCGTTGCCGCACTCCCATTTTGAAACCGCCTTGTCGCTGACATTTATCATATCTGCAAGCTGTTTCTGGGTAAGTCCCTTTTCCGTTCTGAAATGTTTTATAAGTTCGCCTGTTTTCTTCTGATCCATTTTCAATCTCCTCACTGTAGTTCGTTCCTCTTCTGTTTCCATTATATCCGACACACGCATTTCCGTCAATCCACGTATCGTAGATAATGAAATAACCATTCACTCACAAAATATCTTTTAAAAAGTTGTGCAATATGCTGTTTTTCAATACCCGTTATGAACTTTTACCATAATATCATTGAAAATTCGTCGTAAAAATGGTAAAATAAAATATATCTATCTATACTAATGATAGAGGGGGGTGACGGGACTCGTGTGGGATTACTTTATTTACTACTCATCTTTTAATATATTCGGGGGAATTATATTTGGTATCATGCTCGCTCATGACAGAATGAGCATCGATAAACAGGAAAAACAGCTGAAATATGATAATGCCCTTATCGCTTTCATGCTGTATTTTTTATCTGATTCCATATGGTCCGGTGTTGACTCCGGAGTGTTTCCGGCAACCAGATGCTCAGTTCTGCTCACTGATCTTTCCAATTACATTATCATGACAGCCATCACATACACATGGCTCAGATATGTAATGGCCGTGGAACAGATCCCGAACAGAAACAAGCTTTCAACGAAAGCAAAACTTTTGCTTCCCTCTATTTTTTCGCTTATCGGAGCAATTGTAACATACCTTGCAGCTCCTTCTCTTCTGCTCGATGCAGATCTGAAAAACACCAATATTTTTGACATTTATCTCGTTACCCTGCCTTACGTCTACATAGTCGCAGTAATAATCTACACAATGCGCAAGGCAATAACAGAAAAAAATCCTGTCGAGAAAAAGAAACACTTACACATAGGCCTTTTTCCGATAATGGTAGTGATGGGTGGTCTTCTGCAGATGGTGCTCATGCCGGAACTTCCAATCTTCTGTTTAAGCTGTACTATTCTTATGCTTATCTTCTACATACAGTCAATGGACAGTCAGATCTCGGTAGATCCGCTCACCAAACTCAGCAACCGCGGACAGCTTGAACGCTATATAGCGCAGAATCCCAACGCCAAAACGGACGGACGCTGCACCTATGTTATGATGATCGACATAAACGATTTTAAAATGATAAATGACACCTACGGTCATGCGGAAGGCGACTGTGCACTGGTCATTCTGTCCCAGTCACTTGTAAAGGTCGTCCGTGAGCATACCTATCCCGTATTTCTCGGCCGTTACGGCGGCGATGAATTTGTTCTTATTGCACATCCTGCCTCGGATGACGAGATCCCTGAACTTGAAAGCGAGATCCGGGAATGTATCCGTCTCAGATGTGAAAGCGACCATAAACCATATATCCTGTCCGTCGGAATAGGATATGACAAGCTTCTCGAAGGAGAAGACAGTTTACAGAAATGCATGCAGCGAGCCGACGAAAAGCTGTATTTAAACAAGGAATATGTAAAATCGAATGAGAAAAGCACAGCGCAAGCGTAATTTGCAGGTGTGCTGAGAACTAAGGTTACAGCGACAGTCAGATACTCTCTGTCCGTCCTGTAAAAACGGAGGATGCAAATATGAGCAGAGATTACCAGGCATTTGTTGATAATTTCATCGCGCCTGCATGTGTACTGTCAGTGGAAAAGGCCGGAAACGGTCCGCACAGAACGATACGCATAGTAGCAGGAAACAGAGCGTATCTTGATACCATTGAAAAACCTGTACCGGGCCTTAACGACCACCCGAAAAAATTCATTCCGGATCTTATATATACAAACTATATTCAGGAAGATGTAAACTTTGAACAGGCCAGCTATCAGGCTGCAGTATGCCATAAAAAAGTAAGTTCATACGTACACCCTGACAAATTTGATTTCTGGTTCGACATGCTCTTTATACCGATGCCTTCGGATGATGAAGATCTCGGATACTGTGTATATACAATGGAACTTTCCCTGAAACCGGAAGCAGAAAACATGTCCAGTACTTCCGCCGACATCGCACAGTCCGTGCTTGACACATGTATCAAGCTGCGAAGCATTGACGATTTCCAGGAAGCAATGGATTCTATATGTAAAGATATCCGTGCACTCTGTGACTCAGAGCACTGCTGCATCCTCATGATGGACACGGCAAAGCGCTCATGTTCCGTCCTGTGTGAAGCATTTTCCGAAACCACAAAGCTTCTGCCTATGGGAACATATCTCGATGACAGTTTCTATGATATTGCGGAATCATGGGAAGGTACTCTTGCCGGAAGCAACTGCCTTATCATAAAGAACGAAAAAGAGATGGAGATCGTAAGGGAACGAAATCCTGTATGGTGTGAATCCATCACACAGGCAGGCGGCAAAAGCATCGTTCTTTTCCCGTTAAAATTCAAGAACGAACTGATGGGATATATCTGGGCTATAAACTTCAGCGCGGAAAAGGCAGACAAAATCAAGGAAACACTGGAACTTACAACGTTTATTCTCGCATCTGAAATATACAGCAACAGAACGATGGAGCGTCTGCACATTCTGAGTTCACGCGACATGCTCACAGGCGTAATGAACCGAAATGAAATGAACAATTACGTTATAAGCCTTGTAAACAGTGAAGAAACAAGCAGCGTCGGAGTTCTGTTTGCAGATCTCAACGGCCTTAAAACCATAAATGACTCGGAAGGCCATATCGCAGGAGATACGCTGCTCAAAAACGCAGCATCCGCATTAAGGGAAGTGTTTGATAAAAAGAACATTTTTCGTGCCGGCGGTGACGAATTTGTCGTTATTCTTACCGGTCTGACCGAAGATGATCTTTACAGCAAAGTCGAAACGCTCCGTAAGGTATCTGAAAAATACGACCGGCTGGTGTTTGCTGTCGGTGCCGCATATGAACCGAACTCTGCAGATGTCAGAATCGCACTTCACAATGCCGACGAACGGATGTACGCTGATAAAAAGCTGTTTTACGAAAAACATCCTGAAATGAGACGCGAAGCTGTTAAACGCACGGATTAAAACAGCCTGATCTCTTTTTGGAACAGGAGGGGTTTCATGTATAATATCAACTGCTCACACGAGCAGAACTTATCCGAAGAATATCCTGAAGCAGTAAAAACTGCTGTTATGAATATAACCGTAAAACTACATAAAACAAAGAACTTTCACATGGCCATGACATCGGCCGCTGCCGAAATAGGAAAACTCTGCGGCACCGATAAATGCGCCATCTACACTGTGGATAAAAGCACAAGACACTGCTCCTTCATAAATGCCGACGGTGTCAGGAAAGATGTGCTTGACCTGATTGCCTCGTCAATGGAACGCACACCGTATGAAGTGGCTGAAACATGGGCGAATGATCTTGGAGACCGCGACTGTCTCATTCTCAGAAATCTTGAAGAAGTAAATGCAATTGACCCCGTCTGGTGCAAATCTCTCCAGAGCGAAGGGCTTACAAACATAATACTGTACCCTCTTCGTTTTCATCAGAATCTCGCAGGTTTCATATGGGCTGCAAGCTTTGATCCTGATAAGATAATGCAGGTAAAAGACATACTTGAACTTACCTCATTCATTATAGCGTCAGTAATTTCGAACCACCAGCTGTTTTCAAGAATCGAACTGATGACCACCGTAGATGCGTTTGCACAGTTTATAGACAAAGAAGAATACTACCGCAACCATCCTGAAAAAAGCAGACGCAAGGAAGACAAAACTGTTTTTGATTCGATGCTTGCAAAAGATATTTCACAGGAAGTGTTTAACTGCAATGTATTTCCGGGAGATCCTCAGCCGACCGGCACAAGGATCATGAGCATTGCAAACGGCGATGTATGTAACCTGACGGAACTGAAAATGTGCGCACACAACGGCACACATGTCGATGCACCTTTTCATTTTATAAACGACGGCATGACCATAGACCAGACTGGACTGGAGCCGTATGTCGGAAAATGTTATGTTGCACGGCACACCGGTAACGTAACTGCCGAAAATGCCGAAGCGATAATGGAAAAAGCGAAAGCCGCAGACTCTGCCGAACGAATACTCATTGCCGGAAAAGCAACTGTAACAGCAGAAGCTGCAAAGGTGTTTGCCGGAGCCGGAATTAAACTGCTGGGAAACGAAAGCCAGACAGTCGGACCGGAAGATGCACCGAAGGAAGTTCATATGATCCTTTTAAGTGCCGAAGTTGCACTGCTGGAAGGCATTGTACTTGAAAACGTGAAGGAAGGCAGCTACTTCCTCAGCGCCGCACCGCTGAATCTGGGCGGATGTGACGGGGCGCCGTGCAGGGCATACCTTTTAAAATCATGATCAGATAACAGTGAACGTAAGAATTTTTGCGTTCACTGTTTTTTATTTATATTGCCTCTTGACTTAGTAGCAATTTTGTACTATTATAAGTATAGTAGAACTACTAAGGAAGCGCTGAGCTGTTTATAAATACGGCCTGCTCAGTGTTTCACGGAGAAAAGAGAGGTGCTTACATGAAGAATAATTCATCACATCAGAAAATTTCAGTAGCAGTTGACGTTCTTCTTTTCACCATTGAAGACGACAAGCTGAAAATAGTACTTGTAAAGCGAAAGGAAAAACCATTCAAAGGTTCGTTTGCTCTTCCCGGAGTTTCCCTGCGCGAGTCTGAAACTCTTAAAGAAGCAGCTGAACGTTCTGTCCGCGAACGCACAGGGCTCAAAAACATTTTTCTTGAACAGCTGTACACCTTCGGCGAACTTGAACGCGATCCGAGAAGCAGAACTGTTTCGGTGACCTACTACGCACTCACCGATCCGGGAAAACTCGATGCTTCCGGTACAGATGACGGCGTTTCACTTATCTCCGTTGATGAAATACTTAAGGGAGATCCGGAACTCGCCTTCGACCACCGCGACATAATCGAATACGGCAGAAAGCGTCTCAGCGGAAAGGTAAACTACTCCGACATTGCCTTCGAATTCGTTCCGGAAGAATTCACCCTGCCGCAGCTCCAGCGGGTATACGAAATACTTCTCGGAGAAAGCCTCTACAAGGCAAACTTCAGAAAAATGATCTCACCGCTCGTCGAAGAAACCGGAAACATGCTCACCGGCATGGCCCACAGACCGAGCAAACTCTACCGGAGGAAAAACAACAATTAAACGAAAAACGGTGTGCTCATTTGCACACCGTTTTTCACTTTCTATACAATAAGAAAAGCCACCATGAGGAGGCTCCCCTATGGCCGACGACATTACATGTCGCTTAAACGTTAATTCGGTTTCATAGGTATACAGCGTATTTCTACCTGCAATTATATTGTAACACATTTTTCTTTCCGCGTCAATAGAACAGGACATTATTATCCATCTGAATCATTCCCAGTCCCTGACAGCATCGTTATAATACTGTATAAGAACCGGCCTTGTAAGATGATTGACTTCTATGCTTTCCGCCTGTTCGTCCTTGCCGAAAATGAACAGCGATTCAAAGTTTTCTTCGGAAAGATACCGTGTATCTTCCGGGACCAGATGCTTTTTCTTAAGTTCCGAAACTGATGCCATGTGAAATCCCCAGTCGCCGAAGGCAGGTACTTCAAGATGATAGGACCGTACTGAAAGGCCTTCACTTTCCATGGTCTTCCCTATGCACCAGTAGGCTTTTTTCGCATAGTAGGGTGAAGTTGACTGAACGTTCATAACACCGCCTTCGTTCAGATGTGCTGCGCAAAGGCGGTAGAACACATTGGTGTACAGCTTGTTGAGTGCCTCGTTGTTCGGATCAGGAAGATCGACTATTATAACGTCGAAACGTTCATCAGACTCTTCGAGGAATTTATATGCATCATCATTGATCACAGTTAGTCTTTCATCGGAAAGAGATCCGCCGTTTACCTTAGTGATCATGGGATCGGTACTGCACAGTTCCGTCATGCCCGGATCAAGGTCAACAAGAGTTATCCTCGTTTCCGGATATTTTAAAAGCTCTCTCGCTGCCATTCCGTCGCCGCCGCCGAGAACAAGAACACTGTCACGGTTTTCCGCATAACTCATCGGTACGTGAACCAGTGCTTCGTGGTAACGGTATTCATCCGAAGTTGAAAACTGAACGTTGCCGTCTATGTAAAGGCGGAGATCATCCTTATGCTTTGTGACAACGATCTTCTGATAGGCTGTCTGTTCGGAAAGGATCACCCGGTCCCGGTAAAGACCTCCTTCGATAAGCTGACCGATGTTTTCGGAACCGAACATTCCGAATAGCATACATCCGAGCAGAAATGCCGCCGCGATCTTGTATACTGATGAATGTTTAAGTTTTTTCTGATATTTGAAAATGATAAGTGCTGCAGCTGTCAGGTTAAGTGCTCCTGACAGAAAACAGGTTGCAAAGTAACCGAGATGCGGAAGCAGGATCATCGGAAATGCTACTGATCCTATCAGTCCACCGATATAGTCAAATGAAAATATAGACGAAAGCGTAAGCCTTAACTCCTGCCTGTCCTCCTCGATAAGTCTGGTAAGCAGCGGTATTTCAAGTCCGGCTAGAGTTCCTATAGCCAGTATCTCGGCATACATGACCAGAACGTATGATTCGAGGTACAGATTCGAAAGAAAGAGCATAAGCGAACATGTACCGCCGGTAACGCCGATCAGTATCTCTACCTTTGCAAAAGCTCCCCACAGATCATTTTTTATGTACTTTGAAAGAAACGAACCTATGCCCAGTGCGAACATGTAAAGACCGATGGTAACGGAGTACTGCAGAGTCGAATCGCCTACCAGATAGGAACTCACCGCACTGATGATAAGCTCGTAGACCATGGAACAACCCGAAATGAGCAGCGTGGTCAGCATGAGCAGGCGGTATTCATTTTTCACTGTAGTTCTGATATCAGCCGTATCCGCTTTCTGTGTGTTTTCCTGCATCAGATGATCACTCCGCTTATAACAGCAGAAAGTCCGATGAAGATACCGGCCACCATTATGCCGGCTGCAGTATTGCCTTTTCCGATTTCCTCACTTAGTCTGTACTGCCTGTTTATTTTATCGATAACGATGTATCCGAGCATGAAGAAGAGTATTCCTGCCACAAAGTAAAGAAGACTGCTTACAATTCCTGTGGCAAGTGCCGCGTCCAGAGCATCTTCCGCTTCCGGTGACGCAACTGCCGCACGCAGGATTATTCCCCCACTGATGTTCGTACCTGCAGAAACAAAACCGACCGCCTTGTTTCCCTTCTTTATTTCCTCCGGAAACGAACACGGAATGATCAGGTCGATAAGAAAATTGCCGAGTGCCATAAGAACTATTCCTATGCATGAATAAAGCGCTGCTTCTGCGAGATCAATAACCAAACTCATAATGTCCCTCCTGTTACTTTCCGTTGCTTAAGCCGCCGCCGTCAGACCGGCGTGCATTTATACTGTCCTGACGTACAGTGCCCGAATACGTGTTCAATGAATTGCTGTCTGAATAACTGATGGAAGTATCATCGAACGAACTGTACGGAGACGAGTACTTTCTGTATGACGATGAGTCAGAACTGTATCCTGTTGAATAGTAAAAACGTCTGTAGTACCGTCTGGCATGTCTGTTGCTCCGGTACGGTGATTCGTCCGTGGTGTAGGTAAACTTTCGTTTTGAAACCTGAACGAGCACCTCATTGTTATCCTCGGAAGGATAAACAAGGCAGTATTCCTTTTTTGTAAGGATAGCCACTGAACCTTCCTCACCTTCTCCGGTTTCATCATCCTTCTGAACATACTCGGTCTCGCCCTCGATCGCCGTAATAATGTCCTCAGCGATATAATCGATGCTGTATGCCGAACCGGCACTGTAAACATCAGCCTTCTGCTTCGCCTCACCTGTTACTGATGTCACGTATGAATAGCGCGGAGCCGCAGTTTTGCTTTGCCTGCTCAGATAGTGTGATATGGTCTGCGGACTGTAAAAAAGCGAACTGAAAAATTCAAATATCACGGCAAGCAGCGGAATGCAGAAGACCAGTAACGCCAGTGCCGTGATCAGATAAGCACGCCTGCGTGTCAAAGCCTCAGCTTTTCCGAGTGCCGCTTTATCATGACGGCTAAGGAAAATATCTTCGGGATCGAGATAATGACCGGCGGAATACTCGGCTCCGTCCGACCAGAGTTCCTCTGATATGATTTTTTCCTCTGTATCGTCTTCGTATTCGTTAAAATCAGCCTGATCGCCCGGCACGACATCGACTGATCCGCTTGCGGCAATAACGACCTCGTGACCGTGATCGACTATGTGATAGCCTCTTAATGACGGACAGCGTTCCCCGACAACATGTGTGACCGAGTATTCACTGAATACATCATCGATACTCAGCCATACCTCTGAGGCACCCTCAGTCTTCTGCATCCTGTATTCATCCCAGCAGTTACCGTCGGCTGTGTTCCGGTAAGTCACCGACCCCAGAACAACATATTCGACTCCGTCAACAAGCAGCACATCTCCTCTTGAAAACTTCATTGTTTTTCCGTTTCTCCTTTCCGGATACAAATATACATTATTTATTATACCGCAGCATCTGTCATACAGTCAACAGCCAGTTACGCGGAAACACCGGTTTATCCATAAACAAGCGCTGCCCTGTCAAAAATTTGACAAAAACACCTCATTGTTTTATAATTTACTAAGGAAACACTGATTAAGCCGGACAAATGTTATGAAAAAGGAGAAATATCTATGCCACCAGGAGGAGGAAGGCTCGGACCGGGATTTCTGACAGAAGAAGAAAAGCAGAACAAGCCCAGAGTAACCAGAGGACTTTTAAAGAGGATCTTCTCATACCTTAAGCCGTACAGAATACAGATGTTATTTGTACTTGCAGCAATACTCTGCTCCGCCGTGCTGACCCTTATGCCGTCGGTACTCACCGGCCGCATAATCGACGACGGACTTATCGCAAAAAATCTTAACAAGCTCATTTTCTACATAGTTCTTTCCTTCGGCGTTACCCTGCTTGCCAATCTTATCGGCATTCTGGAAAGCTACTTAAACACATGGATAGCACAGCACATTACCTACGACATGAGAAATTCCATGTACTCGCATCTGCAGAAAATGTCGCAGCGGTTCTTTACGAACAATAATCAGGGCGACATAATCACACGAATGACAAGCGACATTTCCGGAGTACAGCAGATAATCACGAACACGCTCACAAGCATTATCTCAAACTCCATCACACTGACCGTTGCACTGGTTCTCATGTTCCGTGAAAACTGGAAGCTTGCGCTGGTCGGCATAGCTGTAGTACCGCTGTTTGTCATTCCGACAAGAAGTGCCGGAAAACGCCGGTTCGAGATCACCCGTGAATCGCAGGCATGCAGTGACGAGATAAACGGCATTCTCAACGAAACACTTTCCGTAAGCGGTCAGCTCCTCGTAAAGCTCTTCGGAATGGAGAAGACGGAGTACGAACGCTACGAAACTGCCAACAGAAAAATGATCGGCCTCAACATTAAGGAAAGCATGGCCGGACGCTGGTTCCGTATGGCTCTCGGAACATTCACGAACATCGGGCCTATGCTCATCTACCTTGTAGGCGGCATAATAATGATGCGCTTCGATCCGACAGTTACCGTTGGTCAGATAAGCGTGCTCGTGGCTCTTCTCAGCAAGATGTACATGCCGGTAAACCAGCTTTTGAACATTCAGGTCGACTGGATTCGTTCCATGGCCATGTTCACGCGTATTTTCGAGTACTACGACATGAAGCCTGAGATCGAAAACGCACCGGATGCAGTTAAACCTGACCACGCCGACGGTGAAGTTGAATTCCGCGGTGTGCGCTTTTACTACGAACCGGAGCGCGAGATACTTCACGACATAAGCTTCAGACTCGACAAGGGCAACTGTATCGCTATCGTAGGTCCTTCCGGTTCCGGAAAGAGTACCCTTATAAACCTGATACCACGACTCTATGACGTTATCGAAGGAAGCGTGCTTTTTGACGGCAGAGACGTAAAAACTCTCGACCTTGGATTCCTCAGAGAAAATATCGGCATAGTAAGTCAGGAGACCTATCTTTTCAACGGAACAATACGTGACAATCTCCTTTACGCAAAACCGGATGCCACTGAGGAGGAACTCATCGAAGCGTGTAAACGTGCGAACATCTACGACTTCATTGAAAAACAGGAAACAGGGCTTGATACAATAGTCGGCAACCGCGGTCTCAAGCTTTCCGGCGGTGAGAAGCAGAGAATTTCCATTGCACGAATACTTCTTAAAGATCCGGCACTCATGATATTCGACGAAGCGACATCGGCACTCGATTCCATTTCGGAACAGAAGATACAGGACGCAATAGAACCTCTCATCGAATCGCGTACAAGCATTCTCATCGCGCACCGTCTGTCAACGATACTTGCCGCCGACGAGATACTCGTTATCAAGGATGGTGAGATCGCCGAACGCGGCACACACGAGGAACTGGTAGGCGCCGGCGGCGTTTACACCCAGCTCTACGAGACACAGTTCTCAAAGGCTGCCGAAAAACCTCAGACCGACTTCAGCTACTCCGAAGGTGAAAATGCAGAGGAACATTGATGTGTTCATATCAGAATCATGGATAAAGGGGCGAAGCCCTGGGGTGCATACGCTTCGCTGAAGTCAGAACCAGTATCAGAATCATGGGTAAAGGGGCGAAGCCCCTCTCTAATTAGCCCCCTCCCTCCGGGAGGGGGTTGGGGGTGGGGATAATTACAACAAAGGTTCTTAATAATTAAAGAGGTAAATTAAATGGACAGTATCAAAAAAAGAAGAATATTAATGTCAGTTCTCGGCGTACTGACAGGCGCTGTCAGCGTTGCCATATTCAAAATGGCAGCATTCGGCGTTGATCCGTTCCAGTCATTCATGAGCGGAGCCGACAACCTTATACCGATAAATTTCGGAACGCTGTACGTAATTGTAAACGCAGTGCTGCTTCTCTTCAGCCTTATATTCGACCGCCATTATATAGGAATAGCAACATTCATCAACCTGTTCCTGCTTGGCTACGTAACGGAATTCTCATACAAGCTTTTCCGCACACTCATGCCGGAGCCGCCGTTTGCGCTCAGAGTCGTATTCCTCATTGTCGGCATCGTGATAATCTGCATCGGTTCATCGCTCTACATAACAGCTGACCTCGGTGTTTCGACCTATGACGCAGTGGCACTTATCATGTCGGAAAAATGGAAGATAGGAAAGTTCAAATTCATCCGTGTCTGCACAGACCTCTGCTGTGTAATTCTCGGTGTTATCATGTTCATGATCGCCGGCGGCGAACTCAAAGCTGTCCCGACGATCGCAGGTGTGGGAACGATAATAACTGCATTTTTCATGGGGCCGCTCATTGAATTCTTCAACGAACACATAGCCCGTAAAATACTTGCAGGAGCTAAGAACAAAGCTTAGGAAATTTTTAAGGCTGCGCCTCACAGCGCTGCCTTTTTTTATTAACCAAACGCTGATTTATTCATAGTGTGGATTCGGGGCGAAGCCCTGCAAATCCCACCTTTGGAAATCCGGCTTAATCAGTGTTTCCTTGTATTTCAGCATATAAAACGAAGTCATGTTTTGTGCAGAATAACAAAGTTTAAAATGCCCTCTTGACTTAGTAGCGTTTTCATACTATACTTAGTACATAAAAGATACTAACTAACAGAAACAACAAAACGAGTGCTTTATAAAAAGGATGGTGCATTATGAACAATCTGAAAGAATTCTGGAAAAAAGAGATAAGCGGCTGGAAGAAAACCGAACTGTTCTGGCTGGCGTTTGCGAACATTTCTCTGCTTGTAATATCAATTATCATGCAGGACACAGTCCTCGGAATAGCAGCTTCACTCACTGGTGTAACCTGCGTAATCTTCTGCGGCAAGGGCAAGATATCAAACTACATTTTCGGAACGGTCAACGTACTTCTCTACTCTTACATAGCATTAAAAGCCAGGTTCTACGGCGAAGTAATGCTCAACATGCTCTACTACTTCCCTACCAACATTCTCGGCTGGTTCATGTGGAAAAAGAACATGAACAATGACACCGGCGAGGTCGTAAAAAAACGAATGACAGTAAGTCAGGATATTCTCACGGTTATCGTAAGTGCCGCAGGCATTGCCGGATACAGCTATGTACTTAAACTTCTCGGCGGCAATCTTCCGTTGATTGACAGCATGAGCACAGTTTTATCTGTCATCGCCCAGATACTTATGATAAAGCGTTTCACTGAACAGTGGATAGTCTGGATCCTCGTTGACGCAGTTTCAGTTATAATGTGGGTAACTGCATTTTTAAGAGGCGACGCCGACATCGCAATGGTACTTATGTGGTCAGTATATCTCCTCAATGCAATTTTCATGTTTGTAAAATGGTATAAGGATTCGGCAGAGAACAAAGCTGCAGATACAGCCGTGACAGTGACTGAATAAAATACGGCTGCATAAGTCAGATCATACAGAAAAGAAAAATACTAAGGAAACAATGATTTAATCGGAAATACGGCTTCGCCGTATTTCCGGATGGGAAGAATGCGGGGCTTCGCTCCGTACCCCACGTAACTGAAAGGATAAAGATATGAGCAGAGAAATAAAAGCAGGAATGAAATATCATGTGGGCATGTACGGCGGTTCATTCAACCCGATGCACAACGGGCACATGGAGTGCATACTGAAAGCTTCATCAATGTGCGAAAAGCTTTTCGTGGTCATTTCCTACAGAAATGATAACTCCGATGTTGATGTAAAGGTGAAATACCGCTGGGTGTACAAACTCACATCACACATAGGAAACGTAAAGATAATCCTTCTGGAAGACAAGCTTAAAACAAAGGCGGAATACACCCGTGAGTACTGGGAGGATGACTGCCGCAAAGTCCGTGAAGCAATAGGCGAAAAGATAGACGTTGTCTTCTGCGGAAGCGACTACGATGAAAACAGCTTCTGGAATGTCTGTTATCCGGACAGCGAACTGATCATATTCGAACGCGACCAGTACAACTCCACCGCCATTCGTAAAGATATCTACGGTCACTGGGACTGGCTGCCGATGTTCGTAAGACCGCACTACGTAAAGAAGGTCCTGATAATTGGTTCGGAAAGCTGCGGGAAATCTGTACTCACCGTAAATCTCGCCCACCACTACCACACCAACTACCTCGAAGAAGTCGGACGTGACCTCTCGGAACTTTCCGGCACCGATACCATGATGCTCACCGAGGACTTCACACGTATACTCCTCGAACACAAGGCAAAGGAAATGCGTCTTACCGAATTCAGCAACAAGGTACTCATCGAAGACACCGACTGTCTTATCACCCGCTTCTTCATGGACTTCCTCGAAGACGGAAACGAAGCAAATGAAAATCTTGCTGAGGCAATAGCGAAACTCAATCACTACGACCTCATTCTCCACGCCGAACCTGACGTTGAATGGGTGCAGGACGGCGACCGCAGCGAAGAGATCGCCGCAAACCGGAAACTCTACAGCGAACGTATAGAAAAACTCTACGAACGCTTCGGCTTTAAATGCGAACACATCTCCGGCAGTTACACTGAAAGATACGAAAAAGCGATAAAACTCATCGACGAACTTTTCCTTCCGGAAAGTGGCCGTTAACCGCAAAGGAGCAAACCGCATACGCGGAATGCACCTTTTCTTTTATTATAACTGTTATCGCGCTTTACTGCACAGCCAAACCTGCGCCGCTATCGCTGCATTCTGCCCGTGTACTATTTTCCTCCGCACAGAGGGCATCTGCCTTCAGATACATGATAAACGTTACCGCACGAAGAACATGTGGTGCATCCCGGAGGCACCGGCTGCGGACGGGATATGCCGGCAGCTGTATCATTGCTGTCTGAAACGCCGCTGCTGTTATTCCAGCTTTCCGCTGTTCCGTAACTGTTTTGTCCGTATGCCGGAGCATTATTCTGTACTCCGTAGTTCTGAACACTGCTCTGTCCGTATGAGGGACTGTTGTTCTGAATTCCGCCTGACAAACCGACCTCCGGCATATATCCGGAACTGCCGCTCTGGCCGTATGTCTGATTCTGAACCGGCGTACCGCCTGGTACACCGATTTCCTGCATGTATCCGCTGCCGTTCTGCACACCCGACTGTCCGTATGCCGGAGTCTGATATCCGTTTCCGGCAGATGCATAGCTGTTTCCGTAATTCTGATATCCGGACTGCGGATAAGCTCTGCTCATATTGGCGCTGGCTCCGTAATTCTGTGTAATACCTGCAGCTGCAGCAATACCTGCGGCTGCACCGGCGGCACTGTTTCCGAGCTGTCTTGCTTCGTCCGGATCCGGATCGTATACGGCTCTTTTATATTTCAGTTCATAAAGACCGGACATTAAGAAAGCATGAACTCCTACGAACAGGAAAAGGAACAATGCCGGTCCGAGGCTTATCAGTCTGTCAAACAGACCTGGTTTGCTTATCAGCGGCATTATGGTTTCAAAAGCACTGCTTACGGAAGCGCCGACCCCGGTATTTTTATCGTTAAGATTTGTTCTCAGACGGTTTTTGAATATATCGCCTACGTCCTCGGTAAGTATAGCATCAGTATTGTCTCCCTGCATTGCTTCAAAAGAAGCTGACGGATCGGAATAAACGATCAGCCAGTGCATCTCGTCAGTAAATTCCGAGAGATAGCGGGTATAGGCATAGTTTTCAATGTCGCCCTGCCATTTTGTATCTTCAACTGTAATGACCGACGGAACAACACCGCTCTTTTTGTAAAAGTCCCTTAATACCGTACGAAGCTCCGACTCATCCTGTGATGTGATGACATCGGCTTCATCCTTTATAATGATCTCTGTCGAATCCGGCTTTTTAAGTGAAGGCGTACTGGAGGTCTTAACCATGAATATTCCGCCGAAAATAAACGGAATGTAGAACAGAAGCACGAGCAGACGCGCCGGATGAAATCTTTTGGACGGGTCGCTCTGACTGTAAATGTACTTCACCTTTCCGTGACTTAAATAGCTGTACCGTTTAGCCCCCGGAAAGAACTCACTGCTTATCCGGGTTGAATTTCTTCTGTCGGAATAACCATAACCGGAGTAGCTTCCGCTGTGATAGCGTGAAGAACTGCGGTGATGGTAATGGTGTGAGCTGCTGCGGTGATGCGAGCTGCTCCTGTGTGAACTGTGATGATGTCCTGATGAATGTGGCATAATTATCTCCTCCTCAAAAATGTTTTTCTCTGTGTCTGAACAGCTTTTCTGCCGTTCTCTTTTGTTCTTTTCAGCTCTTAAGGAATACTGATTTTTTTCGTATCAGCGCTCCTATTTTCTGTATTGAATCTATTATACTACAACTTAATAAGAAAATCTATATTTTTCAGACGATTTTTCCGGAATATATATTCCCCCGTTGTTACTCTTCATGGAAAGTCAAATTAATGATTTATCTTTCGATTCAAGCGGTTGGCTCTTAGAGACAACCGCTTTATGATAGCACGCCGCCAAGGCGTTCCATTTAAAAATGGTGGTGCCTTCGGCACACTTGAAAAAGCTGCTCAATTTTTGAGCAGCTTTGTAGGTAGACTAACGGGAATAAAGCAGACTGTAAAATATGATTATATATGTACTTTTGTGTCGATTTATGGTATAATCAAAATATAGGATTTTCCGATTTCAAATCAACTTATGATTGTATGAAAGGGATGATTGGGATGCTTCCGGAAGAAAAAGCAAGAATAAAAATTGATGAACAACTTAACGATGCCGGATGGGATATCGTATCGCGTGACGAATATGTTCCGGGATATGCAATGGCGATAAAAGAAGCACTTATGCAGGGAAACAAAGAAAGTGACTATCTTCTGTTTATCGATGGCAAAGCTACTGCTGTTGTAGAAGCGAAAAAAGAAGATGATCCGTTAGGTGAAAATGTTCAGCAGCAGGCTGAGCATTACGCCTCGACTCCGCAGAACTGGTACGGTGTATGGTTTCCTGAATTGATACCTCTTGTCTATCTGGCAAACGGAAATAAAATATATTTCAAAAATATGCTCTTTCCTGACAGCGAATATACAGAGCTTACGGAATTTCATACTCCAAAGGAAATGCTTGAACTGATTGAAAAGCATTCTGACTATGGAGCACTTCCGCGAATTGAGAAAAAGGGCCTACGCGAATGTCAGTACCAAGCAGAACTGGAATTTGAAAAGTCATTGCGAAACGGTCAAAGAAAAAATCTCGCCATTCTTGCAACAGGATCAGGAAAAACATATCTTGCCTGTCTTGCATCATATCGACTTCTGAATTATACTTCTGTAAACCGTATTCTTTTCCTTGTTGACAGAAACAATCTTGCAAGGCAGACAGAAGCTGAATACAGTAACTTTGATCGCACAGAAGGCCAGCGACCGATGAGTTTTCTCTATCAGATAAACAGACTCAAAAAAGAATCCGACATCAATGGCACAATCGTAATCTCTACAATACAAAAACTGTTCGCCGTTCTTACCGGTCAGAAGCTATCTGATGCAAGTGAAGACGAAGAAGATGAACAGACATCTGAGCATAAGGATGAAAACGAAGCACCTGTCGAGCTTGGAACTGATCTCAGGATTTCTCCCGACCATTTCCAGTTTATTATCGTAGATGAATGTCACAGATCTATTTATGGAAAATGGAAAGCTGTTCTTGATTACTTCAGCAAAGCCAAAATACTCGGTCTTACCGCAACTCCAACACCTGAAACTGACGCTTTTTTCAATAGAAATATCATAGAAAACTATTCTTACGACAAATCAGTTGTTGATGGCGTAAATGTTCCTTCAAAAATATACAGGATAACCACAAGAATAACTGAACATGGCGGATCAATTGAGCAGGGAGAAACCTTAACCGAAAAATCAAGGAAAACAGGTCTGGAAGATATGTTTACCGTAAATGAGCGTATTGAATACGGCTCCAGCATGCTTGACCGTTCAGTTATTAACCGTGATCAGATCAAAACGGTTATCGAAACATATAAAAATGCAATTTACGATGTTCTTTACCCGGACAGAAAAAAACAATGGGAATACATTCCGAAGACGCTCATCTTCGCCAAAGACGATAATCATGCCACGGAAATCGTTGAAGTTGTAAAAGATGTTTTCAAAAAAGAGTTTTACAATGAAAATATCCCGGAACACTTTGTTCAGAAAATTACATACTCAGCCGGTGATTCAAACGCCCTCATACGTGATCTCAGAACAGAAAAAGATTTCAGAATAGCTGTTACTGTAACACTCGTGGCAACTGGTACTGATGTCAAGCCTCTTGAAGTAGTTCTGTTTATGAAAGATGTACGTTCATACGTTCTTTATACACAGATGAAAGGTCGAGGCTGCCGCTCTATACTTGACGAAAAACTGAAAGAAGTTACTCCTAACGCAAATTCAAAAGATCTCTACTACATTGTTGACGCTGTAGGTGTAACAGAAACCGAAAAACACATACCAAAAATCATTTCCGGCAGCGAAAGTGATTACACTGCAAGAAAGCTTTCGCTTGAAAAGCTTCTTGAACATCTTTCACATAATGAAATAAGCGATGAAAACCTTATTCTTCTTAGTAACTACTGCGCCTCAATTCAAAGGAAGTATGAAAACAGCAAGCTGTATAAACGACATCTTGATTATTTTATAACGAATTACAGATTTGCTCCGAGAGAAATCGCCAATGAAATACAGATAGCTATTGATAACGGGTTACTGACTGCACATGCATTTATCAGCGCTTCGAGTGATAACAACATTCGCAAGCAACTTATCAGTAAACTCATAAACAATGTCGATGCAAGAAAATCTCTTATCGAAATGCAGAAAGGCTATACTGTTTATTCGGACGATGAAGATACACTTATTTCAGCTGATTTTTCAAAAGAAAATTCAAAAGAATATATCAGAAAATTTGAAGATTTCCTCATTGAAAACAAGGACCGAATTGAAGCTCTAAGAATCATATACAATTCAGAAGATACAGTAATTACTCACTCTATGCTTACTGAACTAAAAGATAAACTTCTCCTTAATGACCGTCAGTTTGATGTCGAAAACATATGGAAGAGTTATAAGCAGCTTGATTCATCAGGAAACGTTGAAACACTTGATGTAAAAGTAAAAGCACTGACAAATCTCATTCAGCTTGTTCGCTATGCGTATAAAAAATATCCAAAACTCACAAGCATTTTAAATGGCTATAATCAGCGTTTTTCACTCTACTGCGGTCAGAGCCAGCGTTCTTTAAGCGAAGATCAGACAGAAATAATGAAACAAATCGCCGATTATATTATAGCTGACGGTGCAATGAATCCAGCTGAACTCAACGAAATCGATACGGATCTATGGCGAAAAGCTGTCTTCAGTTTTACATATCTGGTGTTGGATTCAGAAATGATCACACTATCAAAATTCTTATTAAAGGTGGCTTAACTAATGGCAAATCAGAAAAGTGAAACTGCTCTTATAAAAAAAGTAGACAGCATAGCAAATGTACTTGCAGCAGCAGGAATAGGATTTACTGATTACATAACGCAGCTGACTTATATTCTTTTTCTGAAAATGGACGAAGAAAAAGAACAAATGGGACTTAAAAGTTCAATCCCTGAGGGTTATAAATGGAAAGACATTTCAAGTCTTAACGGAGATGACCTTGTTAAAAAATACGAAAAGGCACTTGAAAAGCTTTCTGAACAGGATGGTATCATAGGCACTATTTTCACAAGAGCCGTCAATAAAATTGATCGTCCTGTTATGCTCGAAAAAGTTTTCACTATGGTTTCAGAAGAAAACTGGTACATGATGGGCGGCGACCTTAAAGGTGCTATTTACGAATCTATACTTGAAAAGAACGGTCAGGATTCAAAGAGTGGTGCAGGTCAGTATTTTACTCCAAGATCACTCATAAAAGCAATCGTTGATGTTGTAGACCCTAAAATAACAGAAACTGTTGCCGATCCATGCTGCGGAACAGGCGGCTTTCTGCTCGCAGCATACGACCATATGAAAACTCAGAGCAAAGAAGCTGAAAAACAGAAATTTCTTAAAAACGATGCCTTTTTTGGTGCGGATAACACTGCCCTTGTAGTAACTCTTGCGTCAATGAATCTGTATCTGCATGATATCGGTGTAAACAAAAGTCCGATTGTATATCAGGACTCACTAACAGAAAATACGGAACATACCTACGATGTTATCATAACCAATCCGCCTTTTGGTACAAGGCCACAGGGCAGTGTTGCAGTTTCAGCTTCAAGACCTGAATTTGTAGAAACATCTGATAATCAGGTTAATTTTCTTCAGCATATCATGTCAATCATAAAAACAGGCGGCCGTGTTGGTGTTGTCCTTCCGGATAGTATTCTTACAGACAGCGATTCTACAAAAATTGTACGTGACAAGCTCCTTAAAGAGTATAACTTACATACAATTCTGCGTTTACCAACTGGTATTTTCTACGCCAACAGTGTAAAAACAAATGTTCTTTTCTTTGAAAAAGGTGAACCTACAAAGGACATATGGGTTTATGATTACCGTACAGGAGTTAAACATACCTTAGTTCAGAAACCAATGACAAGAGAACATCTTCAGGAATTCGTTGACTGCTACTGTTCCGGACATATGCAGGACAGAACACAAACTTACTCAGAAGAAAATCCAAACGGCAGATGGAGACGTTTTTCAGAAGATGAAGTAAAAGAACGTGAGGATCTTAATTTCAAATGGATTGATTTCTCCGAAGATGATGAGCGTTCTGTAAATGAAATCATAAATGATATGCAGGAACAAGCAGATATTATTAGCAATACGATAACTACGTTAAGAGAACTTCTCGGAGGTATTGATCTTGATTGATACAAAAGCATTACGGACCAAAGTTCTAGACCTTGCAATACAAGGTAAATTAACAAAACAACTTGAAACCGATGGTTCAGCAAAAGATTTATTAGATGATTCATTTATTGAGCATAAAAACTCTCCCTTCCAAATACCAGACACTTGGAAATGGGTGAAACTCTCTGATATAGGCTCAACTAATATTGGATTAACATATCATCCCTCTGATATTGACGACAATGGTACGATAGTAATACGCTCTAGCAACATTGTAAATGGGAAAATGGACTATTCAGACATCGTAAAAGTAACCTGTTCAATAAAAGAAAATCAATTTCTTAAAACTAACGATATCGTTATATGCGCTCGAAACGGCAGTAAAGCGCTTGTAGGCAAAAATGCTATATACTATGGAGAATCAAATAAAATTTCTTTTGGCGCATTTATGGCTATATTCAGAACGCCATACTTTAAATTTGTACATCTATTCTTTAATACGCAAGCATTTAGAAGGAATTTCTCTAGCGATGATTCCAAACAAATAAATCAAGTTACTCAAAGCATATTAAAAGAATCACTTATACCGCTTCCACCACTCGCAGAACAGGAACGGATCATAGCTCGCACAGAAGAAATCTTCAAACTCCTTGATATCATCGACGAATCCCAAAAGAAGTATACAGATGATGTTGCAATACTGAAAAGCAAACTCATCACCATGGGAATTCAGGGAAAGCTTACTGAACAACTTGATTCAGATGGTACTGCCGAAGAACTTTATCAGCAAATACAGGATGAAAAGCAAAAACTTATCAAAGAAGGTAAAATAAAAAAAGAAAAGACGTTACCTGAAATAAAGGATGAAGAAATTCCGTTTGAGATTCCGAGTAATTGGAAATGGGTTAGACTAGCTAAAATCGTTTCTTCCTTAGGAGATGGACTTCATGGTACTCCAGAGTATTGTGAAAATGGTGAATACTATTTCATAAACGGAAACAATCTATGTAACAAAAAAATAGTTATCAAATCCGACACTAAGAGAGTTGACAAGAATGAATTTTTAAAATACAAAAAAGAATTAACTTTAGGCACAGTTTTAGTATCAATAAACGGTACTCTTGGTAATATTGCTTTTTACAACAACGAGCGAATCATTCTTGGAAAAAGCGCTTGTTATTTCAACTTAATAGAGCCTGAAATGAAATCATTTATATATTATATATTAAAAACTGATTATTATCTTAAATATGCACATTTTTCAGCAACTGGTGTAACAATAAAAAATGTTTCTCTCAAAGCAATGAACGAACTTCTAATTCCGCTTCCACCACTTGCTGAACAAAAAAGAATTGCTGAAAAATTAGACGACATTCTCAAAATAATCGATAAACAAAAAACGGAATGATATATTCATCATCCCGTTTCATACACGAATAAACCATAATACTTGAATTAATTTCGTATTGGTGCTAAGCTGTTATCAATGCAAATGCCGCTATTTTCAAAATCTTATAATTATGCATTTACTTTCTTTACTTCAACGCTCTCAGCAATCACCTTTAATTCCATATAATCATTACATTCATCATCAATCAAACTGATAACTATACTATTCTCATCGGCTTTTGCCCCTAAAATGCTGACAAAATCTCCCGTAGGATCACCGTTATCGCATCCATGCTCTTTAACATTATGGAAAACAACTTCAATCAGTCCGTTTTCCTCATCACCTTCTTTAAAGTCCTTCTGCATCCAGAATGCAAAGTCTATTACAAGGGTAAGTGTCGCAGTTACTTCATCATAATTCAAGCTCTCGATAAAGCTGTCATGAAGATTATACCTGGTTTCAAACTCTTTTAATGTCATAATTTAATCTCCTTTCGGCAAAATATGTGATGCCTTTGATCCTCTTTGAACCGGATTTCCATCCTTGTCAAGATACATATCTTTCTTACTTGTTGCATTAGGATTAAGAATATGGTAATGATCTTTTCCTGCAAATCCAGGAGCACCTGGCACTGGTTCATCATATCTTATTCTTAGTCCAGTTCCAGGTTCTTTATAAGTATAAGAACCATGTTCAGCTTGGTGAGGATTAGATATATCCGTCCATCCTTTTTTCAGCAGCTCATCACCGGTTTTAGGTAAAGACGCAGCTGTATTTATAATATATCCTTTTGTCCCCGTGTATTTGTAACTTAACCCCTTGCTCATTTTTTTGCCCTCCCTGTAAACACCTTATTGGTTTTACTTGGATAGGCAAGAATGATTACACCTCGCTCTTCAAGCTTTTTTAAGCAGCTGTAATTAGCCGAACCATATATGATTATGGTATGAGGACAAAGCACACGCATCATTTCAGCAAGGCCTTCCTCAAACCGAATGCGATCAGTATGTTTACGAGGACTTCCACCAACTGTTCCTATAGCAACAATGTCATTATGCGGAATCCCTTCGAAACAATACCGATACGTTTCTGCTGTACCCCACCGAACGTTATTTATAACGGGGATACCATTTTTCCCAAGCCAGTAACCCATCAGTCGCATACGATATGTAGCATAGATTTTGATTGGCTCTGGAAAATCCTGATATGTTGAAAAGTCGGGTGTTATCGCTCCTGAAAAATGACGAAGAACTTTTAACAGATGATTATAATCATGCCATATTCCTCTGGCACCATCAAATTTATAATCATCTATGTAAAAACATACATAAGCATCATATAAGAAATCAGTATTGCCGGAAGCAATCTGCTTCTTATATATTGTTTTGGCTTCTTCCCACGTAACAATATCACGAGGCATTTCTTTCGCTGTTGTAGGACAGACCGGAATATCATTATGGCCAAATTTAGCTCCTTCGGCCATAAATGCATTCCAGATATCCTTACAACCACTACGAGTCTTATTCATTATATCACCAGCTCCTTCAGTTTTCAAGGCATTCACAACATTAGTATTCTTTATATACATCTTATGAAAACCTCCTTTTAATAATTTTTATTAAATATAACAAGACTGCGCAGTTCTTGTGTGATCAGGTACATCTCCTTATCACAATCACATGATATCACATTAAAAATCAAAAGTCGTTCCCCAAAAGTCCGAAAAAGTACCGGAAAAGTCCGGAGGAAATATTATGAGTAAAATTACTTTCAGTTTCTTTCTGAAAAAGATTCAAAGCATCTATAAAAAAAGACCAAATCAGCAAGAAACCATCGATTCATTATTTGATGAAATTCTTTTATATTCCGATAATTCTTCAGCATATTGTATATCAAAACAAAGAGCAAATGGAATGTTCAATGATAAAGAACCTATTCCTCAAGCAATTGTTTCTGCTTCATACAACGCAGAATACATCAACAATATATACGATTATTTCACTAAAATGATAACCGAGGATTTTGATTCTGCAAAATTTGAGCTCTTTATAAATAATCTTAAAGAAGAAATCTCAACAGACATTAACATACCAGAAACCATAAGAAATAAAATAAATGCGGCTTACGAAACTAAAGACTATGCATGCATAATTGCGGAAATTTTTCTTTACACATTACGTTTTGATTCAGAAAATCGCGACACTAATTTTCAAAATAATACTAATGCCAAATCATCAAAGAAAAAATCTATAAACAGAAACCCATCAAAAGAAGAAATGGATCTGACTCTTCCGTACATACAAGCTTTGTACGAAGTCTACAGCGAAAAAGAAAACAAAAATGTCACTTGTATCGAAGATGCACCCAGATACACTGCTCATTACAACAGACAACTTCTGGCATATTTCGATGCTGAAAGCGTATTTCATAAAACAAGGGATATCTACAAAAATGAAGAGCCATTCAATGAACTCAAATCAGAAATGTACGATGGTATAATCGAAACTTATGAAAATGAATATGATTCCGGTTATATGAGATTACAATCAGTTTTGTCTCACGCATCTGAAGTGCAGTTTGATTCTTCCGTCTTATGTCATGAAACAGAATGGATCAAACAGTCTGTGAAAAAAGGAGTTTGTCATTATCTTGTAAATGACAACAAAATCAAAAGCTGGGTAAATATCGATGAATAGAATTTTTAATACCACATTTGAAGCTTCTGTAAGAATTTTGATGCTGTTATCTTTGGTTCTCGAACCTATTGAAGCTGAAAGAATTGTAGCCTTAGATAGTATCACTATTTACGGACATAGCATCGGTTTTGCAGAATATGATATCAACAGTAATTCCCAACGCCGTTCAAATGAATATACTGCCCGAAGATACAAAGATTTAAACGCTATTAAGCGCCTTACTTTAACAGGTTTAATAAAAGCTGAATTCATAAACAGTGCGTTAATGTATTCAATAACAACCACCGGTAAAAACTACGTGCAGTCGCTAACATCCGAATATTCAAAACATTATAAAACAAATGCGCAACAAATAATAAGCAAAATTAATGATTTTAGTACTGCTGAATTAATAAAGTTAGCAAGAGATACAGGAGATATTGCAAAATGAAGAATACTTTTTTTATATCAAAAGTAATAATAAGTGACAGCCAGGGCAACTCTTCTGAAGTATCATTTTCTCCTGGTTGCAATATCATTTACGGTCCATCTAACACAGGGAAAACACTGATTATAAATTGCATTGACTATGCTCTAGGTGCCCGTTATTTCCAAAGCACCAACAATAATACAATTGACATTTCAGTAGTCTCTATTGAAATCACTACACATGATAACAAAATATATTCTATAAGCAGAAGCACACAGAACAACAACAATTATGTACACATTAGCTGCCTTAACAATACGAATTTCCCTTCACAAAAGATCAAGTGTGATAAACTTACAAAACTTCTTTTAACATTTTTAGGTTTCGAAAACAGACCATACAATATAATCAATAGTAAAGACTACAAAACTCAAACATTAAGTTTCCGTACTCTTATCGGAACATCAATAATCAATGAAGAAAAAATAATACGAGCTGATAGTATTTTTCATTATGCACATCATAACTCGGTAACCGCCACGTTATCTGCTATATATGTTTTCATCACCGGACAGGAACAGATAGAAATCGGTCAGAAAGATCTAAAGCTACAAAAAGCAAGAAAAGAAGCAATTGAGAATTATATTGATAATCTAAAGAAAAAAATAGTAGATTCAGATTATATAAAAACCGATATTGATTCTATAAATTCATCAATTAAAAAATTAGATAAACAAATATCTCAGCAAAACAATCTCCTTAAAAAGCTTAACGATAAATTGCTTTCAATCCAAAATGAATATAATTCACTTTATGAAGAAGAGCAAACACTAATAACACGTTTAGAAAGATATCAGGAACTCGAGCAGGACTATATCAGCGATTTAAACCGGGCTGATTTTATAATTGATGCAGAAAAAGCATTGCCAAACACTGCTCAATTAGCAGTATGCCCTATTTGTTCAAGTGTATTAAAAGAACATCATTATAAAAAATATAGTGAATCGGCTAAACTGGATAAAGAAACCCTTTCAGAGAATCTAAATAATTTACGGATAGTAATATCCCAGCTCAAAGCAGATATCAATAAAATATCAACTCAAAAAAAGAACTATAGCTCTGAGCTTTCTAAAATTAAAAGAGAATACAAATATGAGTCGAATTCATTGAGTTCAATGCTTGATACGCTAAAAAATCTTACAGAAAGAAAAGCCCTTTTTGATGCTGTAATAAGGATTAACGCTGAACTCCAATCAGGTATAAATGAAGAGTACAAAGATTTACCCAAAGAATATGATGTAAAAAAATATCTGTCTGAAATATTTTTTGATAAGTATGAGAAATATCTTGAAAATGCACTTTCCAATTGTAATTATGATAATTATCAAAGTACTACTTTCGACAGAAGCAAACTTGATATCATCGCCAATGGCGAGTCTAAAAGTTCTCAAGGGAAAGGATATCGAGCCTATCTGAACAGTATAGTCGCATTTTCATTTATGCAATTTATGAATGAAAACGCTAATCACAAAATACCTTTTCTTATTCTTGACTCTCCACTTATGTCACTTAAAGAAGCTAAGGAAAACAGTAGTGATTCTATGAAAGCAGGATTATTTAATTTCATTATTCGTAACCAGGACATAGGACAAATAATAATCATTGAAAATGAATTACCTGGCATTGATTATGCAAAAGTAAACCTTATTGAATTCACGCATGACCACCATGGTAGATATGGTTTTATTATCAAAGAATAATTCCATTAAAGGCAGGAGAGTACATATGACAATATATCACGGAAGCAATATAAAAGTAGAACATCCGAAAATCCTTGTTAACGGTTTTTACAAAGACTTCGGATACGGTTTCTACTGCACGAATATAGAATTACAGGCCAGACGCTGGGCACTTACAAAACGAGGTGCATCCGTCATCAGCCTGTTTGATTACACACCGTCAGAAAAGCTGAAAAAGCTTACTTTTGAGAAAATGACAGAAGAATGGCTCGATTTCGTTGTGGACTGCCGGCGTGGGATTGAACATGACTACGACATTGTTGAAGGTCCGATGGCTGATGATCAGATATGGGATTACGTTGAAGAATTCGTAAGCGGGCGTATTTCCCGCGAAGCTTTCTGGGAACTGGTTAAATTCAGACATCCTACTCATCAGATCGTTTTCTGTACAGCCGAAGCACTTAAAACAATACGCTATGAAAGAAGTGAAACCCTATGAAAAACATTTACTTTCCGGACGAGGAAATCACCGAAAATGACCTGTATTTCGTCTGCTATATGATAGAACGTGTTGCAAGAACACTTCATCAGCATAATATTTATGTGGCTGAAACTTTAG
>Ga0310694_10000653_pt1 | contig 43886 bp, 33 predicted proteins | sample 174DNAGHGhighgp2_FD_203884 | JGI IMG/M metagenome (GOLD analysis project Ga0310694, IMG submission 203884) | Sheep rumen microbial communities from Palmerston North, Manawatu-Wanganui, New Zealand - 1742 DNA GHGhigh gp2 (v2) (version 2) | ecosystem: Host-associated > Mammals > Digestive system... | reverse complement strand
ATTTTGGTATGCAATAAGTCAGATAATTATGGAGAACCACCAGCAGAATTATATGAATTTTATAATTTAGGTTTAGGTGATCCACAACCAATTTCTGCTGCAAATGCAATTGGAATCGGAGATTTATTAGATAGAATTTATGAGAAACTTCCACCAAAATCAGATGATGAATCAGATGATGAACGAATTAAAGTCGCTATTATAGGAAAACCAAATGTTGGAAAGTCATCATTAGTGAACAAAATCCTTGGTGAAGAGAGAACAATAGTAAGTGATATTGCAGGAACAACGAGAGATGCAATTGATAGTAACTTTGAAAATGAGTTTGGTAAATATGTTTTTATAGATACTGCTGGAGTTAGAAAAAAAGCAAAAGTAAATGAATCTATAGAAAAATTTAGTGTAATGAGAACTCTTTTAGCAATCGATAGATCTGATGTGTGTTTAGTTTTAATTGATGCCACAGAAGGTGTCACAGAACAAGACACCAAAATATTAGGTGAGGCACACGAAGCTGGCAAAGGTATAATAATAGTAATTAATAAATGGGATGAAATAGAGAAAGAAAATGGAACTTTAGAAAAGTATAGAAAAGAAGTGTATAATAATTTGTCTTATGCACAATATGCACCAATTCTATTTATCTCAGCTAAGACAGGTCAAAGAGTTAATAAACTATTTGAAATGATAAATAAAGTAGCAGAAGAGAATTCAAAAAGATTATCTACTTCTGTAATTAATGAGGTTATAAACGAAGCTATAGCTGTAGTACAACCACCAACAGATAAAGGAAAGAGACTTAAGATATTATATGGTACACAAGCATCATCAAAACCACCAACATTCGTGATATTTTGTAATGATAAGGAATTATTCCATTTCTCATATCAAAGATATTTGATAAATTGTTTTAGGAATAATTTTGGATTTGAAGGAACTCCAATTAGATTAATAATCAGAGAAAAGGGAGATAAAGAATTTTAGAAAAAAGACGGCAGATGTAAAACTGTCGCTTTTTTATTTTGTGACATTGTATGTGTTTGAGAAATATGATAATATCATATAGAAATTATGTTTATTGAGGTTTGCAGAAAAAAATGAAAGAAAAGATAGTAAAAGTTATAAGCAAAGTAAAAGAGACAAAATGGTATCTTGTGGTACTAACTATTTTTTTTATATTTGCAATTATGATTAATAAACCTTTTAAAAATGACTATAACTATGAATTTAGATATAATCATATTATTCAAGGTGGACGTACACCTCAGATTGAATCTGGTGTAGAGGTATCACAAAATTTTATTGCTAAAGGAAATAATTTAGACCAAATAGGTATGATGATTGCTATGCCTTCAATCAGTACGCAATCTACAGTAAATGTTAAAGTAATAGAAGTTGAATCACAAATACAGATTCTGGATCAAGATGTATTTTTGGGTTCACTTAAAGATGGGGATTATTTTGTAGTTAATATTGAAAATCAGTTTAATTCTAGAGGAAAAGAATATAAAATTATTTTGAAAGGATTAGATGGGGATAGTACTAATTCGATTCAGATATTAAAATCTACTGTTTCAGATGAAAATCTGTTGGGGTGTTATGTAGGAGATAAAAAAGATGATTGCAATTGGGTATTCTTATCAAGATATTATTTAAACTATAATAAATATGAAGCAATAGCATGGATTTCGTTATATTTAATGTCTTTTTTCTTTGTTATCTTCATGTTAGATAATAATGCAAATGAAAAATCGTTTTTAAAAATGAGTATTTGTCTAGGAGTATTTTCTATTCTTTTTACGGGATTTTTTCATCCGTTTGATGAACCATCTCATTACTTTAGGGCTTTGTTAGTTAGTCAAGGAGATTTTTATGATACGATTACCGATGATGGACAAATAGGTGGATATGTACCTAAAAATTATGATAAATACGTAGGATTATATACAAATTTACACTTAAAAACTATTATATTAGATCCTACGGTGTTGACAGAGACTTATGATAGTGAATTTAAATTTGTTAAAAACACAGATTTTTCATCTAATGTACCTACTGCTCACATTGTGCCGGCTATAGGACTATTTATAGGTCGTATAGCTAAATTGGGAGAATTTGAATGTTTGTTATTGGCAAGAGTGTCTGTTTTTATTTTTTATATATTATTATGTTATTTAGCAATAAAAAACATGCCATATTACAAAAAAACAATGATAGTTGTTGCAATGACTCCTATATCACTATGGCTAGCTGGAACTATTCATTTGGATCCTATAATAACGTCTGTGAGTTTGCTTTTTATATCTATTTGCCTTAAATATCACTGGGAAAATGAAACAAAAGATTTGGTATCAAAAAGAGATTTAGCATTAATAGTATTATGTGCAGTTTTCCTCATTACATGTAAATATTTCACATTAGTGCCTGTTCTTTTATTATTCTTCTTAATTCCACCAAAAAGATTTGGTAACCGTAAAAACTATTGGATTTTCTTAATTTTTGCAATAGTATTGGGACTAATTTTGGTATTATGGCAGTTTTATATGATTAATAGGTATAGTGTTATTGAGAATAGGAATGGTCATACTGATATAAAAGAGCAATTGAATAATATTATTAATCATTTTTCTGCAGCCATTGTGCTGTTTATCAGTAAAATATTGGAAATGGGTGCATTTTGGACACATGGTTTTTCATATGATGGGGCAATTTCAATAATTGGGAGAAGTACAGGAATAGTTCTACTCATTTCTTCAATTATTGACCCTGAAAAACCTTTTTATAAGGATAGAAAGAGTAAAGTAGTGTTCAATAGTTTTATGATGTTCGAATATTGTTTTATTCTTTTGCTTGGCCTTTTGGCATTATATTTAGTATACACACCTGTTGGTATGAATGATATTCAAGGATATCAGGTAAGATATTTGATACCTTTTATAATGTTTATTCTAATTTCAATAGGAAATACAGTTAAGATTGAAAACAAGATTACTAACTATAGTAAATTATTAATGTTTACAATGCTTATTATGAATTTGGATATTATTATTGGAGAATTAATAAAGACTTTTTAAAAGGATAAAGAATAGTTAAAAGAAAAAATGAAACCGAGAATGATAAAAAAAATCGAATACTTAAAAATTGTTTTTTGGGGATTAAATTTATTTGCGTTTTAAAGAAAAAAAGGTAGGTTCATAAATGGATAAAACTGAGATAAGAAAAAATATAATTACATATATTGCTATAGCAGTAATATTATTGTTGATCAATTTATTAATCAATTTTACTGTATATAGAGGAGAAAAATTTGACGTTCACTTGCCAGGAAGTGATGATTTTGGAACTAGTTCATTTGTCATAACTATGGTATTTGGAATTTTATATTCGATTTTAATTTATTTTTCAAGTAAAAAGAAATGGAAAATTGAATATATATATCTTTTGCTTGCCATCCCCATTGGAACTTTATATTTGATTTATAATCCATTAGGAAAAGTGCCAGATGAAGATATGCATGCAAGAAAATCAATGGCAATTTCATATGGTAATTTTTTCTCAACACAAGTTGAAGACGGAAAAGCAGTATATCCAATTAATTCAAAAATAAATGAACTTGTAACGAGATCTACTACAAGCTATGATGAGGCATTAAAGAGAATTGAAGCAGAAGAAACTGATGAGAGAATACCTTTAGAATATACTACAATGGCACTATACGCACCAATATGTCATATGCCACAAGCATTTGGAATGTTTGTTACTAGAATTTTTGGAGCGAGTATAGTTGTTCAATGTTATGCAGCCAGAACAGTAAATATGCTCCTTGCGATATTTTTGGTTTTTGAAGCTATAAAACTTATACCATTTAAGAAATATATTGTTCTAATGATTGGATTACTTCCAATTACAATGAATGAATTTGCATCTATGGCATCTGATGCTTTTGCAATTGGTTTTAGCCTATTTTATATAGCTTTGATTTTTAATATTAAGTATAAAGAAACACCTATAGAAAGAAAAGATAAAATATTTTTGGTGATTTATTCTTTAATAGTAGCATTATTAAAGATTGTGTATATGCCACTTGTATTTTTATTATTATTAATTCCAAGAAAAAAATATAATAACAAGAAAGAAAAAAATGTTTTTTCTGCGATTGTAATTGCTATATCTATAATTATAAATTTAATATGGTTGGTATATTGTACTAGATTTTTAGTAGAATTTAATCAAGGTGTTGACGGTAAAGCACAAGTAATTAATATTTTACAAAACCCAATTGGTTATATTCTGGTAATGTTCAGAACTATGAATACTTTTGCTCAAACTTTTATTACTAGTTTATGCGGAGAAGGGTTAGGACATTATAATGTACAAACATCAGTGTTGTATGTATTTTCATGTATTATGATGATGACAGTATTATTTCTTGCAAAAGAAGAGGATGACGACAATTCTTTTGACTTTATAGTAAAGGCTATCAGCTTTATAGTTTTTGGAGTTATAGTATTGCTAATTTATACTAGCGTTTATGTTCAATGGACTCCTGCAACAAAACCAATTATCTATGGAATTCAGGCAAGATACTTTATTCCAATTTTACCACTTGTAATCGTATTCTTAGATAACTGTAGTTTTATTATAAAAAAGATTAATAAATCATATTTGTTTTTGTTTGTAGTATTCATGAATTTAAATGCTGTTTGCATGATAATGTATACATATGTGTTTGGAAATGTATTAGATTTTTATATTAAATAGAAAAAGTTAATTGAGCGAAATAGCTATATTTCTTGACGAAAGGACAATTTTATAATAATATAATGTATATCAAATAAGGAGGAGTTTATCATGGTAGCAGTTTTTATAGTAGCGGTTATAGCTTATCTTATAGGAAGTATAAGTTCTTCAGTAATCATTAGTAAAAAGTTCGCTGGATTTGATGTTAGAGAAAAGGGAAGCGGAAATGCAGGAACTACAAATGTATTAAGAACAGTAGGAAAGAAAGCCGCTTTAATAACATTAATTTGTGATGTTTTAAAAGGGGTTATTGCTATAGGAGTTGCTCTATTAGTTGGTAGCAATTTTCCAGAGGTAAATAGAGCTTTATTAGTTCAAGTAGCTGGTATACTTGTAGTTATTGGACATACATTTCCAATATTCTTTAAGTTTAAAGGCGGTAAAGGTGTTGCAACAAGCTTAGGGGTACTATTAATGACTAACTGGCAAGTTGGTTTAATTTGTTTAGTATTTGCAATTATGCTTATGGCTGTAACTAAAATGGTTTCATTAGGATCAATTTCTGCAGCAGTTCTATTTGCTACACTTGCTCTTTTTACAAGCGGAGATAGATACATAGTTGAAGGAAACTATGTTGTTTTTGCTATAATATTAGCATTCATAGTAATCTTCAATCATAGAAGTAATTTAAAAAGAATTTCTGAAGGTACAGAGAATAAATTAGATTTTGAGAAATTGTTTAAAAATGCAGTTGAAGAAAGAAAAGAAGCAAAAAGAAGAGCCGAAGAGGAAAAGGCTGAAAAAGAACGTTTAGAAAAAGAAAGATTAGAAAGAGAAAAAGCAGAAAAGGAACGCGAAGAAAAAGAAAGAGCAGAAAGAGAAAAGGAAGAAAGAGAACGTAGAGAAAAAGAAAGAGCTGAAAGAGAAAAAGCTGAAAAAGAGCGTGAAGAACAAGAAAAAGCACAAAGAGAACAAGAAGAAAAAGAACGTCAAGAACGAGAAGAAGCAGAAAAAGAAGCTGAAGAAAATGATGAAGCAGAAGAAACAGAAGAAGTTTCTGAAGAATCAGTTGAAGAAAATAATGATGAAGAAAATGAAACTGCTGAAGAAACTACTGCAGACAACACAGAAAACGATGAAGCACCTGCTGAAAATGTCGAAGATATGATAGATGATGTTATTATAAAAAATAATGAGAAAACTCAAAATGATAGTGAAAATCCACCAGTTGAAAACTCTGAAGAAGTTTATAATACAGAAGATGAAGATACATTCTTTGATGGCAAAAAGAGGAAGAAAATAAGAAGAAGATTTACAACTAAGGAAGATAGAAAAGCTATCGAGAAAATGGTAAGAGAAGCAGAGGAAAAAAGAAAGAAATCAAGTGGTGAAAATCAATAAAAGTATATAACATAATTATTAATGTACGGAAAGGAAGAAAAATGGCAAAAGTAGCAATTATAGGAAGCGGTAGTTGGGGATCAGCATTAGGTATTTATCTTGCAAATCAAGGTAATGATGTAAAACTATGGTCTTTCAATGAAGATGAAAAAAATTTAATTAATAACGAGAAAAGATGCGTGTTTCTACCACAGGCTAGAATACCAGAAAATGTATATTGTTCTTCAAGTTATGAAGAAGTACTAGATGGTGCTGAAGTAGTTTTACATGTAACACCTTCTAAATTTGTTAGAGAGAATATTAAAAAGTATAAGGAATTTTTAAAACCAGATCAAATGGTTATAATGTGTTCAAAAGGATTTGAAGCAGAAACATGTAAAACATTAGATGATGTAATGAGAGAGGAAATGCCTAATAATAGGATTGGTGTATTAACAGGACCATCACATGCTGAAGAAGTATCTATTGGAATTCCTACGGCATTAGTTGTTGCTTCAGAACATGAAGAAGTTAAAGAAAAAATAGTAGAAATGTTTAAGAGTCCTACTATGAGAATGTATACTACTTCTGATGTAAAAGGAGCTGAATTAGGTGGAGCACTTAAGAACATCATAGCATTTTGTGCCGGTGCAGCTGTTGGATTACATTTAGGAGACAATACATTTGCTGCCCTAGCAACAAGAGGATTAGTTGAAATAGCTAGATTAGGAACAGCAATGGGAGGAAAAGAAAAGACATTTTATGGTCTATCTGGACTTGGCGATTTAATTGTTACTTGCGGTAGTGAACATAGTAGAAATAGAAAAGCTGGAAAACTAATTGGAGAAGGATATTCAATAGATGAGACTAGACGTCAAGTTGGTATGACTATTGAGTCAATCGATAATATAGAAGTAGCTTATAAGCTTTCAAAAAAATTAGGAATAGAAATGCCTATAGTTAATGCAGTGTACGCTGTTCTTTATGAAGGACTAGATCCTAGAGAGGCCGTAAATACATTAATGACAAGGACATTAAAAGAAGAGTAGAGGGGGAGAAAAAATGGATTTTTTTGATAAACTAGGAAAAAAAGCAAATGAAACTTATAAAGCAACAATGGAGAAAGCAAATTCTTTATCTGAAGAAATAAAGATTAAAGGAAAAATGACAGAAGCAAAAGAAAAAATTGAAAAAATATACACTGAGATAGGAAAATTCGTATATAGCGAGTTAAAAGAAGGAAGAGACGCTTCAAGAGAAGAAGTAACAGCTAAATGTGAAGAAATAAATCAACTTAATGATGAATTATCAAAATTAGAAGCTGATTTATTAGCAACAAGAAATAAGAAAAAATGTACTTCTTGTGGTGTAGAAATTGATATAAAAGCTGAATTTTGTCCAAAATGCGGAAAAGAACAACCAAAACAAGAAACTGTAGAAGTACAAGATGAGCCAGAAAATGCTAATGAAGTAGAAGCTACTGAAGAGCATAATGACAATAACTAGAAAGATGATATTATGAGATTAGTTATTCAAAGAGTATCCAAAGCTCAAGTAGAAATTGATGGTGAAGTTGTGGGAAAAATTGATAAAGGTTTTATGGTTCTTTGTGGTATTACACATGATGACGATGAAACTAAAGCTGATTTTCTTGCAAGAAAACTATGCAATTTGAGAGTTTTTGAAGATGAAAATGAAAAAATGAATTTATCGCTTAAAGATGTAGGTGGAAAATTACTAATTATTTCTCAATTTACATTATATGGAGATGCGATAAGTAGCGGAAATAGACCAAGTTTTACTGAAGCAGCTAGACCAGAAAAGGCAGAACCACTTTATGAGTATTTTATTAAGCAATGCGAAGGTTATGGTATAGATGTTCAAACAGGAAGATTTGGTGCCGATATGAAAGTTTCTTTGACAAATGACGGACCAGTTACAATATTAATAGAAATATAAAAAAACACTTCAGGAAGCTGAAGTGCTTTTTTTATAATATTTTATTTGTTTTCTTCTATCAATTTTTGTAAAATCTGTACAGCGTTTGATGCTGCACCTTTTCTAATATTATCAGCAACACACCAGAAGTTGATTCCTGAATCTACAGAAAAGTCTCTTCTAATTCTTCCAACAAATGATTCATCATGTCCAGTTGCATTAATTGCAAGAGGATATATAGATTTTGCTATATCATCCTGAACAATTACACCAGGAGCTTTTCTCAATACTTCTTTTAATTCTTCTAAAGAAAAGTCTTTTTCAAACTCTACGTTGATTGATTCACTGTGTGAATTGATAACTGGAACACGAACTGTAGTTGCTGTTATCTTCAAATCAGGACGTTTTAAAATCTTTCTTGTTTCATTTATCATTTTTTCTTCTTCTTTTGTATAACCATTAGTTTCATCGAAAACGTCTATATGAGGAATACAATTGTTAACAATTGGATAAGGGAACTTCTTTGGTTCTTCACCTTCTAAACCTCTTTCAAGATCGGCAATTCCTTCTTGACCTGCTCCAGAAACAGCCTGATATGTTGAATAAACTATTCTTTTAATTTTGTATGCATCATCTAATGCTTTTAATGGAAGAACAGCTTGTATTGTAGAGCAATTAGGATTTGCAATTATTCCATGATTATTTTTAATTTCTTCTGGATTTACTTCTGGAACAACTAAAGGAACGTCATCATCCATTCTAAATGCACTACTATTATCAATTACTATACAACCGGTTGCTGCAGCAATAGGAGCATAGTGCCTAGAAGCATCTCCTCCTGCAGAAAAGATAGCATAATCAAATTGTTCTTCTTTAAAAGAATCTTCTTTTAATTCTCTTACTAATATTTGTTGACCTTTAAAGAAAAAGTCTGTGCCAGCTGACTTTCTTGTTGCAAAAAAAACACAAGAAGAAATCGGTAGGTTGTATTCTTCCAATACTTCTATAACCTTTCTTCCAACTAAACCTGTTGCACCTACTATAGCAATTTTGTATTCTTTCATGAAAAAACCCCCTTAGTTTTCTGTTTTGAACATTTTATAACATTTTTTTGCATTTGTACATATTTATTATCTTTTTCTTGGAAATGAGTATTCTCTTTCAACTTCTTCAGCAAATGCTTTCTTGAACTCTTCAAATGTACTAAATAAGTTCTTAAATCTTTGTTCATATATTGCCCTTAGTTCCGCATCACTATAAATCATGTTGATATTAAACACACCATTTACGTATAACATATCTGCTGGATCTTCAACTACTACAGTATTGTTAACTGGTACAGATGTTGTTCCTCCAGGAAGAATGACATCTCCGTCATTCAATCCAGTAAAAATAGCTTTTGCTCTTGTAAATGAAAAATAAATAATAGTTAAATACATCGTTAGAATAAGTACAGAACCTATAATTTTATTCTTCTTAATGAAATTTATGAATGCGCTAGTTGCCTTTTCTTCATACTTATTAACTGTCTGGTTAAATTTATTACTATAATAATTAGAATTAGTAGACTGAGAATTTTGTCTTTCTTTTCTAATTCTATATGCATAATCATAATAATTATACTCTCTTTGTCGTTCTGAATTGTACTTTTGACGATAGTATTCAGAATAATTACTTCCAGAAGGAGGTGTTTCATATCTAGGTGGAGTATAACTATATGTTTGTGGCTTTGGAAATACTTCTGCATCGTATTCTTTACGTTTTTCTTCACTAGATAACACATCATAAGCAACGTTGATTTCTTTTGCTTTCTTTTCAGCAAATTCTTTATCACCGTTATATAAATCTGGATGGTATTTTTTAATTAACTTTTTATAGGCATCTTTAATTTCGGCCGAGCTAGCATTTCGTTTGACACCTAATATTTCATAATATGTCATTTGTATTTCTCCAAATAATCTTTTTCTATATGCTCATTATAATATCATAGCATTCTTTTAGCCATGGCCATAATTGACTTATTATAACATAAGCCACGAACAAGAATACTATTAGTTTTAATGTTGAATAATCAGCACCAATCGGATTTGTTATATTAGAATCCATATCAAAAGTGATATGCTTATCTTCATAATCTATGATTGGATCTGAATAAGGATCATCAGAGATATGTTGAGTAAATTCTTTATATCTAGCATTTGCAAATTGAGCATCCTCATGAATATGAGGAGCTGGTCCACCTGATTTATAATATGGTTTATAGATATCATCTACTTCATTATGCATTTTGGTGTGTGCAAATTGCTTTCTATCAAAATCTTTTCTATTAGAAGGATTGCTTAAAGCAATATAAGCTTCAGTTAGTGCAGCTCTTCTAGATTTTGCATATTCTAAATCTCCATTATAAGTTTCTGGATCATATTTTTTCATTAATCTGTTATAAGAATCTATTATCTCAGCTTGAGAACAATTTCTTCTAACATTTAATACTTCATAATAATTCATTTTTTATCTCCATTTTAATACAAATTCACACGATAATTATATATTATGGCAGGCCAAAAAACAATGAATTTAATCGTAATTTAAAATTGTAATATCAATGTTAAATATAGCTTGAAAAAGCAATAAAAATGTTATAAAATATCATAGAATTGGAGGACTTATAAAGTGCTAGAAAATCAAGAAAAATTCATGAGTATTTTACATGAAAAATTAGAAAATAAAAATTCAAAATATTATATACTAACTATGGGTTGCCAACTTAATGAAAATGATTCTGAAAAAATATCTGGAATGCTAGAAAAATGCGGATATACAAGAACAGATGATTATACTGATGCAGATATTGTAGTTTTCAATACGTGTTGTGTAAGAGAAAATGCTGAAGAAAGATTATTTGGAAAAGTTGGAGAAATTAAGAAAATTAAAGAAAAGAAAAATGTGATTTTAGCAATCGGTGGATGCATGATGCAAGAAAAAGGAATGGTTGAAAAATTAAAGAAATCATATCCTTTTGTAGATATTGTTTTTGGAACACATACACTTCAAAATTTACCCGAAAATATATATAAAACTTTATATGAACATAGAAAAGTAAGAGACGTAGTAGATATAGATGGAGAAATATACGAAGGATTACCAATAAAGAGATTTGACAAGTATAAAGCATCTGTAACTATTATGTATGGATGTAATAATTTCTGTTCATTCTGCATAGTTCCTTATGTAAGAGGAAGAGAAAGAAGTAGAGAACCTGAAAGAATATTAGAAGAAATTAAAGTCCTAGCAGAAGAAGGATATAAAGAAGTTACTCTTTTAGGACAAAATGTTAATTCATATGTTGGAAATGAAAAAATTAAAAACTTTGCTGATTTGTTAGATGAGGTTTGTAAAATTGATGGCATAGAAAAAATTAGATTCATGTCACCACATCCTAAAGACTTTAAAGATGATGTAATAGATGCGATTGCAAGAAATGAAAAAGTTAGTAGAATCATTCATTTACCACTACAATCAGGTAATACAAAAGTCTTAAAAGAAATGAATAGAAGATATACGAAAGAACAGTTTTTGGAATTAGTAGATAAAATGAAAGCTAGAATACCAAATGTTGTTTTTTCTACAGATATTATAGTTGGTTTCCCTGGAGAAACTGATGAAGAATTTGAAGATACGCTTGATGTTGTTAGAAAAGTTAATTTTGAACAAATATTTATGTTTATTTATTCTATGAGAGAAGGAACAAGAGGTGCAGCCAGAGAGGATCAAGTTCCAGAGGAAGTAAAACATATAAGATTTGAAAAATTAAAAGAATTATATGATTCACGTGTTGATGAAAATAATAGTAAATACTTAGGAACAATACAAAAAATACTTATAGAAGGAACTAGTAAAAATAACGATAAGATGTTAGAAGGAAGAACAGACACTAATAAGGTTGTAGTTTTTGAACCTAAAGATGATACAAAAATTGGGGATGTTGTTCCTATGAAAATAACAGAAATTCACAAATGGTATTTAAAAGGTGAAATTATTTAGGCAAAGTATAGTGAAAAAAGATTGGAGGATGCTATGGAAAACGATAATGTTTCAATTAGTGAATTCCTAGAGGGAATTGGATTTAGCCAAGAAGATATTGATGATATTTTAGTATATGCTACCAATGAGACGGATAAAAAAGTATTATTAGAAAAATTAAAATATTTAGTATCAATAGGATATGATGCTGATAGTATTACTACTATTTTGGAGGAAGATATAACATTTATGACAGAGCCTTTAGAACTTATAAAGGCTAATGTTGCTGTTTTATCTAAATTTTTGGAGCCACAAGAAATTATTAGAGCAACAGATGTTACTCCAGAACTATTAACAATACCAGAAGGAGAACTTGATAAGAATATTGCATTAATTGGTATTCTATTTAATGATATTGATACTGTTAAGATAATAATACAAGATAGAGGCGAAATCTTAACATATAAACCAGATTATTTATCAGACAAATTAACATTTTTTGTAAATAATGGATTGAAGAATAAAATCCTAAGTATTATTATAGAAAATGCTGAAGTATTTGATTTAGATAATAATGAAATAGATGTTGAAGAATTAAAATAAGAGGGAAAAGAAAATGGCAGAAGTATCACCTATGATGCAGAATTATTTGAATACGAAAGAACAATATAAAGACTGCTTATTGTTCTATAGATTGGGCGATTTCTATGAAATGTTTTTTGATGATGCCATAGTTGCATCTAGAGAACTAGAAATAACTTTAACAGGAAGAGCTTGTGGTTTGGAAGAAAAGGCGCCAATGTGTGGCGTTCCTTATCATGCTGTTGATATTTACTTATCAAGATTAATTGCTAAAGGTTATAAAGTTGCAATTTGCGAACAACTAGAAGATCCAAAAACAGCAAAAGGAATTGTTAAAAGGGATGTAATTAGAGTTGTAACTCCAGGAACAGTTATAGAAACTAATATGCTTGAAGAAAAAAAGAATAATTATATCATGAGTATTTTTAAAAAAGGTATGTACTACGGAATAGCAGTATGCGATATCAGTACAGGAGATTTCTATACAACAGAAATAAAACTTCAAGATAACAATTTCGAAAAGCTATTAGACGAATATGCTAGATATTCACCAGCAGAACTTGTTGTTAATACTCAAATGGGAAATTCTGAAAAAGAATTAAACATAATGAAAGATAGAAACAATACATTTGTTACTACGAGAGATGATTCTATATTTGAAAGCGATTTTAGTAAAATTGCAGAGCTTTATACAATTGTTGATAATTATGATAAAGAAAAAGAAGTTGATTCTGAACTTATAGCAAGAGCAACAAATGGATTGCTTAATTACTTTACAGAGACTCAAAAAGTTAAGCTAGAACATATTAATAAAATACAAGTATATGAAGTACAAAAATATATGTCTTTAGACATTAATGCAAGAAGAAGCCTTGAATTAACAGAAAGAATGAGAGATAAATCAAAAAGAGGCACTTTGATATGGGTTCTAGATAAGACTAATACTTCTATGGGCGGAAGGTTACTTAGAAGATGGATTAATGATCCACTTTTAGATGTAAAAGAAATTAATGAAAGACTAGAAGCGGTAGAAGAGTTAAAGAACAATATAATGTTTAGAGGAGATATCGTAGACTCACTAAGAAAAGTCTATGATATGGAAAGATTAGCTGGAAAGATATCATATGGAAACGCAAATGGAAGAGATTTAATATCTCTAAAAAATTCATTAGAGAATTTACCTACATTAAAATCTGTATTATCAAATGCAACATCACAGTTGTTAAAAAGAATGTACGAAAAGTTAGATGTACTTGAAGATATGTATAAACTTATTGATGAGTCAATTGTAGATGAACCACCAATAAGTGTTAAAGAAGGTGGATTAATTAAGCCAGGTTTCAATAAGGAAATAGATGAATATAAGCTAGCATCTACCGAAGGTAAAAACTGGATAGTTCAATTAGAAGCAAAAGAAAGAGAATTAACAGGAATTAAGAACTTAAAGGTTGGTTATACGAAAGTATTTGGTTACTATATAGAAGTTACAAAATCATTTATTAAAGATGTTCCGACGGATAGATATATAAGAAAACAAACATTGACTGGAGCAGAAAGATATATTACTGAAGAATTAAAATCAATGGAGGATAGAATTCTTGGAGCTGAAGAAAAAGTAGTTTCTATGGAGTATGAGATTTTTACTCAAATAAGAAATGAAATTGGAAGAAATATTGAAAGAATACAAACATCTTCATCAACAATTGCAACAGTTGATGTTTTATCAAGCTTAGCCATCGTTGCAGAGGATAATAACTATGTAAGACCTGAAGTGAATGAAGGGACAACGATAGATATAAAAGATGGACGTCATCCAGTAATTGAAAAAATGCTTGGAAGTGGCGAATTTGTCGAAAATGATACTTATTTAAATTCAGATGATGTCAGAGTTGCAATAATAACTGGACCAAATATGGCAGGTAAATCAACATATATGAGACAAGTTGCTATTATTACACTTATGGCTCAAATAGGTTCATTTGTCCCTGCTAGTGAAGCTAAGATTGGAATTGTTGATAAAATATTCACAAGAGTTGGAGCTTCTGATGATTTAAGCAGCGGTCAAAGTACGTTCATGGTTGAGATGAATGAAGTTGCAAATATTTTAAAAGATGCTACACCTAGAAGTTTGGTTATTCTAGATGAAATTGGTAGAGGAACATCAACATATGATGGACTTTCAATTGCCTGGGCAGTAGCTGAATATATCGCAGATAAAAGCAAAATAGGATGTAAGACACTATTTGCTACACATTATCATGAACTTTTACAACTTGAGGGTACTGTAGAAGGCATAAAAAACTATCAAGTTGAAGTAAAGGAAAAAGGAGAAGATATTATCTTCTTGAGAAAGATAATTGAAGGCGGAACTGATGAAAGTTATGGAATTCATGTTGCAAAACTAGCAGGAGTTCCAAGGAATGTAGTAACAAGAGCAAATAAAGTACTAAGATCATTAGAAAAAGGTGGAGTAAAAGTTAAAGAAGACAAAGAGGACAAGAAACAAGTAGCAGGTCAATTTGATTTATTCAATATGAAAAATGAAGATATTATTCATGAATTGGATAAAATAAATGTCAACGAATTAACTCCGATTGATGCACTTAATACTTTGGTGAAAATAAAAGAAATGTTAAAATAAATAATTTTTGCCTCATACAGCAATGTATGAGGTTTTTTTAATGAAAACTTAAATAAAAAGTAATTGAAATATAATAAATGGTTTAATCAATGTGACTCATAAGATATAAGCGTTAAAAAAATGTAATCGTAGAATGTTTGGTTGATTTCTTTTGTTAGATAGTGTATAATAAAAATCGATTTTAAAGAAAGGCTATATGGGAAATAATAATGGATAATAATTATGGCGAAAGAAAAGTATTACTTTCAATCAAAGTATCAACATTAGTAGTGTTGTTTGTTGTAGCGACAGTTTTACTTGTTACAGCCGCAATTTTAGGAAATATTTCTAAAGATAATAGTGAAGAACTTGCTTTAAAAACAGAAGAAAAAGAGATAAGCACAGAAAAAACAGCAGAAAACAATTTTGATGAAAATGAAACAACTGAAGAAGTTGTTGATAAAGATAGTGCACCAGTTGTAGTAGCTTTAAATGAAGACACAGCAGTAACAATTAGACAAGTTGAGGCCATTACTTCTAGATCAATCACAGATAAAGAGAGAGAAAACTTCATGATAGATGAATTAGAAGGCACTATTAATGAAGTTGTAGAAGAGCCTGCACCTGAACCAGAACCAGAGCCAGAACCAGAAGTCGTTACTACTCCTATTGAAGATGTTACAATTTCGGTTGATATGGATTTAACAGTAAGAACAGGATTATCAAGAGATGATTTTATATCATTAATGGCTAGAGTACCTGCAGATACAAGTGGATTCTTTGAAGAGAATGCTGGGCTAATATATGATATGTGTGAAAAATATGAGCTTAATGAAATATTCTTCTGCGGATTAATTTCAGCAGAATCAGGATGGACTATTGCAGGAAATCATAGAAGAACACATAATTATATCAGTTTAATGTCTAGTGGAGGATTAATAAGTTATGCTTCATTAGAATCAGGTATGGAAACTGCGGCAAAAACTTTACATGAAAGATATTTGTCTGAAGGTGGATCTTGTTATTATGGAAAAACACTTTCTGCAATGAAGACTAGATTTTGTCCAGGATCAACTACATGGGTAGGACTTGTGTATGGAAGAATGGAACAAATTATTAAAGCAAAATAGATGAAAAATAGTGTAAAAAAGAGTGGTAAAAAACCACTCTTTTTTTGTTAAAAAAAAGAAAAAAATAAGGCCTCTAAATTGTATTATTTGTATTGATTTTTAAAGGGTTTAATGATATAAAATAAGGTATAATGTTATAAGGAGGAGTTATGGGCTTTTTTGAAAAATTAAAACAAGGATTAGACAAGACAAAAAGTTCTTTTGACAACAAAATTAATAATGTTTTTAGTAATTTTAGAAAAGTTGATGAAGAATTATTAGAAGAATTAGAAGAAGTTTTGGTAATGTCAGATTTTGGCGTTGAAACTTCTGTTAAGATTATAGATGAACTTAGAACTAAACTTAAAAGAGAAAAAATAGAAGATGAAGATGATGTAAAAAAGGCATTAAAAGATATAATGCGTGAAATATTAGAAGTTGAGGAACCAAAACTTAATTTGGAAACAAAACCATCAGTTATATTGGTGGTAGGTGTTAATGGGGTTGGTAAGACAACTTCAATTGGAAAAATAGCACATAATTTAGTTAAAGACGGAAAAAAAGTAGTTATGGCTGCTGCAGATACTTTTAGAGCTGCTGCCGTTGAACAATTAGAAATATGGGCTGCAAAATCAGGAAGTATGATTGTAAAGAAAGAAGAAGGTGCAGATCCTGCTTCTGTTGTTTTTGATGCAATTAAGAAGACCAGAGATATAGGGGCTGACGTTTTAATTGTTGATACAGCCGGACGTTTACATAATAAAAAATACTTGATGGATGAATTATTTAAAATTAATAAAGTAATAGATAAAGAGATGCCAGAATGTAGCAAAGAAGTTCTACTTGTACTTGATGCAGAAACTGGACAAAATGCTATTTCACAAGTAAAAGCATTTAAAGAGACAACTGATATTACCGGTATTGTACTTACAAAATTGGATGGAACAGCAAAGGGTGGAGTAATATTAGGTATTGTATCAGAAAACAAAATACCAGTAAAATTTATTGGTGTTGGAGAACAGATTGATGATATGCAAGTATTTAATGCACAAGAATTTTTAGATGCAATAATATAGAGAAAGGAATATATTATGGGTGATTCAAAGAAAACCGATGAAAATTCAAATGAGAAAGTAAATACTACTGTCGATGAAAAAACGAATGAAAAAGTAAATAAAGAAGAAATCAAGGTTGAAAAAGCAACCGCAAAAGAAGAGAATTCTTCTAAGAAATCTAAAAAAACTAGACGTTTACTAGTAATCTTAGCAATTCTTATTTTTGCAGTTTATACATTTATTACATATAAAGCAGATTACATTCATTATAGACAAATAGGTGAACAATATGAGAGTGTTTTTATGACTAAGGTCAAAAACAAGTACTCTATTATGGGATTCTCTTTTGTAGTTTTGTACATATATTTGTTTATAAACAACAAGTTTATTTCTAGAGGTTTAAAGAAATTCTTTGAAGAAGAAAAGAAAGAATTTCCAAAGCTACCAAATAAAAGCATATGTTTTATAGCAGCTTTATTCGGATCAATAGTAGCAACAAACATGTTAGCAGATAAATTCTTAATTATTACGAATGCTGCATTGTTTGGTAAGAGTGATCCAATATTTGGAACAGATATAGGATTTTATATGTTTTCATTACCATTTTTCCAAACATTAATACTATTTATTGGAGAAGTGCTTTTATTCACAATTGCATATACAGGTTTATATTATGTTATTTCCTTAAATGTGTATTTCGATGGAGTAAATGGAGAAACATTAAAGAAGAATACATTCGTAAAACACGAAATAACAATAGCTGTTTTGGCAATCATAGTTGTATGTGCTTATATTTTAATTAATACTCAAAATATTATGACTGGTGAAATGCTTACTCTAGGGGATGAGAATTCAACAGTAATTATAGGTGCAAGCAAATCAGATGTAACTATTAAACTATGGGGATATAGAATTCTTTGTGTTGTGATTCTAGCTGCAACAATCAGACTTGTTAGATTCATAAGATTAAGAAACTTTAAACAAGGAATTATATCAGCATTAATAGTTCCAGCATATCTATTATGTTTGTTTGCAGCCTTGATTTATTATCAAGAAATTCATATTGGATCTAATGAATTTGACAATGAAAGAGAGTTTATTGCTCATAATATAAATTACACTAAAGAGGCATACAATATTAATATTGATCAAAAAAATATAGATAAATATACTGAAGTTTCAGCTAATGAAATTGAAACTAATAAAGCGGTAATAGACAATATACCAGTTATTACAGAAGACGTTGTTAAGACTACAATTTTAGAACATCAAGAAAATAGTGTTTATTACGCATACGATAACACATTTTTAGCATCATATAATTATAAAAATCAAGATACTTTAGCATATTTAACACCTAGAGAAATACTACCAGAAAGTGCAAAAAGTTATAGAAATAGAACATATAAATATACACATGGTTATTCAATGATTATAAATAAAGCAAACGATGCAGATTCAGATGGTTATATGGATTATATATTATCAGACTTTCAAGGTGAGAAACAATTAGGAATAGAGCAACCAAGAATTTATTATGGACTAGAGACTAATAGCACAATTGTTGTTAATTCACCAGAAGGAAAAGAATATGATTATCCACAATCAGAAACAGAATTTGCAGAAAATGTATATGATGGAGAGGGCGGTATTAATCTAGGATTTTTCGATAGATTAATACTTGGACTATCAGAACATAATATTAAACTTGCTACTTCAAAAAGAAGTGATGATACAAAAATATTATCAGATAGAAATATTTTAAAGAGAGTACAAAAAATATTCCCTGACGTTATTTATGACGAAGAACCATATTTAGTAATTACAAATGAAGGAAAACTAGTATGGGTATTAGACGGATATACAAGATCTTCTGCATATCCATATTCACAAAATACAATAATAAATATCAAAGGTTATAGAGAGAAATTAAATTATATTAGAAACTCTGTTAAAGTTTTAATTGATGCATATGATGGTACTACAAAGTTTTATATAGTAGATGAATCAGATCCAATAATACTAACTTATAGAAATATTTATCCAGATTTATTCACTGATGAAGCCATTCCACAAGATATAGCAAGTCATATGATATATCCAGAATTCTTATATAATATTCAATCAAATATGCTAAATATTTATCATAACGTTAGTGAAGATACATTATATAGAACTGATGATATTTGGCAAATAACAACTAAGGCATCTTCTACTAAATCTACTGTTGCAGGAGTTCAAATGACTCCATATTATACAGTACTTAAAACAGCTGACAAGAATAATCCTGATGTAGGACTAGTTTTAACATATAACAAATACGGAAAACAAAACATTACTGCTTACTTAGTGGGAAGAGTAGATAGTACAGGAAAACAATACCTATCACTTTATAAATTTAATTCAGCAAGTAATGTTGTTGGAATAATGCAATTAAACAATCAAATAGAACAAGATAGCACAATTTCAGCAGAACTTGAATCAATTAATACTACAGGAACTAGATTGAAAAGAGAAATGATAATCGTTCCAATTAATAATTCTTTATTATACGTTGAACCAGTATATCAAGAGATGCTTAATGGAAAGAGTGAAGTTCCAATACTTAAGAAGGTTATTGTAGCATCTGGAAATACTGTGGCAATAGGAGACAATTTAGAAAGTGCAATAAACAACTTGTTCAGTGAGACTAAGTCAGTTGATTTGGATATCGTTAATACAGATGATATTAATCAAATAATTGATTCTTTAATCAAAGCAAATCAAAACTTAAATGAATCATTGAATTCAAATAATTTTGAAATGATTGGTAAAGACATTACAAAGATACAATCAATTATTAATCAGTTAGAACAAGCAAGAAAATTAGAAATAGAAAAAGAAAATCAAGAAAAAGGTCTATTAGGTACCGATGTGGTGAATAATGAAGTAACAAATGAAACTGAAGATTCAAACTTCTTATCATCATTATTAAACACATTAAATAAGTCAGATAACGCAGTTGAAAATAATACAACAGTTAATCAGAATTTAGTAAATGTAAATCAATAAAAGAAGGTGTAAAAGATGAATTTAGCAAACAAGTTAACAATTTTTAGAATTATCCTAGTACCGATATTTGTTATAATTGGATATTTAGGAACTGCAGCAGGGATATTTAACAATCAAGTTTTAGGAATAGCATTATATTTAATTATTATGGATGTAATATTTATAATTGCTTCCATTACAGATAAACTTGATGGATACATTGCTCGTTCAAGAAATCAAGTAACAGCATTTGGAAAATTTTTAGATCCACTAGCTGATAAAATATTAGTTTTGACAGCACTTGTTATGTTAGTTGAATATGGAAAAATTCCTGCATGGATACCAGTTATAGTTTTATCAAGAGAGTTTTTAGTTTCAGGATATAGACTTATAGCTGTACAACAGAGTGGAGCTGTTATAGCAGCATCTATTTGGGGTAAATTAAAAACCGTTACACAGATGATTGCAATAATTTTAATATTTGTAGATAAGTATAATTTCTTTGATTTTGTACTTAATAATTCAGGAATGTCAACTTTTGCTATAGTATTTAATGCTATAACATCAATACTACTTGCAATTTCTACAATTGCAACAATCTTTTCAGGTTATGATTACTTAAAAGGTGGAAAAGAATTATTCAAAAACGCAAATTAAGAAGGTAATTAAATGAATAAAGAAGACGCAAAAAAGAGAATTGAAGAACTAAGAGAAATAACGGCATATCATGCTAAACGTTATTATGATGACGATGATCCAGAAATAAGTGATTTTGAATATGATATGCTTATGCTAGAACTTAGAACTTTAGAAAATCAATATCCAGAATTTATCACTGCTGATTCATTAACCCAACATGTTGGAGGTACAGTAAAAGAAGGATTCGAAAAGGTTGAACATGAAGTTCCACTTCAAAGTTTACAAGATATTTTTGATTTTGATGAATTGTATGCTTTTGATGAAAGAGTTAGAAAAGCATTAGAAGAAGAAAAATCAAATCCAAATACAAATTTAACTTCTTTCGAACCTAAATATGTTGTAGAAACTAAAATTGATGGATTGAGTGTAGCTTTGGAATATAAAAAAGGTGTTTTTGTAAGAGGAGCTACAAGAGGTAATGGACAAGTTGGAGAAGATATCACAGAAAACTTAAAGACTATAAAGCATATTCCTAAAAAACTAAAAGAAGATATAGATATTATTGTCAGAGGCGAAGTTTTTATTGGGAAACAAGAATTTGAAAAAATGAATGAAGAACGTGAGGAGAATGAAGAACCACTTTTTGCTAATGCTAGAAATGCTGCAGCAGGTTCTTTAAGACAGCTTGATAGTAAAATAACTGCTAGTAGACCATTAGATATATTTATATTTAATGTACAAAAATCTGAAGATATAAAGTTTTCATCTCATGTTGAATCATTGAAATATATGGAAAAGCTAGGATTTAATGTTAATCCAGTTAAGGTGCTTTGTGATTCTATTCCAAAAGCTATTGAAGAAATTAATTCTATCGGTGATAATAGAGATGACCTATCTTTTGGTATAGATGGAGCAGTAATTAAAGTAGATGACTTGGCACAAAGGGAAGTGCTTGGTACTAATTTCAAAACACCAAAATGGGCGATTGCATATAAATATCCACCTGAGCAACAAGAAACAATACTTAAAGATATTGTTTTTCAGGTCGGTCGAACTGGTGCTATAACTCCAATGGCTATTTTGGAACCTGTAAAGGTAGCAGGATCACTAATCTCTAAAACGACACTTCATAATGAAGATTTTGTTAAAGAAAAAGAATTGATGATTGGTGACAAGGTAATAATCCAAAAAGCTGGAGATGTAATTCCAGAAATTGTAAGAGCTGTAAAAGAAAAAAGAACAGGAAATGAAAAAAAGTTTGTTATGCCAACAAAATGTCCAGTATGTGGTGCTGATGCTATAAGAGAAGAAGGAGAAGCAGCAGTTAGATGTATTGGTATTGAGTGTCCGGCAAAACAATATAGAAATATATTACATTTTGCTTCTAGAGAGGCAATGAACATTAAAGGACTTGGAGATAGTATTATCGAAGAATTACTTAATAGAGGATTAATAAGTAATATTGCAGATATTTATGCTTTAAAAGTTGAAGATATAGCTACTCTAAAGAAAGATGGAAAGAAATTTGCTCAAAACCTATATGATGCTATAGAAGAAAGTAAGAAGAATGAGTTTTATAGGGTTATAGATGGTTTTGGAATAAGACACATAGGTGTTAAAGCAGCAAGACAACTTGCTAAAAAATATAAAAACATCGAGAATTTAAAGAATGCTTCATATGAAGACTTGATTGAAGTTGAGGATATGGGAGAAATAATGGCACAAAGTGTTGTAGAATTCTTCAGCCAACCTCAATCAATCGATTTAATCCAAAAACTTGAACAACAAGGCGTTAATATGGCAGAGGAGACAACAAATATAGTTGATAATAGATTTGAAAATATGATCTTTGTATTAACAGGAGGATTAGATAATTATACAAGAGATGAAGCAGAAAAAATTATAGAAAGCTTTGGTGGAAAGACATCATCTTCAGTTTCTAAAAAGACAACGTATGTTTTAGCTGGAGAAGGAGGCGGAAGTAAATTAACTAAAGCACAAGAATTAGGTATCAATATTATATCAGAACAAGATTTTATAAATATGATTAAATAAAAAGGAGAAAAAAGATGAAAAACGAAGAAACAAAAGAAAAAAACGAGTATTCATTCCATGATACTATTATTTCATGGGCATTCATTATTTGGGCAGTTGCTTCACTTGGACTAATGATATTCTTTACAGGTCTAGATCAAGTAACATTCTCAATAATGACTTTCGGACAATTGTTTATTGTTATGGGATTAATAACTATAACAAGAAAACAATATACTATTGCAGGAGTGTTTTCAATTACTGGTTTATCATGCATAATATTACCAGCAATTAATGAATGGGGACATTTATTTAATATTAATGTTCCAGTAGATGGAAGAATTGTTCCAATTTTACTATCAACAGCATTTACATTAATTGGATTAGCACTTATGTTTGTTCCAAACTGGTTAGAAAATAGAGCAGAAAAAAGATGTGGAGAAACTGTTACTGCAGAGATTGTTGATTTAAAAGCAGTTGAATCAAGTGATGGCTCTACAGTATATGCACCAGTATATAGTTATACTTATAACAACGAGGTATATGCAAAAGCATTAAAAAGATATTCAAGAAATAATGTACCAGTTGTAGGAACAAAGGAAGAAATAAAAGTTAATAAAAACAATCCAGAAGAAATATATGTTCCTGCTTCAAAAGCTTCAATAATGTTAATACTAATTTTTGGATTTGCATTTTTCATTGCTGGTGTAGGAATGCTAATAACAGTATTAGGGACAATAAGATAATCGGCTGAAAGGAATTATAAGCAAGTGGTAGATAAATACACATTTGAAATGTTTTGGGAAGACTTAAACAATGGCTATAAGATATACTACAATTATATGAATTGTAGATACTTAATTTATAAGTTACAAAAAAATTGTTATAAGAACGAACTAATTAAAGCACCCGAAAAGTGCCCTCATCCTCAAAATGCTATCTATACTTTAAAAAGAGTAAAAGAGATATTTCCTTTTATGGAAGAAATTGAGTATGATACAGGTTTGTTTTAAATAATTTGGAGGAAAAATGGAAGATAATATAATGATTCCAAAGGTCCAGGATGTTGAAGAAGAAATGTCAGAGGTATCTTTGCGACCTAAGTATTTAACAGAATATATTGGTCAGACAAAAGTAAAAGACAAAATGAAAGTCTATATAGAAGCTGCTAAGAAAAGAGAAGAGGCTTTAGATCATGTGCTATTATATGGCCCACCTGGTTTAGGAAAAACTACGTTGGCAAATATTATTGCAAATGAATTAGGAGCTAATATCAAAATTACTTCAGGACCGGCGATAGAAAGACCGGGTGATTTAGCTGCGCTTCTTACTAATCTTCAAGAAAACGATGTCCTATTTATTGATGAAATACATAGAATGAATAAGAGTATTGAAGAAATTTTGTATCCAGCTTTAGAAGATTATTGTATAGACATCATTATAGGAAAAGGACCTACAGCAAAATCAATAAGAATTGATCTTCCTAAATTTACTTTAGTTGGAGCAACAACAAGAGTAGGCTCTCTATCTACACCACTTAGAGATAGATTTGGAATAGTTGAAAAACTAGAATTATATTCTGAAAAAGATTTAGCTAAGATTATTGAGAGATCTAGCAAGATTATGAATATAGATATAGATAAATCTGCTGCATTAGAGATAGCAAAGAGATCTAGAGGAACCCCTAGAATTGCTAATAGATTACTAAAAAGAGTAAGAGATTATGCTTTAGTTTTTAGCGATGGTAATGTATCTTTTGATGTAGCTAGACAAGCGTTAAATAAGTTAGATATAGATGAAATCGGATTAGATGATACCGATAGAAAAATATTGGAAACAATTATATTTAAATACTCTGGAAGAGCTGTTGGAGTTGAGACTCTTGCAGCAACAATTAATGAAGAAGTTGAAACTATTGAGGATGTTTATGAACCATATTTATTACAGATTGGTTTTTTAGCTAGAACACCAAGAGGAAGAGTTGTAACACCTAATGGATATGAACATTTAGGTATTGAGTATAAGATGGACTAAGACAGGAGAATTAATATGAAAAAAGTAATAATTATAGGCGCTGGACCTGCAGGACTAACAGCAGGACATGAACTACTAAAAAATAAAGAAGAATATGATGTAACTATACTTGAGGAAACTCAAGAAATAGGAGGTATTTCTAGAACTGTTAGATATAACGGAAATAGGATGGATATAGGTGGACATAGATTCTTTTCAAAAGACAAAGAAGTAATGGATTTCTGGGAGGATTTAATGCCTATACAAGGATCAAATTCTTTTGATGATGAAAAATTAGGAAGAGAAAAACCATTGAAAGAAGGTGGACCAGATCCTGAAAAAGAAGATAAAGTTATGTTAGTAAGAACAAGAGTATCTAGAATATATTGCTTTAAAAAATTCTTTGATTATCCTATTAGTTTAAAACCACAGACATTTATAAATATGGGATTTGTAAGAACGATTCAATCAGGTTTTAGTTATTTAAAATCATTAATTATTAAAAAACCAGAAGATAGTTTGGAAAATTTTTATATTAATAGATTTGGTAAAAAGTTATACAGTATGTTTTTCGAAAAATATACTGAAAAATTATGGGGAAGACACCCAAGTGAAATTGATGCATCATGGGGAGCACAAAGAGTAAAAGGTGTTTCTATTTCTGCAGTTTTAAAAAATGCTATTTCTAATATTTTTGGCGGAAAGAAAAAAGATAGTGATTCAAAAGAAACATCATTAATTGAACAATTCTGGTATCCAAAATATGGTCCAGGACAATTATGGGAAACACTAGCAGAAAAAAATATAGAGAATGGTGCTAAGATATTAAAAGGATATAAAGTTAAAAATATTAATGTTAAAGACAATAAAGTACTTAGTGTAGTTTGTGAACATGATGGAAAAGAAGAAGTGATTGAAGGAGATATCTTTATTTCTTCAATGCCTCTTAAAGATTTAGTTGTTGGATTCAAAGGAGAAGGAATTCCTGAAGAAGTAACAAATATTGCTAAAGGATTACCTTACATAGATTTCCAAACAGTTGGAGTTTTAGTAAAGAAAGTAAAATTAGAGAATAAGACTAAAATTAAAACACTTGGAAACATAGTTCCAGATTGTTGGATATATGTTCAAGAACCAGAAGTTCAAATGCTAAGAATGCAAATTTTTAACAACTGGTCACCATACCTTGTTAAAGATGCTGAAAATAGTGTTTGGATTGGGCTTGAATACACATGCCAAGAAGGTGACAAATATTGGAATATGTCTGATGAAGAATTCTCTCAATTTGCAATTGATGAACTTGCTAGTATGAATATTATAGATAAAGAAGATGTAATTGATTATCATAGAGAGAAAGTTAAAAAAGCATATCCAGCTTATTTTGACACATATGAAAATATAGATAAGGTAATTGAATATATTAATACATATCCTAATTTATATTGTATCGGTAGAAATGGTCAACATAGATATAATAATATGGATCATTCTATGGCAACATCATTTGAAACTGTTAAAAATATTAAAAATGGTATTCAAACAAAAGATAATATATGGAATGTAAATACTGAGAAAGAGTATCACGAGGTTAAGAAGTCTTAGTATATACATTATGAGGATAATAAATGAATAAGTATTTTCATATTATAAAAAATTTAATAATCGCAATAATAATAGAAGTAATTGTTTTTAACATTACTTCTTATTGTGTTTTATTTGGAAATAATGAAAAAAAGACATTTTCAGAACCTACTAAAGTGGAAGAGGTAGATGATGTAGTCAGATTTTATTTCGAGAATGTTAATTTAAAAACAAAGACAATTAAGGTAGAATTTGAGCAACACATATCTAATCTTGAATATAGAATTTATTATTCCGATGAAACAGGAAAAAATTATAGAGCATTAGATGTAAAAGAGTATATAAGAGAAGATGCAAGAACTCACTATATACCTTTGGTATTGTCTGGAAAAACAAATGGATTTGTCCTTGAAATAAATAAAGCTGCTTATGATACCGATTATAATGTAAGCATTACTGTCAATGAGTCTATTCCTATAGATATAAATATTACTAGAATTATTGCAGTACTAATTTTTATGGAAGTGGTTTATATTTCAAAACACTATGATTTGTTAGATGAAAAATATGACAAAAGAAGTTTTAAACACGAGATAGTGTTACTTTGCGTGCTTGCACTTGCTATTTTGGCATTAACATATATTAATGTTCATTGTGGCGTTTTTGATGAGAGTACAACATATAATGAAGACTATGTAAAATCTATTCTTTCTGGAAGAACTTATTTATCTCATACTCCATCAAAAGAATTTTTAGAATTAGATAATCCATATGATGCTATAGATAGAGGAAAATTAAAGAGAGATAAGGATTATTTGTGGGATACAGCATATTATAATGGTCATGAATATTTGTACTTTGGAGTTTTACCAGCTCTAATTTTATTCTTGCCATATTATGTAATTACTGGAAGAATTTTATCAATATATACAGGAATATTTATATTCTCCTTGTTAATACTTATTTTACTAAAAGAAATATTGCTAATGATTGTAAATAGGTATTATAAAGATGTTACATTACGAGATGTAGCCTATGCATTAGCTATGATTTTATTTGGATCATTAGTTATATATGCTAATGGTATGGGAAGAGTATATGAACTTGTTATTATTGCTGGACTATACTTTGTAATTCAAGGAATATATTTTATTTTAAGATCAGTAGATTCACATCATACATATAGATATATTTTCTTAGGAAGCTTATTCTTGGCATTAAGCGTAGCTTGTAGGCCAGTAGATTTGTTAATATCTATCATGATTGTTCCGTATCTATTGAAGCTTTTAAAGAAGAATATCAGTATATTTGAAAAGAATAAAAAACCATTATTTAAACTTATAATTGGTGTTGCGGTACCGTACTTATCTGTAGGTGCTGCTCTAATGTGGTTTAACTACATAAGATTTGGAAATCCTTTTGAATTTGGTGCAAAATATCAGTTAACGATAAATGATATGGGAGCACTTGGATACAAGGTATCTTCTTTACCAGTTGGTATTTTAGTTAATTTCTTTGCAATACCACATTTTACAATGGATTTCCCATTTATTTTACATCAAAATATAACACCAGTATACTATGGATATTATTACATAGAGAACATGATAGGTGGCTTATTTATGCTAGCCCCAATTTGCTGGTTTATATTTGTGTTTGTGAAGAAATCTAAAACAATGGAAAATAAAGAATTAAAATCTACTTTATATAGTATGATTGTTACGGGGATAATAACATCATGTTTAAGTATATTGATGGCTGGAAGTAATCAAAGATATCTAATTGATTATGCTTGGATTTTTATTTTTGCTGGTATCATGACATATTTCTGGATTGTAGATAAAATGCAAAATATTGATTTAAAAAATGTAATTAGAAAAACATATTGCGTAATTACAATTTTTACATGTATAGTTGGATTTTTATCAGGAGTGATTTCTGAAAAATCATATTTTAAGATTAAATCTCCTAAAGAGTATAATAGGTTAAAATATACAATTTGTTTTTGGGAATAAATTAAGGCAATTTATGAGTGAGAAGAAAGAACTACAACAATTAATTGAAAGTAATAGTGGAATTTCTGAAGAAATAAAAGATGTTATCAGAGAAATCTACGGAGATATATATGCTTTTATGGACAAAAGAAATTTTTTGAGATGGATTAATTTTCAAAATATTTCAGATGTTGCAAAAAGTATTATTTATGATGTCTGCCAAGAGTCAGAGGATAAATACTTAGACTCAAGAACACTAGGGTACTTCAAATTCTTTAGAGATGAGAAATCTCAAGTAAAAAGAAAAGTAGTTTTGAAAAGAGAAAATAGTAAAGAAAAAAGAGTTGGAGCTCACGAAACTTTTCATGGACTAGTTGGAGGATTGGGAGGATTCAGCACATTCTTTGGAGAAGGTATTACAGAGTTCCTTGCGAAAACAATGTATAATGCAGAAGACAAGTTTTATGTTGATAATGTAGAAACTATTTATTTGTTGATTTCAATGTATGGAATGAAACCAATTAGAGATTATCTAACTAATCAAGGAGCATCATTCTTTTCTAGAATTAATAGAGAAATAGTAGATGGAAATACATCTTCTAAAAAAGCAGAAGAATTAGCTGAAAAAACTCAAGAAATGTTAGATACATTTGCAATTTACCAAAAAATGGCTGGAGCAAATGAAAAATCTACTAGAAAAGAAAGAGCGGAAACAGAAAAAGAATTATTAGAAAAAGGAAGAAGACTTTTAATTGAACAGTATGTTGAAAAAGTAAAGTCTTCTATCGATAAACTTGAATACTATACAAATGGACTTCTAGATATTGAAAGATTTAATACAGACATGTTAAATGTATTAATTACAGCTAGAGAAATTGGAGTAGATACAAGTTTCTTAATGACTCAACAAGAAGAAACAACAGACTATTTAATTGAACATTCACATCTTTTAGTAGGACTAGAAGGTGAAGAAAAAAATAGAATGAAAGAAGCCTTATTTGGAATTATTGGAGATCAATTTTATGAAGGTTATACGGGAAATAAAATACACAAGATTCCACAAAATAAACCATTTTATAGGCAAGTGAATAGCGACATCGAAGAGAAGATTATTTCTTTTGCATTCAGAGAAGAAAATTTCGGTGATAAATCTCATTTTGATTTCGGCAGATATTTTCAAATTCTTAATAACTTTGCTGAAAATGTATGCAGTTCATCTGAAAGTCTAGAAGAGTATTTAGAAAGAATAAGCGTTTCTTTATCTAATTTTCCAGAAGAATTCAAGATGTTTTGTGAAAGACTTCTTTGTACATTCCAAGACGTAAATGATCTTTCTCATAAGAGTTATATTAGAGATGAAAGTGTTAAAATTGGAAGTGCAAAAGTTGCAGCAGTGGGTGACTCAAAAGCATATATTATAAAAAGAGATAAAGAACATTCATTATTAGCAGTGGATAAAGATACAGGAGAATTAATGGATATTCCTCTTAGTGCTGTAAAATATAAAAGCAGAGGCTTATTGGTTGAAGAACTCCATTCATATGATATCGACATGGCTCATTATCCAGACTTTGTTGATGGTGAATTAGCTACAGGTAACAGAGTATTTAGAATAATAAACAAGAAATCTGAGACTACATCATATATATCATTATCTGAAGAGGAAAATACGGGAGTTGTACTTAATGGACTATTGGAAAATAGGGTTGATTCACTAACAGATGGATTTAGAGAACTTAAAGAAAGTATAATTCAAGATAATCTTCTTCAAGTATTACGTGAAAGAATAAAAGCAGGGACTTATTCTGCCCAAAAAGAAGATGGTACAGGTGGCGTATTTATAGATTACAACAAGTTTGTTATGGACTATATAAAATTAAGATCATTCTTACCAATCGATAGAACACGAATAGATTTTAAATTTTTGGTTGCTGATCTTATAGATAATTCTTTTGGACTAAATTTTGAAGGAAACGATTTTGGCAACAAAGAAGTCCCAGAGGTTAATTCATTTTTGAATTCATATAATGATTTTAAACAATCAATAATCGAAGCAATGGTTAATTATTCTAGAGTTCTTGAAAACCATGGGGATCCTAAAGGACATAGAGTAAGGAAAAATTCACCAATGTATATAAATCATGATATTGCAAATATTAATGGATTAGTTGAAGAACATCCAGAATTTATAAGAGAGTCAAATAGATTATCAGAACAAAGAAGTAAAGGATTGATATCAAGTATTCTTAATCTAGCAAAGGCTAGAACAAGAACATCAGATTTTAATGCTTTCTTTAGCGAAGTTGAAAAAATTGAAGAAAGAAATGTATAAAAGTATGGGGAATCAAGATGCTGTTGCATATTCTCAAGTTAAAGCAGTCTTATCTTTACTCAGTCGAGAATATGTAGAAAAAATACCAAAAAAGTTAATTGAATACATTGATTTGAAATCATCAAATGAAAATTATCAAATAGATTTAGAGAAAAACATTGAAAACCAAAATCTATCTGATAAAGCGATTAATATTATAGCATTTATAAACTATAAGTATTGGTCTGATGAAGATGAGAAAAAAGAACTATTAAAAATCTATTCAGAAAATGATTATAATGATAATAATAGAAAAATAAAGAATAGTATTTTTAATAATCAAATTAAAGAAGATATTTTTGATTATGATATAGAGAAAAATAAAGTTGAAACCAAAGAGCTTATAACAAATGATAGCGGTATAGTAGCGTTTTTCAAAAAGATAATTGAAAAGATTAAAAGTATTCTTAAATAGTATTTAAAAGATAGTTCTAGAAGTGAGAACTATCTTTTTTTCCTTGCAAAATTTGAAAAATGCGATATAATAGGAGTGTTGGTAGATAATTCTAACAACTTAGATTGGAGTATTTATGCAGAATTTTAATTATCACTCTCATACATATAGATGTATGCACGCAGATATGGATATGTCTGACGAAGAATATGTACAGGAATATATAAAAATGGGGTTTAAAAAAATTGCATTTACAGATCATTGCCCTGAAAAAAATGTAATTGATGATAGACCTAAAATAAGGATGAAGTATTCACAAAAGGATGAATACATTAAAAGTATTAATATTTTAAAGGATAAATATAGAAATAAGATAAAAATCGAGTCAGGATTCGAAGTAGAATTTATGCCTGGCGATGAAAAGAATATCTTAGAATTAAAGAATGATTCTGATAAAATAATAATCGGACAACATTTTATTTATGATGATAATAAAAAGCTTAAAATCTTTAGTAAGGCAGAATGTACTGATGAAGAACTATATAGATATGGAGAGTACATAAAGAAATCAATGGAACTAAAAATTGCAGATATTATTGCTCACCCAGATATTTTCCTATATAGAAGACCTGTTTTCGGTGAAGTAGAGGAAGCAGTCACTAGAATGATCTGTGAAGCAGCGGAAAAATATAATGTTCCACTTGAGATTAATTTAAACTATATTTTTGGAAAAACATATTTCGAAAATAAAAAGTATAATAATGATTCTTTTGAAGAACAAGTTAAAAAATTAGGTAATGTTGTCTATCCAAGAAAAGAGTTCTGGGATATAGTTTCAGAGTATGATATAAAAACAATATATGGATTGGATACTCATAGAAGAGGACAAATTATGTTGTTTAATGAATTAGTTGATTTAGCAAATATTATTATTGGAGAAGAAACTATAAATAAACTAAATTTTGTTGAAGATTTATAAAAGCTGGTTTTGAACCAGCTTTTTTGTTTTATAAATGTAAAACAAATTTAATTGAATGTAATGTTTAATAGAGATATAATAATTTTGGTGAATAGTATGAAATAGGGGGTACAAATGAAGAAGATTACTCAAGAATTTTTAGAGGATGTTGAAAAAGAGTATTTGAATAATCCTGCTCATACAATTGCAAGACGAGCATTAAATAAAAACAAAATTAGTTCTTTGGTTAGAGTAAGTGAACAAAACGAATTTACTCGCAATCGTTTTAATATTGAAGTAAAAACATTGCCAGCTTCAAATCAAAAAGCTAGTGGAAGATGTTGGATTTTTGCGGGATGTAATATTTTAAGAGAGATAGTTGCAAATAGATTTAATTTAGACAATTTCGAGATTTCTCAAAATTTTGTAGCTTTTTATGATAAGTTAGAAAAATGCAATTACTTAATGGAATCTATAATAGAACTTGTGAGAAAAGATAAAGATGATAGAACACTATGTTTTCTTCTTTCAAATGGAATAGAAGATGGAGGACAATGGGATTTGTTTGTTAATATAGTTAGCAAATATGGAGTATGTCCAAAAGACGCTTTCCCTGAAACATTTCAAAGTTCTAATACTAGAGAAATAGATGGAATATTAAATAGATATGTTAGAAAATTTGCTTTCGAGGCAAGAAAAATAAAAAATAAGAAAGAAATTAGTGAACTTGAAGAAAACTATATGAGAGATATTTATAAAATACTATGTAGTTGTTTTGGAGTTCCTCCAAAGAAGTTTTCTTTCGAATATATCAATAAAAATAAAGAGTATTATAAATGGAATAATATTACACCACTTGAGTTCTTACATGACTATATAAAAATTGATTTGGGTAATTATATAAGTATTATTAATAGCCCAACGGATGATAAACCATTTTATAATCCATATACTGTAAAATACCTTGGGAATGTTATCGAGGGTAAGAAAGTTTTATATTTAAATGAAGAGATGCCAAGGCTAAAAGAATTGGTAATAGAACAATTAAAAAATGGCGAACCAGTTTGGTTTGGTAGTGATTGTTCTAAATCTGGAGATAAAGAAGATGGCATTTGGGATGATTTGTCATTTGATGTAGATACGTTATTCCAAATTGATTCAGATATGTCAAAAGAAGCCATGCTTGATATGAGAAACAGCGCTATGAATCATGCTATGGTTTTAACTGGTGTAAATATTGAAGATGGAAAACCAACAAAGTGGAAGATTCAAAATAGCTGGGGCGAAGACCATGCATTTAAAGGATATTATGTTGCAACTGATACTTGGTTTGATAGATATGTGTATCAAGCCGTAATTAATAAGATGTTTTTATCAGATTTAGAGAACAATGATATAAAGAAAAAAGTAATAGAACTTAAACCTTGGGATCCTATGGGAACCCTAGCTAAATAATAAAGATTTTAGATTAATAAAATTTAATATAATTATGGAAAAATGCTTGACATAGAGTGCACTCTATCGCGTATTATAGAGTTATCAGAGAAATCTGAGTAGTAAAATAATCCCTTTTTTACTATATTCGCAGAAACAAGATATTATTTCCATAATATCTTGTTTTTTAAATTTTATTAAAAAAATAAATAAATAGGAGATGAATACCGATGAAAAATATTTATGAAAGTAAAAAGTATTATCAAGAATTAAAGGCATATTTATTAAGAAAATTTGAAAGTGCTGAAATTGAGAAAGTGTACGCATTAGCTCCTACAAAATATGATGAGGTTGTAAAAAAATATACCATCAAATCATCTAAAGAAAAATATCATACTAATAGGTTGTTTCCACATATAGGAATGTATAAAGCATTAAATGAAGTATTAAGTACATCAGGTACACAAGAATTTGAGAATTTCATACACGAACATGCTCTTAAAGTAGGAACGAAATTAAATTCTTTTGTTAAATTCCCTAATATGAACAAGATATTTTTAAGTGTAGCTAAAAGTAAGGTTAAGTCTAAGTATGGACCTGATTCAGGATTTACATCTACTTTTGTAGAAAGTGAAAAGGGAGAGCTTAAATTTGCTATTACAAAATGCCCATATTTATATTATTGTGAGCAAGAGGGAATTAAAGATTTTGTAAAAGCATTTTGTAGATGTGATGAAGATTGCTATGGAAATTTAGAGAAAATACAATTCATTCGAGAGAATACTCTTGCAGATGGAGCTGGAACTTGTGATTTCTGTTTTAAAGTAAGAGATGGAATACCAAAAATCGATGAACCGAAAATAATAAGTGGTGTTACTAAGTAACACCACTTTTTTTATTTAAAAAATGTTTTATATGGATGGTATTTAAATCATTTTTATGATAAAGTAATGATGAGAGAAAATAAATAATTGGAGGCAAATTATTTTGAAAAAATTTGTTGTTATCGATGGAAATAGTATTTTAAATAGAGCCTTTTATGGAATTATGGGCACAAAGATGATGCAAACAGCTGATGGGACATATACCAATGCAGTTTATGGATTCTTAGCAATTCTATTTAAACTAATCGAAGACTTGAATCCTGAGTATATGGCTGTTGCTTTTGACGTTAAGCATCCTACAAAAAGACATGAGATGTATAAAGACTACAAGGGTACAAGAAAAGGAATGCCAGACGAATTAGCTGTACAAATGCCTATGATTAAAAGAGTTCTTAAAGCTATGAATATTAAAATTTTAGAAAAACCAGGATATGAAGCTGACGATATTTTAGGAACCCTTTCTAAACATTTTGAAAAAGAAGGAATGGAAGTTACGCTACTTACAGGAGATAGAGATTCTTTTCAATTGGCCTCAAAAAACATAATAATAAGAATCCCTAGAACTAAGGCTGGAAAAACAGAAGTAGAAAATTATGATAGAGATAAGATATTAGAAGAATATGGAATAGAGCCAAAGCAACTTATTGAAGTTAAAGGTCTTATGGGTGATGCTTCAGATAATATTCCAGGTGTTCCAGGTGTCGGAGAAAAAACTGCTTTATCATTAATTAAAGAATATGAATCTATAGATAATATTTATAAAAAAATTGAAAATGGTGAAATTGTTGCTAAAGGAAAACTACAAGAAAAATTAGCAGAGAATAAAGATTTGGCTATTCTATCTAGAGAGCTAGGAAGAATTGATGTTAATGCACCTATAGATAAAGAATTAGAAGACTTTAAAGTGGTTGATTGGAATTTCGAGGAAGTTTTAAAAATATTTAGAGAATATAGATTTAATAGGTATATTGAAAGATTCCACTTAGAAGATAAGGCAGCAAATGGAAGTGTTGAAACAAAACCAGTAAATCTTGAAGATTTATTCAAGTATGAAATTGTAAGAGATGAAGAAAAAGTAAGCGAAGTCATTGATAAAGTATCAAAAACAAAAGAACTAATTTATGTTTTTGAAACAAAAGAGAAAAAAGATGATGAGCTAATAATAAAAAAAGAAATCAAATATATAAACATATATGATCAAGAAAATAATACTGTTTATAATTTAGAATTTAGTAAAAAAGTTAAGCCATTGTTTGAAGACAAAGAAATTTTAAAAGTAGGGCATGCATTAAAAGAAGACTATATTTTGCTTAAACAAATTGGTATCAAACCTAACAATATGATGTTTGATGCTAAGGTGGCTGCATATTTAATTAATGCAACTACTGGTGCATATTCAGTTGGAGATATAGCAAGAGTATATTTAGAAATTGAAATAGAAGATTTAATTCCAAAAGAAGAAAAAGAAGTACAGACTAGTCTATTTGACGTTGGTGAAGAAGAAACAAAACCTGAATGCAGTTTTAAATATGCTGTTTATAACTATGTAATTGGTGCTGCAAAAGAGAAATTAGTTGAAGAACTAAAGAAAATTAATTCTTATGAGTTGTTCAATAATATAGAAATGCCTATAGTTGAAATACTTGCAGAAATGCAATGGGAAGGTGTTTATGCAGATCAAAAAGAAATTATAAAATATGGTGAACATTTAAAAAGACATCTTGAAGAATTAAGAATAGATATTTATAAGTTGGCTGATGAAGAGTTTAATATAAATTCTCCAAAGCAATTAGGAGTAATCCTATTTGAAAAGCTAAAGCTAGAACCATTTAAAAAGAATAAAAATGGTTATTCTACAGATGTTGATGCTTTAGAGAAAATATTGGACAAGCATCCAATTGTTGAGAAAATATTAGACTATAGACAAATTGCAAAATTAAACTCTACATATGTAGAGGGAATGATGCCATTTATAAATGTTAATACTGGAAGAATACATACATTTTTCCACCAAACTATTACTGCTACAGGAAGATTAAGTAGTACAGAACCAAATCTTCAAAACATACCGACAAGAACTGAATTGGGTAAAAAATTAAGAAAAGTATTTAAAGCTGGAAAAGATAAAATATTCTTAGATGCAGATTATTCACAAGTAGAATTAAGAGTATTGGCTCATATGGCTAACGATGAGACAATGATTGAAGCATTTAATTCTGGAGAAGATATTCATGCAATGACTGCATCTCAAGTATTTAAGATTCCACTAAATGAAGTATCTAAGCAAGTAAGAAGCAAAGCCAAAGCTGTTAATTTCGGAATAGTCTATGGAATAAGCGAGTTTGGACTTGCTGAACAAATTGATATAAAAAGATATGAAGCTAAAGAATATATAGAACAATATTTAGAAACATATCATGGAATTAGAGATTTTATGACAGAAATAGTAGAATCAGCTAAGAAAAAAGGATATGTAACAACCCTATACAACAGAAGAAGAGAAATTCCTGAGCTATCGTCAAAGAATTATATGATTAGAAAATTTGGTGAAAGAGCTGCGATGAATACTCCTATTCAGGGAACTGCAGCAGATATTATGAAAATAGCGATGATAGCGGTGTATAATGAGCTAAATAAGCGAGGTTTAAAATCAAGAATAGTATTGCAGATACACGACGAATTACTAGTCGAAACTTGTTTAGATGAAAAAGAAGAAGTTGCAAAACTATTAAAAGAATGTATGGAAAATGCTGCTACATTAAAGGTACCTCTTAAAGTAGAAGTTGAAGAAGGTAAAAATTGGTATCAAGCAAAATAATTATATTTAGTATTGACAAATCAAGTTATACAGTGTAAAATAGTTAACGTAAAATTATTATCAAGAGTGGACGAGAGAACGGCTTTATGACTCCACAGCAACCTATTAGATTAGGTGCTAATACCGGCAGAGCACACAAAGGCTTTGAATGATGAGATATAGTTATTCAAAAATTGGGCCTTTCCGTGTGGAAAGGCTTTTTTGTGCCTCAAAAATAGAAGGAGGATTAAAAATGAAAAGATTATTTACATCAGAAAGTGTAACAGAGGGACATCCAGATAAACTATGCGATTATATTTCAGATAGTGTATTGGATGCATACTTAGAAAAGGATCCATATTCTAGAGTAGCTTGTGAAACAGTTGCTGGAAAAGGACAAATACTTGTAACAGGAGAAATTACATCAAAAGCCAAAATTGATATTGAACAAATTGTAAGAAATGCAGTAAGAGAAGTTGGGTTTGACAATGAGGAAACAGATATTGATTATGAGAAATGTGAAGTATTATTAAATATTTCAGAACAATCATCTGATATTGCTTTAGGTGTTGATAAATCATTAGAACAGAAAAAAGGTTCTAAAGAGGAATCAGAAGGTGCTGGAGATCAGGGAATGATGTTTGGATTTGCAACGGACGAAACTGATGATTTTATGCCTATGCCAATTTATTTAGCTCATAAACTTGCAAGAAGACTTGCTGAAGTTAGAAAAAAAGGAATAATAGATTATATTAGACCAGATGGAAAAGTTCAAGTAACTGTTGAATACGAAAAAGATCAACCATCAAGAGTTGATACAATAGTAGTTTCCACTCAACATTTAGCGAGTGCTGATATGGAAGTTTTAAGAAATGACATTATTGAAAAAGTAGTAAAAGAGGTAGTACCAGAAAATCTTTTAGATAAAGATACAAAATACTATATTAATCCAACAGGAAGATTTGTAATTGGTGGTCCACTAGGAGACAGTGGTTTAACAGGAAGAAAGATAATTGTTGATACTTATGGTGGTTATAGTCGCCATGGCGGTGGAGCATTTTCTGGAAAAGATCCTACAAAAGTTGATAGATCTGCAGCGTATATGGCAAGATTTATAGCAAAGAATATAGTGGCAAATGGATATGCTAAAAAGTGCGAAATCCAGTTATCATATGCAATAGGTGTAGCACAACCAATTTCTATATACGTAGATACATTTGGTACTGGAAAAATATCTGAAGATGAAATTGTTAAGAAAATAAGAAACTCATTTAAATTAACTCCAAGGGGAATTATTGATAGTCTAGGATTAAGAAATCCAATTTATCGTCAGACAACAAACTATGGACATTTTGGCAAAAAAGAATTACCATGGGAACAAATCATAAAAATGTAATTATAAAATAGAGCTAACTAAGTTGTAGTTAGCTCTATTTTTAAGCTTTTTAACACAATTGTAATACAAGTTCAATTGACTTTTTGGACTTTTATTTATATAATTTTATTGATAAAAGAGATGTGTTATGTGCATTTTTGAAGGGGGAATTAACATGCTAAAGAAAAAAATACTAATTATAACAGTATTAACAGTAATTATTTATATAGTATGTGGAATACTTTTTTCCAAAAAAGTAGCTGCAGCTGATATGCCGGCAGGTACTTTGTCTCGCGACATAAATGCAATTGATAATGGAATATATCCTGGTTATAAAAACCTAATTCAAAATATGCAATCAAGACATTCTAATTACGTATTTCTTGTATACTATACCGGTATGGATTGGAACCAAGTTTTAACTTCTGAATACCAAGGACATTTTAACAGTCCTAGAAATTTGGTTCAAAAGAGTACAAATTATGATGGAATGTGGATTTGCCCAATTTGTGGAAATAGACATTATGATAATGGTTCATGGTGCTGTGCATCATTAGAAGCATTAGGATATATGATGGATCCGAGAAACTCAATTAATGATAGTGACCTATTCCAATTTAAAGACTTGGAAGGATCAGATGTCACATATGGAGACATTCAAAGAGTTGTTCAAAGTTATGGAGCATTCATTAATAATCCTGAAGTTATTCAAGCAATAGTTGATGCAAGCAATATGTATAATATTAATGGTTATTTCCTAGTAGCAAAAATAATTAATGAACATGGAAAAAACGGATCAACATTAAGTAATGGAGCAGGATATAACGGCAATTATGTCGGAGTATACAATTACTTTAATATAGGATCATATGGTAATGGTTCTGCTACGATTATTAACAATGGTTTATCATATGCTTTAAGTCAAGGTTGGACATCAAGAAGAGCATCAATATTAGGTGGCGCTGCTGTGGTAAAAGAATCATTTATTACTAGATATAGTCAAAATACTTTGTACTATCAAAAGTTTAATGTTTCTGGTAGATCAGAAATGGCATCACACCAATATCAACAAAATATTATGGCTGCACAATCACAAGGAAGTAGCTTGAAAAATTATTATTCTGGAAGTGGAACACCTCAAACTTATACATTTATTATTCCACTTTATAAGAATATACCATCAAATGCTATAGCTAGACCAAATCCAAGTCAAGCAAATTCAATAACATATGAGGATGGAATAATTCAACATATTTCAAGTGTATTAAAAGTTAGAAATGGTCAAGGAACTGGTGCTCTTACAATAGGAAAACTAAATAATAATGAAGAGATTGCTATTTTAAGAAGAGCAACTAGTCAAGTAAATGGATATTTTTGGGATTTGATAGTATCTAAGAAAAATGGAACTTATGGTTACGCTGCAAGAGATGTTGGAGGAGAACAGGTAGTTTGCTCTAAAGGATCTTCAACAACTAGCGCAGGTACTTCATCTCCACAACAACCTAATACTAATACAAATACGAACACAAACACAAACACCAATACGAATACAAACACAAATACAAATACTAATACTAACACGAATACAAATACCAACACCAATACAAATACGAATACAAACACAAGTACTAATACAACTCCTACAGAACCAATAGTAGAGATGAAAATAGTTGGAGAGGATTTTGATGTTGTACCTGATGTTACTGCAAATACAATAACTCAAGTCTATAAAGATGCAGAAATAAAAGATTCAAAAGGAAATGTTGTAACAGAAGGAAAGATTGGAACAGGCTATACAGTTAAGGTAAATAATAAAACATATACAATTGTTAAAAAAGGAGATGTAAATGGAGATACATCTGTTTCAATCTCAGATGTTATAGTTATTTTCAACACACTAAAAGGGGAAAGAACGTTAGAAGGAGCTTTTGAAAAAGCGGCTATGTTAAAGTCAAATACAGTAACAATTGGAGATGTAATTAAACTATTTAATTTCCTAAAAGGTGAAACAACAATAAGCTTATAATTATATAAAAGCTTATCGGAAGATAAGCTTTTATTCTATATATAAGGAGGATTTTGATGGCTAACAAGAAAAGAGATGCTATTGAAGAAGCAATTCGAGATGGAGAAGAAATGAGAAAAAGAACAACAAAGATAATTGTAATTTGTCTTTCAATAGTTTGTGTAATTGCTATTACAGTTTTTGTTGTTTATAATTTTGTTAAACCAAATTTCCAAAATATGATTAATAGTCAAATTGGAAATACTATTAGTAATATTAGAAATTATGGTTATGCGACTTCTCAAGGAGAATGGATTTATTATATAGCACCTAGTGAGAATGCTTCTAAAACATGTATTTATAAAATAAAAGTGGATGGTACAGGAAAAGGAAAACTATTAGAAACGGATAGATATTTAATTTCCTTAAACTATTACGATGGCTACGTTTATTTTATTAGTACTTCTGATGAGGCAAATAGTGCTGAAGATGAAAAGGATAATAGAATTTATAGGATAAATACAAATGGAGATCTTACACCAGAGATTGTAAATGACAATAAGTTCAATAATGACTGTTTGGAAATATATATAATTAAAGGGGAATTATACTTTATAGGCGAAGATATGAACATTTATAAGATCAATCTTAAATCGTTTGAAACATCTTTAGTATGTGATAATAAGACTGGTTATATTGGAATCAATGAAAAATATATCTTGTTTAATAAAGTTGTTAATGAAGAAACATACGAATGCGTAACATATATTATGAGCCTTGATGGAAAAGATGCGAGACCAGTTATCGATGGACAAAGAATATATAGTGTAGCTATTTCTGATGATGATTATATATACTATACTAATACAGATAAAAAACTATTTAGAGTAAAAATAGATTCTAACAAACCAGAAGTTGTTTCTGATGTTACAGCATATAATATGAACTTATATGGAAAATATATTTATTTCTACAATTATAAAGATGAGGCTAATCAAGATTTTTCAGTTTGCATTTATAGAGTAAGAGCTGGAAAGAATAAATCACCTAAACTAATTAAAGAAATAAATACATTTAGTGCATTTTTAGATGTTGCTGGAGGAAGATTAATGTATACGGATGGAGAGAATGCTAGAGGATTTATTAACTTCTTAGATGTGTCTAATATAGATAATGCATTTAGAGGATATGAGATTAATTACGATGATTATGTTCCACCAGAGGAAACAAATACAGTAGCTGAAAACTAAAAATAAAACCACTCATTATGAGTGGTTTTTTTGGAGCTTATAGTGAGAATCGAACTCACGACCTGCAGGTTACGAATCTGCTGCTCTACCAACTGAGCTATATAAGCATTTCGTATGTTATTATATATTTTTGGTATCCAAAAATCAATATATAATAAATATAAATTGAAAATATTGTTTATAAAAAGTACATTTGATATAATGTGTAGTAAGTGGGAGGGAAGCCTATGCATATAGAATATGAAGTTAGAGTTTTAAATATTAACGAAAACGAAATTATTAAGAAAATTAGACGCCAAGGCGGCGAAAAAATTGCTGATTATAATTACAGAAGAAAAGTGTATGACTTTAAACCTGCGAAAAAGAATAAGTGGATACGATTAAGGACAGATGGATTAAAAACAACTCTTACAGTAAAAGAAATAGAGAAGAAGACCATAGATGGAACTAGAGAGCTTGAAATAGAAGTATCAGATTTTATAGAGACGGATAGAATTTTAAATGAATTGGGATATGTTGCAAAATCATACCAAGAAAATAAAAGAAAAAGATATGTTTTGGGTGGAGTAGAAATTGATATTGATTCATGGCCATATATACCAACATATTTGGAAATAGAAGGAAAATCAGAAGAGGATGTAATGAAAATTGTTGAGATGCTTGATTTGAAAGATAATGATGTTACACCTGATGATGTTCAATCAATATATTTAGATTATTATAAAATTGATATTACTAAAATGGATAATATGACTTTTGATACAGTTTTAGATGAAAAATACAAAATAAAAGATAAATAATTCTTTTAGGAGATACAAATGATTAATAAAAGTAAATTTGATTTAATTTTAAAGGAAATATCTTTAATAGAAACAAAGATTATCGAAATAAAGATTGATGAACAATTTGATGAGGCGAAAGGATTTGATTCTAGACTTCACGATATCAAGAATAAGGCAATGGAGATAAGATATGACCAAGACTCTAAAGATGAACTAGATGAACAATCATTGGAAGTAATTGAAAAATTACTAGAGCTAAATTTTGATATTGATTATTTTATCTTAAAAAGCAGTAATATACTTGAAAGTGCTGAAATTAGTCAAGAGAATGAAAAAGAAAGAGAATCTATTAAAGAGTCTTGGGACAAATTAGAACAAACTATTAAAGAATGGAATGCAATTGAACACAATCCGATTGAAGAAATTGAAAAGAATAAAATGATTGGGAAAATTGCTTTAGAGATAATTCTTAAACAATTACTTATCGAGGGCGTATTAGATTTGCATAAAGCTTTGTTTTGTTGTTCTAAGGAACAACTTATAAATGCTATTAAATATTATTTGTTTGATATTGCACAAGGCGAAGAAAAAGATTCATCACACAGAGTGGCACTAATTGATTTAGCAAAAGGGTTGACTGAAAGAGACTTATTTAATTATCAGATTTGGGATGAACTACTAAAAAGTATGAATGTTGATCCTTCAGTTAATAGATTTGAAATTGTCGGAAATTTATCAGAAATGTATGATTCTATTTCAGACGAAAAAGGAAAAGACGAAACTAGCGAAGAGAATAATGAAAACTCACTGAAAGAATATGAAGAATATCCTTCTTTATTTAGTGGAATAAAGAAGATATTCGAAAAGATTAAAAAAAATAGTGAACAATATGCTATGAGGG
>Ga0310694_10000652_pt1 | contig 43898 bp, 43 predicted proteins | sample 174DNAGHGhighgp2_FD_203884 | JGI IMG/M metagenome (GOLD analysis project Ga0310694, IMG submission 203884) | Sheep rumen microbial communities from Palmerston North, Manawatu-Wanganui, New Zealand - 1742 DNA GHGhigh gp2 (v2) (version 2) | ecosystem: Host-associated > Mammals > Digestive system... | reverse complement strand
CCAGGCGGCGTTGCCGGGCATGTGCTTGAGGAGGTGTGTCCGGGCGGTCTTGAACTCCTCGCCGTTCATGCCCAGGCGGAGGAGCCAGCACCGGAAGGTGTACGCGGGGTTGTCGGTGACCGGGCGGTTCGGGCTGGCTGTGCTTACCGTGAGGGCCTGGTGGGAAATCGCCATGCAGAGCTGGATGTAGGCTTTGACCTCTCCGGCGTGAAGTGTGCTGTTGAAGGCCCGGAATTCGATGGTCCCTTTCTGCCACACCGCGTGGAGGTTCAGGAGGTGGTACCGGGTGTGGTCGTAGTGCTGGTGTGCGTGGTACTCCCAGTCCTGGTCGTTGTACCAGAGCCGGGCGAAAGCCTCAGAGGTGGTCGGGCGTCGTGTGTTCAGGCGGCGGAGGAAATTCTGGTCGACCGGCGCACACCATTGCGCCCGGCGTTCTGGAGAAATCTGGAGGGCTTGGGTCAGGAGGTCTTCCTTGGCGTTGACCAGGTTGACCAGGTTGCGGAGGGTCTTCGGGGTGTGGTTCCCGAGACCGATGTGCACATGTATCCCGCAGGAGGGGTCGGCGTGTGCTCCGGCCTCCCGGAGGGCCCGGACACACTCCTGCACCGTTTCGATGTCCTCCCAGTGGCAGATCGGGGTCACGAACTCTGTGCCCTGGTCGCGGTCTCCCGCGATGCTCCCGTCCGAGACACACTTCCACTTCCTTCCATCCGGCCCGGTCACCGTCCAGGCGTCGTAGCAGCCTCCGGTGTGCTCGACTGCCGAGCCGGGCCCGAGCTTGGCCGCGACCACGCGGGCCGCCTTCCCGCGAGAGATGTGGTTCATTTCGATTTCGACTCCGAAGGTTTGGGTTTTCATGGGTTTCCGTCCTTTCGGCCCGGCCCTTTTCGCGGCCCGCGGCCCGCCCGGGCCTTTCCCGCCCGGCAAGCACATGTTCGCTCAAAAAAAGCACAAACCAAGCACGAAACACGGACGTTCCAGCCACGTTTCCGCCACAAAACCCTTATCAAACCGCCACAAAACTGAGACTGTTTTGAGACTTTTTCGTCTCAAAGATAAGGGTTTCGTCACACTTTTTTGCCCGCCCAAACCGCCCGCCCCTATATAAGCAGTAGCCTTTTTTCGGGCCGTTTCCGGGCCCGGTTTTTTGCTTCTGCGCTTTGTTGTGAAAAAGTCCACCACCCCGGTGGACTTTTCCGCTTTGCTCTGAAGAAGTGTTCCGGGCCGGGCGGCTTTCGCGCTTTCCAACTACACCGCTTTGCTCTGCGAAAGTACCCACCGAAACGGTGGACTTTTCCACTTTGTTGCGCAGAAGTGGGAAGGGGGATTCGAATCTCCGCCGACCGCCCAGAGGCGACCGCGCCCCCCTCTCGCGTGAATTTCCGACAAATTGGGGACCGGGGGTATCAATTCCCAAAAATGAAAAGGCCGCCCAGCTGGACGGCAATAGGAGGAACCGTGAATACGAATCTGAACATGCAGACTATCCCGATTGATCGGCTGAAGCCTGCAAAGTATAACCCCAGGAAAGACCTGAAACCTGGCGATCCCGCCTATGAGAAGATTAAACGCAGCCTGCACGACTTCGGGTACGTCGATCCCATTGTATGGAACGAGGTCACCGGAAACATCGTTGGCGGGCATCAGCGGTATAAGGTGTTGAAAGCCGAAGGCGCAACCCAAGTGGACTGCGTTGTGGTGCATATTGAGAATCCTGCTGATGAAAAGGCGCTCAACATAGCACTCAACAAAGCGACGGGTGACTGGGAACCTGTTGCCCTGGCTGAATTGCTGCAGGATCTGCAAAGCTCCGGGTATGACCTCGGCGCTACGGGATTTGACGCTGCCGAGGTGGATGACCTGTTCTCCAAGGTGCATGACAAGGATGTGTCTGACGATGACTGCGACATTGACCCAGAAGAAGTGACGCCTTATGTGAAGCCGGGCGATATCTGGACGCTGGGCAGGCACCGCATGATGTGCGGGGACAGCACTTCCCCGGAAGCGGTGGACGCGCTCATGGATGGGATCAAGGCGAACCTGGTTGTGACTGACCCTCCATACAATGTGGCGTATGAATCCGCTGACGGAAAGAAGATCCAGAATGACAGCATGGCAGATGAACAGTTCTTTGCTTTCTTGCTAGCTGCCTTCAAAAACATGGCTGCGCACATGGCCGAGGGCGGCAGTGCCTATGTTTTTCATGCTGACACAGAAGGGCTGAATTTTCGCCGGGCTTTCAAAGAGTCCGGCTTTCATATTTCCGGGGTGTGCATCTGGGTAAAGAACAGCCTGGTACTGGGCCGCAGCCCTTATCAGTGGCAGCACGAACCTGTACTCTATGGCTGGCTCCCCAATGGGAAGCATAAATGGTTCGCTGATCGGAAACAGTCCACGATTTGGAACTTCGATAAGCCCAAGAAAAATGCCGATCATCCAACCATGAAGCCGATCCCGCTGCTCTGCTACCCCATCAAGAACAGCAGCGCACCGAACGCTATGGTGATGGACCTCTTCGGTGGCAGCGGTTCCACCCTCATAGCCTGTGAGCAGACAGACCGTATCTGCCGGACAATGGAGCTCGATCCGAAGTATGCAACCGTCATCGTCGAGCGGTTCCATGCAGATTGCCCTGAACAGGAAATCACCGTGCAGAGAGATGGACACACTTTTTCCTACAGTGACGTCTCACAGACAGCATAGCATGCCCATAGAAACACACTTTTACAGGATAGGAGGTGAAACCAGATGGCTGTAAGAGGAAGAAAGCCCCTGCCCACGGCGCTGAAAGAACTGGAAGGTGACCGGGGAAAGGGACGCAGACCCCTGAATAAAGATGAACCGACTCCACCGCAGGACAATGTGAAATGCCCTGATTGGCTGATGCCGGAAGCGAAAAAAGAATGGAAGCGTCTGGCTCCCTCCCTGATCGCTATGGGTGTGCTGACCGATCACGATATGGAAGCCTTCGCTGGATACTGCCAGGCATACGCCCGGTGGCGCGAGGCCGAGGAATTCCTGTCCCAGCACGGCACCATTTTCAAAACCCCCAGCGGTTATGTGCAGCAGGTGCCGCAGGTCAGTATTGCCATGCAAAACCTGAAAATCATGCAATCCTTCTGCGCAGAGTTCGGCTTGACGCCTGCCAGCCGTGCCCGGCTCTATGCCAACAACGGCGATAGTGGAGCAGACGATGACCCAATGGAATCTGTCTTAAAGGGAGGCTGGCAGGATGTTCAATGAAGCGAAAGCCCGCCGAGTGACGCAGTTCATTGAATGTCTGAAGCACACCAAGGGCGAATTCCACGGCCAGCCCTTCAAGCTACTGCCCTGGCAGACAAAGATTATTCGGGACGTGTTCGGAACCGTGCGTGATGATGATCCCACTACCCGCCAGTACACAACGGCTTATATCGAAATCCCAAAGAAAAACGGAAAATCGGAGCTTGGCGCTGCCATCGCCCTGAACATGCTCTGCAACGATGACGAGTGGCGGGCGGAGGTTTACTCTTGTGCCAGCGACCGTCAACAGGCTGCTATAGTGTTCGATGTGGCCGTGGATATGGTCAAGCAGTCCCCGGCGCTCAGTAAGCGGATCAAGATCATCCCCAGTACCAAGCGCATGGTGTACCAGCCGACCGGGAGCATCTATCAAGTGCTTTCCTCGGAGGTAGCCACCAAGCATGGCCTGAACGTCAGCGCTTGCATCTTTGATGAGCTGCATACGCAGCCTACTCGCGCCTTGTATGACGTGATGACCCAGGGCAGCGGTGACGCTCGGAGACAGCCGCTTTGGTTTCTGCTGACAACAGCAGGGACAGACCGGAATAGTATCTGTTGGGAGGTTCATCAAAAGGCTCTGGATATTATTGAGGGACGGAAAGACGACCCCCGTTTTTATCCTGTGCTTTATGGCCTGCCCGATGATGCAGACTGGACCGATGAACGAAATTGGTACAAGGCGAATCCTTCTCTGGATAAAACGATCGCTATCGATAAAGTCCGCGACGCTTTCCGGAAAGCGCAGGAAACCCCTGCGGATGAAAACATGTTCCGGCAGCTGCGTCTAAATCAGTGGGTCAAGCAGTCTGTCCGTTGGATGCCCATGGATAAATGGGACCTATGCTGCGGTGTGGTCAATGAACATGAACTGGAAGGTCGCACCTGTTATGCCGGGTTGGATTTATCTTCCACCAGTGACCTCACTGCCATGGTGCTGGTTTTCCCGCCTCGTGATGAGGACGAGCAGTACATCGTCGTTCCGCACTTCTGGCTTCCAGAGGATACCATGAAGCTGCGTGTTCGCCGGGATCATGTGATGTATGACAAGTGGGAAAAGCAGGGCTTCCTGCATACGACCGAAGGCAATGTGGTGCATTACGGCTTTATCGAGCAGTACATCCTGAAGCTGGGCGAACGGTTCAATATCCGGGAAATAGCCTATGACCGCTGGAACGCCACCATGATGGTGCAAACCTTAGAGGATGATGGTTTCACCATGGTGCCTTTCGGGCAGGGTTTCCGGGATATGAGTCCACCCACAAAAGAACTGATGCGCATCGTTCTCGAAAGGAAGCTGAATCACGGTGGGCATCCGGTGCTCCGGTGGAACATGGACAATGCCTTTGTGCGCACCGATCCTGCCGGAAACCTGAAAATCGACAAGGAAAAGTCCACGGAGAAGGTGGACGGCGCGGTCGCTCTGGTCATGGCGCTGGACAGAGCCATGAAAAACCAAAGCGGCGATTCTGTTTACGACAGCCGTGGCTTGCTTATCATCTGAGGAGGACAGTATGCCGTATAAACCAAGAAGACCCTGCCGCTATCCGGGGTGTCCGGAAATGGCGCAGCAGGGTCAAGTTTTTTGTAAGGATCATAAGGAGTGGAGCGGCGACAGGTTACGCGGAAGTGCGGATACTCGCGGGTACGACGCCCGCTGGCGAAATGCCAGATCAACCTTCCTGAAACAGCATCCGCTTTGTGCTTTTTGCCAGGCAGAAGGAAAGATCGTCCCGGCGACAGTGGTGGATCATATCATTCCGCACCGGGGCGATCAAAAACTATTCTGGGATCAGAAGAACTGGCAGCCCCTTTGTAAGGAGCACCACGACAAGAAAACGGGAAGCGGCCTATAACCTTTTCACTTGAAAATCGTCATAATCAAGCGAAATAATCATACGCACTTGCGCACTAATTCCTCATCGTTGATAGCTTCATCGAGCAAACGACTCAGAAATGAAGTGTATCCCTTGCCATATGCTTTCGCTTTCTTGAGGGTACTTTTCGAGAGGCGAAGGGATACTGTCTGTTTCGTCCGGTCTTCATGCATACGCTTAAACTGGATAAGCTGTTCAGCTGTCATCTCCGGGCTCTCTTCGTCGAAAACAGGAACCTTCTTCTCCGCTTCTTCCAATTCGCGCAGTTCATCGTCGGTAGGAGCGCCCATCAGCTCACTCAATTTCATCTTCACCATGTTCATACCTCGCTTTCTCCGGGACGGTCGCTAATCTTGCCGATATCAGTCTTACGCTGTTCTGCTCTCGAAATGCGCAGACGACAAATAATACTTTGCCCACCTTGCCGAGAACATCATACCGCAGCTCTTCCGGGTGCTCCTCATCCTCACGGATTAGCTTATTCGGGTCAGCGAATACTCGTGCTGCGGTTTTGAAGTGAACACCATGTTTGATGAAGTTCAAGCGATCTTTTTCTTCATCCCACTCAAATGACGCATTCTCAAGATCAAACTCGAAATATTCGTACATAGAGCTACTCCTTTCTCCGATTCAAGTATACCTCAAAGAATTACAAATTGCAATACGTTTTGCAATATTTTCAAGGAGGCCCGACATGAGAAACCCCTTCCACTCCCTGTTCCGCGCTCGGGACAAGCCCAAGGATGCCGTGAGTGCCGCTACCACCTTTTCTTTCGGATATGCTGGCTCAGGCAAGAGCGTCAATGCCCGCACGGCTATCCAGGTATCAGCGGTGTATGCCTGTGTCCGGGTCATTGCGGAAACAGTCGCTTCCCTGCCTTTTTCTGTTTATGAGCAGGATGAGATCGCAAGCCATAAAGCACTTCATCACCCGTTGTACCATGTCCTTCATGATGAGCCCAATCCGGAAATGACCAGTTTTATCTGGCGGGAAGCCATGCTGACCCACCTGCTGCTATGGGGCAATTCATATAGCCAGATTCTCCGTGCCGGGCGAGGAAATATCATCGGGCTGTACCCGCTTCTACCGGATCGGATGGAAGTTGACAGGGATGAAAAAGGCAACCTGACCTATACCTATTCCACCACCAGCGGAGATCAAGTTAAGCTGCGTCCGGAAGACGTTCTGCACATCCCCGGTCTGGGCTTCGATGGTATCATGGGCTATTCGCCTATCGCTGTAGAGCGAAACGCTGTCGGCCTATCCATAGCAGCTGAGGAATTCGGCAGTAAGTTCTTTGGTAACGGTGCAACCCCATCTGGTATCTTGACGCACCCGAACACAGTCAAAAATCCCAAAGCCCTGCGAGAGAGCTGGATGGAAGCGTATGGCGGATCCTCCAATGCCAATCGAGTGGCCATTCTGGAAGAAGGCATGACCTTCACCAGGATCAGCATGCCCAACAATGAAGCACAGTTTCTGGAGACCCGGAAATTCCAGGTGGAGGAAATCTGCAGAATCTTCCGTGTGCCCCCACACATGATTGCAGATCTGGAGCACGCCACGTTTTCCAATATCGAGCATCAGAGCATTGATTTTGCAGTCCATACCATCCGGCCATGGCTGGTCAGGATCGAGCAGGCTGTCAACAAAGCCCTGTTCTCCGAAAAAGAGAAAGGGCGTTATTATTGCCAGTTCAATTTGGACGGCCTGATGCGCGGCTCTTATAAGGAACGGATGGAAGGCTATGCCATTGCCCGGCAAAACGGGTGGATGAGCACCAACGACATCCGCGAATTGGAAAACATGAACCCGATTCCGGCAGAAGAAGGCGGGGATGCATACCTGGTAAACGGTAACATGATTTCTGTCAAACGGGCCATGCAGAATGCAGAAAGTAAGCAAGGAGGTGAGAACAGTTGAGAGAGATTATTCTGAACGGGTATATCGATGACGAGGTATGGTTTGGAGACGAAATCACGCCGGAAAACCTGCATGCAGTGCTGTATGACGATTCCAAGAATCAGGCAGAGGACGTGCATATTCGTCTGAATTCCTATGGCGGTTCGTGCAATGCGGCGGTCCGCATGCATGATGATATCGCCGCCTATCCCGGAAAAGTAAACATCACGGTGTCCGGGACAGCGGCTTCTGCTGCTACGGTGCTGTGCATGGCAGCGGATCATCTGGAGATGACGCCTGGCAGCCTTTGGATGATTCATGATCCGTCGATCATGGCCATCGGCAATGTTCGGGCGCTGAAGGATGCCATCCATTTGCTTGAGGCATGTAAGGAATCCATCCTGAATGTCTATTCAGCCCGGATCCGGATCACCCGAGAACAGGCGTCAGCCATGATGACCAAAACCACATGGATGGACGCTCAAACGGCGCTGGAGGATGGCTTCATTGACAGCATCCTCACTGTGAAACAAGCGGGGCCGCAGGACAGCATCATATCCCAACCGGATGCCGAAAAGAAGGTGCAGATGTGGATCGATCGTCACAATACCGCTGCTTCAATCCGGAATAACCACATTCCTTTGAAGGAGGGCGTTCTTCATGAAGCCCAAGACCGACCCAGTACAGCCGAGCAAGCGTCCCAAATGGCGGAGGAAACGCAGGAACCGAGCTCCTCGGCTGCCGAGGAAGTACCCACCGCCAGTCCTCCCGTCGACCAACCCCAACCCCTAACCAATCCCGGTACCCCCATAAGCCAGCTTCAGAAGAGGCTGGCTTTAATCATGCCCCCTGAGGCTAAAAACAAAGGAGAAGCTGTATGAGCAAGATTCTGGATATGCGCAAAAAGCGCGGCGAAGTATGGGACCAGGCGAAAGCGTTCCTGGATGCCCATCAGGACGAGAATGGCGTCATGAGCGCCGAGGATACCCAAACCTACGAGCGCATGGAACAGGAAGTCGTTGACCTGGGCCATGCCATTGACCGCATGGAACGCGCCGAGCAGATGGACAGGGAGATGAACACGGATCCCGCCAACCCCATGCTGACCGGTCAGCCCGAGCAGCCCCAGCGTTCCGACAGCAAGCGTGGTACCGCCAGTGACGCCTATAAGAAGGCGTTCTGGAATCAGCTGCGCGGTCGGACTTCCTATGAAGTGCGCAACGCCCTGCAGGTGGGCGAGCTTACGGAGGGCGGTTATACCGTTCCTGACGAGTTCGAGCATCAGCTGGTCGAAGCCCTGCAGGAAGAAAACATCATGCGGAACCTGGTGCATGTGATCACCACTTCTTCCGGCGACCGGAAGATCCCGCTGGTTACCAGCTATGGCACCGCTTCCTGGATCGAGGAAGAGCAGCAGATTCCCGAGAGCGACGTGGCGTTCAATCAGATCACCCTGGGTGCCCACAAACTGGCCACTGCCATCCGTATCAGCCAGGAATTGCTGCAGGATTCTGCTTTCGACATGGCGGGCTTCATCACCCACGAGTTCCAGCGCCGTGCCGGTGCCGCTGAAGAAGAAGCCATTCTGTCCGGCGACGGTTCTCACAAGCCCATCGGCCTGCTGCATGATACCCTGGGTGCCCAGGTGGGCGTCACCACAGCCAGCGCTACGGCTATTACTGCCGACGAACTGATCGACCTGCAGCATACGCTGAAGTCCGGTTACCGCCGCAAGGCTGCGTTCATCATGAACGACGCTACCATCAAAACGGTGCGCAAGCTGAAAGATGGTCAGGGCCAGTACCTGTGGCAGCCCTCCATCCGGGAAGGCGTCCCGGATATGCTGCTGAACACCCGCATCTATATGTCCAATTACATGCCTCTGCCTGAAGCCGGGAATAAAGCCATTCTCTACGGCGATTATTCCTACTACTGGCTGGCGGACCGGGCTGGACGCACCCTGCAGCGGCTGAACGAGCTGTATGCCATGACCGATCAGGTAGGCTTCAAGCTCACCGAACGCCTGGATGGGCGTCTGGTCCTGCCCGAAGCTGTCAAAGTGCTGAAAATGAAGACGGCGTAAGGAACCCACACAGGGGGTCACCCGACATAGGTGGCCCCCGATTTTTCAAAGGAGTGAGATACCATGCCCAATACCCATAATACCAAGAACTTTTTTGCTCATGGCGGCAATGAGCTGGTCATTGGCGGGAAACTGACCTTTCTGGAAGGCGCGGAGGTTGAAAACTTTCCTTCCGGAACCGGCAGCGGAAGCGTTAGCCCTGCGGCATATATTGCGGACAGCGAGGCGTCTACCGTTGCCGCTCTGAAGACCGATTTCAACGGTCTCCTGGCTGCTCTGCGTACTGCCGGACTGCTTTCTTCGACTGCCCCTGCTGCTGAAACCCCTGCCCAGGATGAGGGCGGTGGTACCTGATGATCGTCACTGTAGATGAAGTCAAAACGCATCTGCGAATTGAGCATGATGAAGAGGATGACTACATCGCATCCCTGATCCTGCAGGCGCAAGCCGCTGCTGAGGATTACTGCCGGGTAAGCTTTGAACCGCAGCCGGACGATGACGGAAATGTGCCTGAAGTGCCGGAGCCGGTTCGTCTGGCGGTCATTCTCATGGCCAGCTTCTACTATGAGAACCGGGATATCCCGGATATGACCACCTACAAGGCGACCCGGATGGCTTTCGACAGTCTGCTCTATCCCTATCGGGATCCCATGAAAATGTTCTGACGGAGGTGACACTGCTTGCGTGGTTATAAGAACTTTGAAAGCAACCCGCATCCAGGGGCACTCCGACACAAGATTGAAATCGGATATACCGAGAACACGATCAACGAGAATGGGTATCCCGAACCCACGGATATTGTCCTCTGCAGGGTATGGGCGGCAGTAGTCGACGCAGGCAACCAGCACTATCGCAGCGCAGACGTTATGAATACAGAAGCCGTGATCAACTTTACGATCCGGTACAGGAGCGATATCAAGCCCGGTATGTGGGTGCGGTTCCAAGGAGAGAAGTGGAACATCTCCACGTTGGGTGAATATCAGTTCAAGCGCACCTATCTTGGGTTGAAGGCGTCTGTTTCCAAGGGGGTCAGCGGATGAAGGAAGTACAGCAGGCGCTCAAAGATATCGATATCCCGGTGTATGCCGGAATCTGGCGTGCAACATCAGCAGATCAGAACCCGCCGCCCCAGTATGTCGTCTACTCGTCTACGACAGTGGAGTCCTCACACCAGGATGATCATGCAATCGCATACAGAACCTTCGTCTATCTGAATCTATGGAGTGATTTCGACCCGACAGAAATGAAAAACAGAATCCGCAGGGCCATGTATGATTACGGATTTGCCATCCGGGAGGAATCTGATAAAGGTTATAACCAGCCAGCATACGATACGCCTACCCGCCAATATACCGTGCAATGGACCTGGGTATGGTATGAGGAGGTGACTCCTGATGCCAATGGAGGTTAATGGCCTGGACGAGCTTTTGACAGATATTGCCGGGATGGCTGCCCGGTTGGATATGGAAAGTGGAGGCGCTGCCGCAGCAAACAGTATTCTGGAGAAAGCAGCCGTACCTGTCGAACAACAGATGCGGGAAAACGCCAGCCGTGATCCAAAGATCATCTCGGATAAGCTCCATAGTGCCATTCATACCGGGAAAGTGAAAAAGCGCCGCAATGGCGGCAAGCATATTACCATCGGCGTTCATCGGAAGGACTGGAACGAAGAGGATTACTATCCCGCCTATGTCGAGTACGGACATGGCGGCCCTGGCCCCGCACCGGCTCATCCTTATATCCGCCCTGCCTACGACACAACCGAAGATGAAGCCTACGAGATCATCCGTGACGGACTCAGGGATGCCCTGAAATGAAACGGATGATCTTTTCATTACAAGAAATGGAGGAAAAAACAATGCCTACGAATCCCACGGCGTCGCCCACGGTATCTTCCACGATTGGTTTAAAAAACGTGGTCATTGCGCCGCTGACAGAAGACACGGAAACCACGCTCACCTATGGTGCCTTGCAGCTGGTCGCCGGTGCCATTGAAGCATCCGTTACCCCGGACAATGCGGATCCGGATATCCAGTATGCGGACGATATCGAATTCGACACCCTGTATCCCGATCCCAATCTGTCCTTCAAGACCAAAATGGCGGACATCCCGCTGTCGATCCAGGAAATGATTTTTGGCAACAGGATCGATGAGAATGGCGTCCTGATCCGGACCGCAACGGATAAGCCTCCGTACTTCGCGGTCGGCTTCAAATCCGAAAAATCCAATCACAAGTACCGCTTTGTCTGGTTGTATAAGGTTCGTGCGAAGCCTCTGACCGAAAACTACGCGACCAAGGAAGGCACGACCATCAACCGGCAGACGGGCGAAGTGGAATGGACGGCCATCAAACGGACGCATGACGGCCAGTATCAGGCTATTGCGGATGAGGACGAGAACGGATTCACTGCAGCCAACGCAGCCACGTTCCTGGAATCGGTATATACGCCTTCTTTTGCTTCCGGCAACTAACGACTGATCCCGCTCCACAGATTTCTCTGTGGAGCGGGACTTCTGGAGGGAATAAACCATGGTGACGTGTACGCTGAACGGAAAAGAATACAGAATTGATTATGTGACAGGCAGAGCACTCCGGGAAATCGAGCCTGCGGCAAAAATGTACAGCCGGATCGTAGCCATTTCCAATGCGGTCATGAACGGTCAGGAAACATCGGATGCTGACCAGGTGACGGTTAAGGAAGCCATGGACGTCATGATCCGTTGGTTCTGCCTGCTGTTTCAGGATCAGTTTACCCCGGACGAGCTGCTGGACGGGTATCCTGTAGACCGGCTGATGCATGATATTGCTTTTGCGCTGATGGCGGTGCAAACGCAGACCACGAATGTCCTGGATTCTTTCCCTACGAAGGCAGCGGAGACGGAAACAGAGACCGGGAAAACAAACCGCTGACGCTGCCGGAGTTCATCATTTCCACTTACAACTCCCTTCTGGAGAACGGTTGGAAAATGAAAGAAATCGACGATATGGATATGCTGGGATATTTCCGGGTCCGGGCCTGGAAGGCGCAGCATGAGAAAGAAAAGAAAGCACCTCAGCACCGGTACATTGATGAGGTATGGAGCAATGTGAAACCGTGACAGATTGTCACGCTTTTTTCGTATAGGACGGTGATCAGGTTTGAGCGAGACGCTTCGTGATCTGGTGGTATCGTTGTCCCTGCAAACGGATAACTTTACCCGGAACATGCAGTCGGTCAATAAGCAGATCAAAGAGGCCGAATCCTCGTTCAAGCTGGCATCCGCCGGAGTGGACAGGTTCGACCAGGATGCCGTAGCCCTGGGCTCTCAGCTTGGAGCACTGCAAAACAAACTGAGTCTGCAAAGAACAGCTGTGGAGCAGTATACCAGGGCATTGCAGGCGGCGAGGGACAAGCTCCAGGAATGCTATTCCAGGCAAAGCGATTATGCCCAGCGACTCGAAGATGCCCGGCAAAAGCATGCACAGTTGGGCGAACAGGTACAGCGGGCCACAGCGAAGTATGAAGAGTATAAAAACACCCTGGGCGAATCGGACTCCGCAACAATTGCCGCCAAGCAAAACCTGGATGCGCTGAAGGAAGAATATAAGCAGTCCGGGGATGAGGTAAAAAAGCTGTCCGGCCAAAATGAGGCATTAAGAAAAGCCACACAGAATGCTGCGGATGCAGTTACGACTGCCAACACCAGGCTGAATGCGGCACGAGGTGCCGTACAGGAAACAGAAAGCGCCATTCAAAAATGCAATCAATCGCTGTCCCTGTCTCAGACCAGCTGGTATTCTGCCGGAGAGGCTATTCAAAGAGCCAATACACAAATAACTTCTATTGGCAAGCAGATGCAGCTGGCGGAGAGCAAGTTCAGACTGGCCACCGCAGGGCTGAAGGACGTTGACAACAGCGCAGAGGGCTTGACTGCCAAGCTGACCATGCTCCAGGAAAAGCTAGTTCTGCAGGAAGCGGCGGTTCAGAAATATGAGGACGCACTGCAAGGCGCAAAAGATCAGCTGGAAGCAGCGCAGCAGGCTAACGATCCGGAAAAGATCCGGCAGGCCACGGATGCTGTCACCGATGCGGAGGCTGCTCTGAACAGAGCCAGGGCAGCCGTCCGGGAAACCCGTGCACAGATTGATCAGACCAACGCTTCTCTTCGTACAGCCCGATCTGCCTGGACCGCCGCAGGAAACAGTCTCACGTCTTTTTCTTCAAAATGCAATAAAGCCGGTAAGGCTATGACAAAGGCAGGCAGGGTACTCACTGTATCGTTAACCACGCCTATTGTCGCCCTTGGAAAAACGGCAATCGAAGCAAGCCTGGATTTTGAGAGCTCCTTTGCTCTCGTTCGAAAAACGACAGAAGCAACGGAAGAAGAATTCGAGCAGCTGGCTGCCGCTTCCAAGAAAATGTCCACAGAGGTTGCAGCGTCTACTGAGCAAATCAATTCCGTCATGGCCACAGGCGGTCAGCTGGGTATTGCGAAAGAACACCTTGCGGAATTTACCCGCGTCATGATTGACTTGCAGAATGCTTCTACAGACCTGGATGCGGATACCGCCGCTACACAGCTGGCTAAGTTCGTCAACATCATGGGCACCGGGCAGGACAAGTTCTCCAATATCGGCTCAACCATTGCCATGCTGGGTAACAACTTTGCTACTACTGAAGCGCCTATCGCAGAAATGTCCATGCGTATTGCAGGCGCAGGCAAGCAAATCGGTCTGACAGAGCCCCAGGTGTTGGGCCTGGCCACAGCCCTCTCTTCTGTTGGTATTCAGGCGCAGATGGGCGGCTCGTCCATATCCAAGGCACTGATCAAAATGGAGGTGGCCGCTTCTACAGGTGGAAAGGAACTGAAGGACTTTGCCAAGATAACCGGCATGACCGAGCAGCAGTTTGTTGAAGCCTGGCGGAATGACCCAATCCAAGTGTTCCAGAAATTCATTGAAGGGCTAGCAGAAATGAGCGATGAGGGCATCAGCTCCATCGCCGTCCTGGATGAAATCGGCATCAGTGAAATCCGGCTTCGTGATACAGTACTGCGTGCGGTGAATGCTACAGAACTGTTTTCCAATGCCCAGAAAATGGCGCAGGAGGCATGGGATAAAAACACAGCACTGGCAGAAAAGGCCGGAGTTCGATACAATACGACCGCCAGTAAGCTCACGAACCTCAAGAATAAAGCCATGCTTTTTGCCCAGCAGCTGGGCGATGATCTGAACCCGACCATCCAAAACTTGATCAAGGGCGTCAGTGAATTGATCGACAAATTCATGGGCATGGATGAAGCCCAACGCATGCAGATCATCAAAATAGCTGGCATTGTCGCTGCCATCGGCCCTGTCCTGCTGGTCGTAGGTAAGGTGACTCGAGGTGTTGGCGCTGTGACCGGTGTAATCGGGAAGTTTGCTACGGCTGTCGGAAAAGCAGGCGGCGGTTTTTCCGGTTTTTTGAAAGTACTGGGGAGTTCTCCGGCCTTTTGGTTTGCGGTTGCTGCCGCCGTGATGGTGGGTGTACATGCGCTGTATGACTATATAAGCGGAGCAAAAGCTGCCCGTGAAGCCATCAACGGAATGAAAAAGGCAGCCGAGGATCTTGAAAACAGTGGCGTCAAAACCTTCTATTCCACAGGCACAGCCGATGTACTGGCGCGTTTTGGCCTTACGAAAGAGCAATTCCAGTCCGGAATCAATTCATCCAAATCCTGGATAGAATCACTCAAAACGGTCTGGTCAGACGGAAAAAAGGAAACGGATGAAATCGTTTCCCAGTTTGTGGAAGGTTTCACCTCAGTATCGGATCAAGTTCGAGAGGGTATAGAGCGCAGAAAAAGCACCATGGATCAGCTGGGGTTGTTGGATGCGGCGTCCGAGACCAAAATGGACGCTGATCTGGCACAGCTGGCAGCCTGGGATGATGAACTACAAAAACTGCTGAAGAAACGGCAGAACAAGCTCCTCACCGAAAAAGACCAGGCCCGATTGGATGAGATTATTCAGTTGCGTGCACAGCTGCAATTGGAGTACATCGGCCCGGAAAGCGGCGCATATGAGGAAATCCTGAAGGGGATTGAAAACGAAAAATCCCGCGCTCTGGCTGCATCCAAATCTGTCGGGCTGGATCTGTTTGGCGATGCTTTGACGGCTGCTGCGCAGGGGCAAAAAGCGTATCTGGATGCGCTCAATGCAGAGTATGACTCTCGCAGGCAGAATCTTCTCCTGATCAGTGATGAGGAACAAAGGGTGAAAGCCCTGGCTGATCTGGACACTTGGTATGCAGAACTCAGGCAAACCAATGCCGACTCTTACGAGGATACCGTATCAAAGATCGGCAAGGAAGCATTTGCAGATGACGGCATCCAGAGTGCCATCTCTTCTATTGGCGATCTGTACGCCCTGATGCAAAACTTTGATGGCAGCCTTGAGTCCCTACAAGCCGTCCAAGCATGGATGGACAACATGGACGGGGACGGCCTCGCTTCCGTCCTGACCCTCATGTCTCAGCTTCGGGACGCCGGGATCGACGAATCCGTTCTGGGCTTTGATCCATCCGGTATCCTGGCACAGTGGCAGTCCATCTCCAATCTTGCATCTGCTTTCCCGCAACAGCTGGAAGGACTGAACAAGGTCATTAATGAGGTTGTCCCCAGTGAAGTGCAGGAAGTGCTGGTCAGTCTCAATCTGACGACTGCTTCTGAGGAATGGGCGGCATTCATGGAGGGAAAAAATCCATTCAGCGTTACTGCAGACATGGACGCTGTTCCAGAATATGTGGACATCAATGGCAAGGTCACCCTGAAGCCTCTGGATCAGGCGCGGATTCGGCTGTGGAAATCGCTGCCCGGAAATCAGATCCAGCTGGACGGACAAGTTAATACCACGGTGGATCTGGCATTCGGTGACGATTGGAAAAAAGATCTGGATCTTCTCTGGAAAGCCAATAAACTCAAGGCTTACGGCACCAATGGCCTGCCCATAGACGTAACCCCGGAGGTTATTGCATCCCTGACCGCTGATGATATCGTGCTGGGCATGGACGAAGACGGCACATACCACCTGATCGTCAAGCCCACCTGGGAAAGCGCAACGACGGAAGATGTGGCGGAAGCTATGGAGGAGCTGAAGGACGACGCAAAAGCGGATAACGGGCTTTTCGGATCTGCTTTCTTGGGCATGAACGTGCTGGATTCCCTGGATTGGCTCAATCATTGGTATGATCAATATGACAGAGAGCCTTTTCATGGCCTTTTCCCAGAAAACAATTACGCTTTGAAGATGGCTGAAAGCACCCTGACGCCGAAAATGGCGCAGGATATGGCGGACAGCATTGCCCTCATGGTGGGTGCGGTAAACAATGGGCAGGCGCTGACAGACGAGAGTCTCTCTTTCCTATATAAAACAGCTGACGCGCTTGAATACATCAATAAGTATGGGAAAAACGCCGAGCTTCCCTCCAGCATCATTCAAAATCTGGCCGCTATGGGGATTGATTTGAAGAGTGCGGATCTGCCCAATTACCTGAGAACAATCCTCGTTACATCGTATGATCTCGCCCATGCAACTGAACAGGTGGATCAGGGGACTGCTTCACTGCAGAATGCTGGCCAGGCAGCGAATGCTTCTCTGGAGGGGCTTGATGAGGCGACTCGGAGAGCTATTCTGGCACAAGAAGCAGTGGAATCTGCATGTGATAGCACTTCTCGTTATATTTCGTTGGCAAAAAAAGCCGCCTCTGAAAGCGAAGTTTATGCCAATACTTCCATGGCAAAAATCAACTTGGCATTTGCGGAAGCCGTCAAAGCTGGCGTGCCAATCGAAAAGGCCAGTGAACTGCTCAATAATGCAACCAGCTATCATGATGCTATTGAAAAACTGTATGGAGCAATAGATGAAGTCCAGGGCAGCCACATTCCTGTGGAAGAATTGAATAGTGACTTGGCCTTTATGACTGCCTACTGCGACGCATATTACATGGCGATGCAGCGGATGAAGGCCGGAGACAGCACCATCACCCAAGAAAAGCTAAATGCGCTTGATCAGATGTTTACTCAGGGTGATATCGAAGGAATCACTGCTGCCTTTAAGGATATGGGGATTACGCTCGGAGGTGATACCGGCGCGGGAATTGGTTCTGGTCTAGCGGACTATGATTTTTCCTCTGATGCCGCTTCCTCAGCTTCTTCATTGGAAGACGCACTGCGAACAGCTTATGATTCCCATTCTCCTGCCAACCTGACCAAGCCAGTCGGACATGACGCAGCTGCCGGGATCGGAGAAGGAATGAAGGAATATGACTTTTCCTCTTCAGCAGCAGCCACGGCGGATCATGCCAAAGGAGCGCTTCAGAACACCCTGAATGCAGCCCTGCTTCGCCCAATTGGTTATTCCGCCATGCTGGGCTTGATATCTGGTATTCAAGCAGGGCGCTCGGGTGTGATAAGTGCCATGCGTTCCGCCGCCCGAGCTGCTGTGAATGCAGCGAAAAGCGAACTGAAGATTGCTTCCCCCTCAAAAGTCTTCCGGGATGAGGTGGGCTCCATGACCATGAAAGGATTTGGAGAAGGTATCCTTGAAGAAACGCGGGCTCAGGCACAGATCGTGAAAAACGCCGCACGTTATCTGACCGGTGAAGCGCAGGAAGGTGCAATCGGATATACCAGCACAGACAACCGGAGAACCTATAACAACACGTCATCCGTCAATCTGACCGGAAATAACTTCTATATTCGGGATGAACAGGACATCCGCTCTCTTGCGATTGAAATCGCAAGTCTGACCCGCCGCCAGCAGCGCGGAAAAGGTCTCAGAATGGCTTGACTTATAGAGGAATCAGAGTGAGTTATACGGTGACTCTGAGAGGAAGGAGGCTGCAACCATGGGTTTTACAATGCAGATCAGGCCGGAAGTGTTGTCTAAACTTCGGGAAGATTATCCACCCGGATGCAAGGTTGAACTGGTCGAAATGTGTGATCCGTACAGAGATATGCCACCAGGGATGCATGGAGAAGTCTTGTTTGTGGATGATGCTGGCGGGATACATGTTGCCTGGGCTAACGGAAGTACACTGGCCGCATTACACGGCATTGATCAGATACGCCGCATCGACTGAAATGCTACTGGGAAGGGGCTGCTCATCATGAGCGGCCTCTTCCTGTTTTTGGAGGTTTCTCATGCAGGACTATTTTCTCTGGAATGGTGTGGATTGCCGCACTTACGGTATTCACGTGACAGATCAACCGGCCATTACCATCCCCAATGAACGTAGTACCCAGACCAATGTGCCTGGCAGACCGGGAAGCCTGACACAGCTGGAGGGCGAAGACGTCTATGATGATATGATTCTGACTGCCACCTGCTTCATCTCCGATCCGGCCCAGATCCCCGCCATAGCCGCATGGCTGAAGGGCAGCGGGACAGTGACGTTTGCCAATCGGACGGGTGGATACTACAAGGCCCGGATCGCCAATCAGATCCCTTTTGAAAAGGTGCTCCGGGGCCGTTCACACTGTACGTTTGCTGTGAACTTCCGCTGCTTCCCTTTTTGGTATGTCGAGAATGTTTCCGATATCACCATAACGACATCCGGGCAATTCATCACGAACCCCGGCAGCGTATATTCTGAGCCCATGATCACGGTTTATGGAAGCGGGGATATCACACTCATGATAGGGACTACGATTGTGGAGCTATCGGACGTTTCATCCAGCATTGTGATCGATTCTGTCCTTCAGGAAGCATATAAAGGTACCACACTTCAAAATCAGAAAATGTCCGGCGATTTTCCAGTGCTTAAGCCCGGCGCGAATGCCATCAGCTGGACTGGAACAGTGACAAAAGTGGTTGTCAGACCAAATTGGCGATATTTATAGTTTTTTTTGAAAAAGGGTATTGACTCTGACGTAACGTAATACTTTATGATAGTATCACCACGAGCAAGGGGGGCTTCTCTGATGAGAACCGTTCACGAGGTAAGCAAACTGACCGGGGTGAGTATACGCACCCTGCAGTATTACGACAAAATCGGTCTCCTGCATCCCGCAGAATATACCGAGTCAGGCTACCGGCTGTATGACGATGCAGACCTGGAAAAGCTGCAGCAGATTTTGTTGTTTCGTGAACTGGAATTTCCACTCAAGGAAATACAGAGGATCATCAACAGTCCGAACTTTGATAAAAGCAAAGCCTTGGAACAGCAGATTACACTTCTGGAGCTCAAGAAGGAGCGCCTGGTCAATCTGATATCCTTTGCGCGTGAATTACAAGTGACAGGAGTTGATTCCATGGGGAACTTTGAAGCCTTCGATACAAGCAAACAGGATGAGTATGCCGCTCAGGCTAGGGCATCATGGGGAAATACTGACGCATACCAAGAATATCAGAAGAAATGCAGCGGCAAAACATCATCGGAAATGCAGGCCATGGGTGATGCCTTGATGGATTTGTTTGCAGAATTTGGAAAGATGAAAAACATCATCCCTCCGTCCGCTCCTGAAGCGCAGGCTCAGGTGCAGAAACTACAGCAATTCATAACTGATCACTACTACACCTGCACGAATGAGATTCTGAAGGGCCTGGGTATGATGTACGCTGGAGGAGGCGCTTTCACCGAAAACATCGACAAGAAGGGCGGGAAAGGGACTGCTACCTTCGTAAACGATGCAATTCAAATATACTGCAAGTAAAGAATCGCTGGCATCCTGCGCCGCTCAAATATGGGCGGCGCTTTCATTTTCCCAAAAGGAGGTGATGCCCCATGATCTGCGTCTATCCTGCTGACTGCACTGATTTTTCGTCCAATGGCAATGGGGCGTTATCTCCACTGACAGCCATCGTAACAGAAACCTTGAATGGCGAATATGAACTGCAACTGGTACACCCCATCGACGAAGCCGGGAAATGGCAAAGGTTGGTGGAAGGTTGCATCCTTCGGGCTCCTGTACCTGCTGCTATGACGCCACGGGTCAATTTCACCGCGCCGGGTGACGATAATCGTACAGAAGTATGGCGGATCCATACGGACTTCGCTGGAGCAGAAACCCGGAAAGGGACTCTCAATCTCCGGAGTGGTCCTGGACGGGATTACAAGATCCTCGCAGCTTATAAGAATACCGCACTGGTTCAGGTTATTGCAAAGACAAATGCCAGCTGGTATGAGGTTACAGCACCTGACGGTAAGCACGGATATATGTCCACTACTTACCTGGTGTTTGATCATGCGGAAGGGTCTGCATCCCAAGCGACGTCTTCTGTTGTAAAAGCCCGGCAGCTGAGGGATCAGCCTTTTCGTATTTACCGAGTAGTTCCGGAACTAAAACAGATTACCGTATATGCTCGGCATATCTTTTATGATCTGCTTGACAATATGATCAAGTCTTACAAGCCCTCACCCTCCGTGGTGGGGGCTTCTGTTGTGCAGATGCTTTCCTCCTCCTGCTTGTCTGATCATGATTTTACTTTTTATTCCGACCTGAATAGCAGAGCCGAAGATGTTGAATTTGAGAATATAAATCCCGTGGATGCACTGCTGGGCGAAGGCGGTGTGGTCGAGAAGTACGCAGGAGAGGTGATCCGAGATTGGTGGGATGTTTTTGTCGTTCAGCGTGTCGGTCAGGACAGCAACGTACAGATCCGGCAGGCAAAAAACCTGCTGGGGATCAGTTATGACATAGATCTGACAGACGTTGTCACTCGAATCATGCCAACTGGCGAGGATGCAGATGGAAATGTGCTGTATCTGCCGGAGCTCTTTCTTGACAGTCCGCTCATCAGTCATTACCCGCATCCGAAATGGATTCATCTCGCAGTTTCGGAAGCAAAGGAAAAGACTGATGGAGATGACACGAAGACGAAGGCTGAATGTTATGCAGCCATGCGGGAAGCTGCACAGGCACAGTTTGACGCCGGGTGCGATACGCCTACAGTGACCCTGACCGTCAGCTTTATTAACTGTGCGGATACAGAGGAATACCGGGAATATGGCTTCCTGCAGAACATTTTTCTGGGCGATGTGGTGCAGGTCATAGCGCCTCGAATCGGTGTGTGGGTTTCCATGCGGATGACGCAGTATACCTATGATTGCCTGACAAAGAAATACACCAGCATGACTCTGGGTACTGCTGCGGCTACCATGGAGGGCAGCGTGATCACCGCCCGGCAGCTGCCCTCTGGGATCATTACCGGGAGCAAACTGGCCATTAATTCCGTTGGTTCTGGCGCACTGCAAAACGGCTCTGTCGGGGCGCTGCAAATCCAGACAGCGGCTATTGATACAGCGCATATCCGGGATGCGGCCATTGCCACGGCGAAGATTGCCGACGCAGCGATTGAAAGGGCGAAGATCGCTGAAGGCGCAATTGGCGCTGCCCAGATCGAGGATGCAGCAATCACTCGCGCCAAGATTGGGGATGCCGCCATTGGCACAGCGCAGATCGAAAACGGTGTGATCACCTCCGCGCATATCGGTGCCGGGGAGATTCAGGAGGCCAATATCCATGACGGTGCTATTACTCATGCGAAGATCACGGATGGTGCGATCCGGAATGCACACATCCAGAACGGAGCAATCGATAATGCGAAGATAGCGGATGCAGCCATTACCAATGCCAAGATTGCCGGAGCGGCTATTGGCACTGCAAACATCCAGGACGGCGCAATTGTCCGGGCAAAAATCCTTGACGGCGAAATCGTCACAGCGAAGATTGCGGATCTGGCAGTCACCTCCGGGAAAATCGCTGATCTGGCAGTCACGACAGCCAAGATTGCACAAGCTGCCATTACCAATGCTCAAATTGCCAATGCTGCCGTGGATACGGCCCAGATCGCCTTGGGTGCCATTACTGCAGCCCTGATCGCCCATGGCGCGGTTGGAACCGCCCAAATTGCCGACGCCAGCATTACCGATGCCAAGATTGTCTCTTTGAACGCAGACGTGATTACTTCCGGTACCCTGGCCACGGAGAGACTCATCATCCGAGGTGATGATGGCCTGATCTACGAGATCAATGCCCAAGCATCCGGGCTCTCTGTACAGGAACTGCAGCAAGAGAAATACAGGCAGCAGCTGAGTGGAACCGTGCTGGTGGCCCGATCGGTGACAGCGGAGCAGATTGCTGCAGCGACGATCACAGCAAATGAGATTCTTTCCGGTACAATCACCGGCGACAAGATTGCCGCTGCCACGATCGAAGGTTCGAATATCAAGGCGGGGGCCATCACCACCACCCATGTGTCCTCAGATTTCGGACAGACTCTGGATTTGTCCAGTAACACAGGGATCAACCAGCGGGTGGAGAGGGTATACTCGGATATGGATGAACTGGTGGGTTTTCGGATTGAAATCATATCTACATCAGATATCCTGTCAGAGGATATTCAAACAACCACACTGACAGTCCGGGTTTGGCACGGAAGCCAAAACGTGACTGAGGACATCCCCGCTGTCCGATTTCAGTGGAAACGCCAATCTGCGGACAGTACTGCGGATGCTCTCTGGAATGCTGCCCATACAGGTATGAAAAGTATTGTGCTAACCACCAGGGATGTGCTGTACAGCGCCACATACGACTGCGAACTATTAAAGGAGGAGACTTGACATGCCTATCATCGCAACCGGATCGAAAACGATCATCGACCTCAGTGACGGCAAATCGCTGTCCTGCTACCTGGGTGCAAACCAGCCCCGTACCCAGATCCATGACGTGAATGCTTCAAGTTACAGTCCGGATTGGACTACCACAGCCGGTAGACTGGTGATTACGCCTGTCATCTATGCCAACCAGACTGCCGTCGCCTTGAACGCTTCTGGTTTAACGATCACGTGGAAAAGAAAAGAAGGCTCTGGCTCTGAGGCAAACCTGGCCACCGGTGAAACCGTCAGCGGCAATATTCTGACCGTCAATCAGAACAAGCTGTCCTCTATTGCCAGCGGGCTTCTAACGTACATTGCCTATGTTGCTTACGTTGATCCTGATACGGGATTGACCATCAATGCTACGGCAGATGTCTCCTTCGCCCTGATCAAAACTGGGCAGAATGCTAAATCCGCCTGGATCAGTGGAGAACAGGTTTTCAAGTATGATAATGAGGGTACGGTCTCTCCCACGCAGATTACCTTGACCGCTAATCTGCAGAATGTGACCATGGTCAAATGGCAGTATAAGAATTCCTCCGGAACCTGGACAGATTACCCGACCACCAGTGATAATGCCAATATCACAGGGACTACACTCATTGTAAAGCCTACGCATTCCATTTGGGTCGGGGAAACAGCCACACTCCGAATCACGACCAGCGATGCCTCCATTGGAGATACCACTTCCATATACAAAGTGACGGATGGTGCAACGGGTGGTCAAGGTAATCCAGGGCAGAATGCTTCTGTCGTTTTCCTGACGAATGAGAACATAACTTTCGCAGCAACGAATGCTGGTAAGGTTGCCGCCACTACCAAGACCTGCAATGTGGTGGCCTATGCCGGTACAACGAAGGTTACACCCACTGTGGGCACACCCACGGGACAGCCCTCAGGCATGACCATTTCTGTGGGCAGCGCTTCCAATAATGAGATTCCGTTGACGATCACGATCGCCGCAAACTCTACACTGGGCGGGAGCGGGCAGCTGAACGGTGTGGTGAACGTGCCCATTACTTCACCTGTCAGCACCACGCTGCAGATCCAGTGGAGCAAGGTCAATACCGGAGCTTCCGGCACCACCCCTGTCGTTTTCTCACTGTATGCGCCTCAAGGGACAGTGTTCAACAATGGAGAAGGTTCCCTCACCATACAGACGGCGGCTTATTCCGGCACAACGGCCATCACCAGCGGAGCAACCTATGCTTGGGCAAAGTACACGAGTGGTTCCTGGGTAACCATCTCCGGACAGACCGGTGCGACGCTCACGGTCAATGGTTCCGATGTAGTAGGCATGGCGTCCTTCCAGTGCACCATGACCTATTCCAGTAAAACATATAAGGACGTCATCACACTCATCGATAAAACCGACAATTACCAGGCAGACATCGACAGTACAGCGGGCGATGTTTTTAAGAATACCGTAGGAACGACGTGTCTTGTTTGCCGCTTGTGGCAGAATGGTGGTGAAGTTGATCCTCTGAAAAGCACTACCTTTTCTGCCACTGCGCCTTCTTCTCCAGCCACAGGGGATTTCTACTACAAGATTGACACCACGACGCCCGCAACAGCACTCATGCGCTACAGCGGCTCAGCCTGGGTGGATGTTACCACAAACGCCACATATAAGCATACAAAAAATTACACTTGGTATCGCCGGGACAAGAATGGAAATCCGTTGGATAATGGTGCTGCCTTTGCAACAGGGAAAGTGATCTATGTTGATGGTGATGATGTGGATGTGAAGACCGTGTTTGTGTGCGAGGTCGAATAATGCTACCCTATCGATTTGGGGAGGAGGTGACCGCCGTTGATTGCATGCGCACAATTTACCATTTCCGATCTCAATGATGCCTCCAATGAGATCATCGTCGGCACACAAACAGGCGCAACTGCATCCTGGACCGGTGTGGCCAGTTTCTCCGAATTAAGGGATGGTCAACAGATCGTGTATTGGCTGCCCTATGCCGGAGCCAGTAACGTCACACTGAATCTGACGCTATCAACGGGGCAAACAACAGGAGCAATTCCTTGTTACTATGGCGGAACTACAAGATTAAGCACTCACTATGCGGCAGGGAATGCAATCCGTCTGATCTATCTCGTTGATACGCCTATTGCCGGAGAAACATATACCGGATGGTGGGCAGACGCCAATTACAACACCAATACCAACACCTACGACCGTATCCGCATGAACAACTCCACCAAAGCAAAGACAGCCATCACTGCTGCCCATTTGGTTGTTGGGGATGCAAGCGGCTACTATCATTTGGCCGGTGGTTGTTCATTTGACGTCAATAAACCAATCCTTTATGCTGCTTCTGCCATAGCGGTCAATAAAACAGGAACCGATAACTATCTCTGTTATCCATCCGTAAACCTGCGCACAACAACCGGCAATTCAAGCTGGACAAAAACAGCCTATGAAACCTGTTATCTTGTCGGTACATTAAGCGGACAAACTTTCACGGTTGCCTCCACAGATTGGCTGGTCACTGCACCTTCTGATCCCACAGGAACGCTGGTCTTTATCTCTCTGGGCTATATGGCCAGTACATATCAGATGTATCTATACCCGGAACATCCGATGTTCCGCATGGTGAATGGTGTGCTGACAGCTATTTCACAAATGGCCTATGAAGCCTCTGAGGCCATTGCGCATCTGGAGGTTGGCGGAAGGAACTACATCCTCCAATCGGATGTGGAGGCAGAGTCAAAGACCTATAAGATTTGGGATTATGACGTATCCGAACCGTTAATGGCTGGACAGGAATACACTGTTTCCATGTGCGTTACGCCTGCTGCAGACGTAACTGCTTATGGGATATGGCTGAGCAGCGGGTACGCAAAACAATGCCAAATGACCGTCTCAGGAGTTGCCAGGCAAATCGTTTCCCAGACTTTTGTCGCATCCTACTATTCAGGCAAAACACCGGATGATAATCCCGCATATGCAATCGTTCAGGTATACCGGCTACCTTCTCTGGCATCCGGTGAAGAATCAGATACGTCCAAGATTCACTGGATCAAGGTTGAGAAAGGCAATCGGGCAACTGACTGGACTGCTGCGCCCGAAGATGCGGAAGAATCGCTGGAAATGAAGCTTACGGCAGTTCACGCACAGATCAGTACGGAAGCCGACAGTATCCGCCAAGAAGTACAGGCGACCTACGCTGCGGCTTCTGACCTGAATTCTGTTCAGCAGCAAATGACCACCCTGTCCGAGCAAACAGAAAACGGCATGACCTGGGCGATCACCCAGATCAATCAGCTGCAGAGCGATCTCACGCAGGGCCAGCAGGCAACGAATGCGCAGCTGCAGCTGATCCAGACCTATATGACATTCACCAACAACGGGCTGATCATTGGCAAGGCGGGAAACCCGTTCACGTTCCGGGTGATCAACGACAGACTGTCGTTCTATATGAACGATACAGAGGTCGCTTATCTCTCTAACAATAAACTGTATGTGACCCAAGCGGAAATCCTCACACGTTTACAGATCGGTAAATTTGCTTACGAGCCCCAGACCAACGGCAACTTGTCTATCGTTTATACCGGATAAAGGAGAATCATCATGGCTACAGCAACATACACAGCATCCCTGCGTACCCGGAAAGCCAACAGCTCCAGTAATGTGAAAACCAGTGCAGCAGGACAAGAGTATTACGAACCGTCCTACAACTATGTGGGGATCATATGCTTTAGTTCCATGAACCTGACCGGAAAGGTAATTACCGGAATCAGCCTGACAGTGCATGCCCAGCAATCCGGCCCTGGCGCAGGCCACTCCAAAACGGTGTATTGGAAGAAATCCAAATATCAGGAAGTGTCTAGATCCGGTATTACAGGGGCTAACTATGTGGGTGATGCGCTTGGTACATTCACGGGATCTTTCTACAACAATACAACCACAAATACATTGTCCGGAACAGTGCTTACCAATACGGCGGAGTATATTGCTCTGGGTAACAATACATTTACAATTTATAATCCAAGCCCGACACAAACTGAGCAGGGATACTCTTCCAATTACCTGATCTGGGATTCTGTAACCATGACGGTTACCTACCAGGAAAGTGCTTCCTCGCCGACTGTTTCTTCTTCCAGTGTGGATATGGGTACTGCAGTCACCATCTACACAAACAGGGCATCGACCTCTGCTACACACACACTCACCTATACCATTGGTTCATCCTCCGATACCATTGCGACGAATGTCGGTGATTCCACCTCCTGGACTCCTGCTTTAACTTTGGCATCACTGATTCCTAATGCCACCAGTTGTACTTGCACTATTACTTGTACCACCTATTATGGTGGAACAGCAACTGGCAGTCACACATGTACGCTTACATTAAATGTTCCAACTTCTGTAGTGCCCAGTATTTCCTCAGTGACCTATTCAGAGGCAACCAGTGGTGTCGCAGCGCAGTTCTCTGCTTATGTGCAGACGAAAAGCAAACTTGCTGTCACCATCACTGCAGCCGGAGCTCGGGGAAGCACAATCACTTCTTACCGTACTATTCTGGATGGAAGCACATATTCTGCTTCCTCTTTTACGTCCAATGCGCTCATGACCTCCGGAAGCCTTACCATGACTGTTATTGTCACCGACAGTCGGGGGCGAACAAAATCCACTACCAAAACAATCACGGTCCAGGCCTATGCGACACCCTCTATAACCAACTTAAAGGCGGAACGCTGCAACAGCGATGGTAGCGCACCGCAGACGGATGGAACGAAAATCCGTATGACCACTGCGGGTTCTGTTTCCTCTGTGAATAGCCACAATACCATCTCCTGTAAAATCTACTATAAGCAATCAACAGCTACCGCCTGGACACAGACTACCACGCTGACGCCTTCCAATTACGCGGTCAGCGCCACCAACCTGCTGCTCTCGCCAACTTTTGACGTCCTGAAAAGCTATGACGTCAAGGTGTCGCTGACGGACTTTTTCACCACTGTGGAACAGATTGTGAGCGTCGGTACTAAGCAGGTGATGATGGACTTTCTGCAAGACGGATCAGGTATTGCTTTCGGGAAAGTAGCCGAGGAAGCAGGATATGCTGAATTCGGCTGGCCAGTCAAACTCTCGACAGCACTACCCATTGCTCAGGGCGGGACTGGCCAAACCACTGTCGCTGCAGCACGAAATGCACTGGGGCTGGGAAACACTTCCGGCGCTCTCCCGATTGCAAACGGTGGCACCGGCAAAACGACGGTGGCCGCTGCCCGGAACGCACTGGGGTTAGGAAACACCAGCGGCGCAGTCCCTGTTGCCAACGGTGGCACTGGCGCAACTACTGCCGCAGATGCTCGAACGAATCTTGGGATTACTCCTGCAAATATTGGCGCAGCAGCCAGTTCCCACAATCATGCTGCCAGCAATATCACTTCCGGAACAATCGCTGCCGCCCGTTTGCCTTTCAAAGTACAGTACGGGTCTACAACAGTAAGCGGCGTATCCTGGTCTACCGTGTCACTCTCGGGCTTTTCTGCGAAACCGATCATTGTTGTCTCGTTTGCAAATAACGCATCATCCAGCGGCATTAACGTGCTGAAAACACAGAGCGAATCCGCGTCCAGCTTCCAAGTGTGTATGGCAGGCTCAAGCGGCAGCGGAAGCAGAACAGTGAACTGGATTGCCATCGGCACATAATGAAAGCAGCGTAATCACACGGAATTAACCCGTTCTCAACATGAGGGCGGGTTTTCAAATATCAAAAAAATGAGGAGGAAAAGACTATGCAAGACTTCACCATTCATTTGGTCTGGGCAAAGGTACAGGCCGCCATTACGGCATTGGGCGGGTGGCTCGGCTACTTCCTGGGCGGCATGGATGGGCTGCTGATTGCACTCATTGTCTTTGCTGTCCTTGACTACATCACCGGTGTGATGTGCGCTATTGAGGACAAAACCCTGTCCTCGGCTGCCGGATTTCGCGGGATTGCACGAAAGGTGATCATTTTCATGCTGGTGGGTGTCGGGCACATTTTGGATACCCATGTTGTGGGTACCGGCTCTGCGCTGCGTACAGCCGTGATCTTCTTCTATCTCTCGAACGAAGGCATTTCCCTATTGGAAAATGCGGCACACCTTGGACTGCCCATTCCTGAAAAGCTGAAGGCAATCCTGGAGCAGATTCACTCCCGCAGCGAAAAGGATGAAAAGAACATGACCGACCAGGGCGACGGCGAATAACCGCCGTCCCTTTTCCTTTTTGGAGGTAGCATAATGTCTGAAAGAATCAATACGCCCTTCACCAATGAGCACTTCGCTGACTGGTGCCTGAAAATGGCGGAGAAGAAGAGCCCATACTGGTTTGGAACGTGTGCCTATAAGGCTTCCTCTTCGCTGCTGTCCAGCAAAACACACCAGTATCCTTCCCATTATGGTTCCAGCCGCACGCCCCGATATAAACAGGATATTGCCGACAAGCAGGTGGTGGCCGACTGCGTGGGAGGCTGCAAAGGCTATGCCTGGACGGGCGGTGGCATCGGCGTGCTGGAGTCCATTGGCAATGATCAGAAGTACACCAGCAAGTATGGTTCCAACGGCTGCCCGGACAAGTCCGCCTCCGGCATGTTTGAATACTGCAAGAAGAAGGGCATGGATTGGGGCACCATCGGCACCCTGCCGGAGATCGTCGGTCTGGCGCTTTTCACGGACGGCCACATTGGCTATTATGTCGGCAACGGCTACGCTGTGGAATGGCGCGGCTTCAACTACGGCTGCGTGAAGACCAAGGTAAAGGACCGCACCTGGAAGAACTGGGCCAAGCTGCCGTTCATTGATTATGGCGATGGTTCCGTCAACACTCCGTCTCCTGCAACCATCTATGTGTTGGGTTCCCGTTCTCTGAATAAGGGCACCACCGGCTCAGACATCAAGACCCTGCAGGAGCTTCTGAACCAACTGGCCATCGTCACGCCCACTCTATCTGTAGACGGTGACTTCGGCAGCAAGACCGAAGCCGCTGTGAAAGCTTTCCAGAAAAAGTCCGGCATCAAGCAGGATGGCATCTATGGTGACGAGACTCACAAGGCTCTGATGGGCGCTGTGGCTGACAATGACGCTGGTAAAGCCGCTCAGCCCACCACGCCGGATCAGCCCATCACAGAGCTTGTGGAGGCCGTCACGGAGCCTTCTACCCCTGTCACCACGGCTCCTTCCAAGGTTGTCATCGTCTGCTCCAGCGGCACGGTGAACATCCGCAAGGGCAACAGCACCGCTTTCTCCCGGATCACCGCTGTGAAGAATGGTACGGTGTTTGCTTACATCGCCACGGCGGTGAATGGCTGGCACGCCGTCCTGCTGGAGAATGAGATCGGCTGGGTGTCGGGGAACTTCTCCAGGGTCGAAAAAAAACCCGTTTGAACGGCGAAGCTCCCAGGTCACACTTTGTGATCTGGGGGCAACTATTGTCTTATGCAAAAATCCCTGCTTATATCCTCAAACAATTCTTTCATCTATTACACATCGTATTCTACTAAAGCCCCGCCACAGATTGCTCCATGGCAGGGCCTTTGCTTACGCCTTTAGTGGTCATTACGCTTCCAGCGTTTCGATTATCTCGTCAATGCTCTTTCCGCTGCGGGCAATGGCCTTCATCAGCCGCTTTCGTTTCTGATCCTCTTCGCTTTCTTTCAAAGCTTGAAGCTCCCGCTTCTTCTCCTTCATCTGTTCCTTGAGGATGCCGATTTCAACTTCAACCGCATTGGTTCTCTTTTCAAGCTGCCGCATGAGCTTATCTTCCTTTTGCTCGGCGGAGAACTTCTTTTTCTTTGGTGGCTCCAGTGAACCTACTTTGTGCGCATGGCTCATGGTGCCATACCATGTTAGGCTTTGACCACAGCATGAGCAATGCTCCACATACTCATATTCAAAGGCACTGTGACAATTGGGACAGAGGAACCAGCCTTGGTTATCCAGTTCACAGACGAGAAGGGGAACGCGGAAAGTAACGCACTTTTCCAAGAGCCTGAACTCTGCAGTAGAAAACTGTACGTCAAAAACAGCGCTTTTACGCGATCCGTTTTTTCTCTATCTGAGTACCGCTTTGAGCATTTCCAGTTACTCTCGCTTCCTCAGTGATCAACCTTGCCAACAGTTCTTTGATGGCTTTCTTCTCTCTATAGTTCATACGCGCCTCAGTTCACAACAACGCTGGTGGTGGTGACGGATTTGAATTCCGATCCACTTGTCCCATCAGCAAATGTTTTTGCGCAATAGAACGTCGCCCTTACGCGATACCGTTCGCCAGCCACGCCCTGGAAGTTCACGCCGTAGGTGCAGTACATGGCATTGGTGCGGGTTTGGCCGGGAATATCGCCTGTAATATCAACCCAATAATTTCCTTCGTCTGTTTCGATATATTTCTGGACATGGAATACCGCCACACCGATTTCGTCACAGATGCCCATACCTGTCGTGGTGAACGTGATATGCAACACATGACCACCATTGTCATTAATCACACAGCCATAGCTGGAGAAATAATCACTTGATAAGGTTCCATCAGGGATATTCACGGCGGCCGATGCGGACATACACATTCCGAACAATAAGCAAATTCCCAGGGCTAAGGATAGTAACTGTTTCATTGTTTTCAGACCTCTCCATATTTATTGGAGCTGAGTAAGTCGGTTCTCAATTTATTCCTCCGATGATCTGATTCAATTCATCCAAAGTGATTGTTCCCGAAAGAGTATAATGTGCCTCCTTATCCACCCAAGACACTGACTGAGTATCTTCATGACCATTATGGTAGAAAGAGACTTCTATCATTCCTATATATCTCTTCTCATCTACTTCAAGAGTGGTTTCAAAATCATACTTGATTCCAGCACTTTCAGTCTTAAAGATGCTCAAATTGTAAGATAGCCAATCATCGCCATCGACATACGCAAAGTTGAAAGTATCCATCGCTTGCGTCGGATAGAAGCTACCTTCCATAAACGAGAATCGTTCTGGAATACCACTGAGCTTGATAGAATATCCCTTATACTTTTCAGGAATCTCATCCATTGAATTGAAGATTCTCATCTCCCCCTCATCCAGGGCAAATGCATACTCTTCCTCAAACATCGGTTCTACATCGTCACCTAACTTGATGCCGAAGGTTTCTGTAATGGGCTGCAAGAGCTTCAACAAAAACGTCCATCGTGTCGCTTTTGCTGTTCCAAGTGATACATAGAACAGAATGACTACTGCAGCAGCTACCAGACCGATATTGCGGAGAACAATGAACCAAGGCTTCTTTTTCGTCACAGCGCTACCTTGATGTGTTTTCTCCTCTCCACTATGGAGAGCATCGATCTTCTTCTCCAACCGCAGCCAACTGGTATTGATTTCATCCTCGCTGACCTGTTCTGGTTCCAGTTCGGATAGTATGTCTTCCACCAGTTGCATGTCAATCTGATCTTTGGGTTTGCTTAATTCTTCTTCTAACAATTCGTTTAGCCTGTCCTCCGTCACCCCCTCGGCACTCAAATAATTCAGGACTCTTTTTTCCTCATCACGGTTAGCGTTCGGCATCTTTTACACGCTCCATTCCTTATATTTGTCGAGGAAAGGATATTATTACAACAAGCAGCAAAAAAAGTACTTTTTCGATATTTTTCCTGATACGATATAAGCGAACGTATATATTGCCCGGTGTTAATCCTGTCCTCTCACTGATCTCATCCACTGTTTTCTTCTTCACAGCGAAAAGATAGAGAATTTCGTAATCCTTGTCCTTTAGCTCCTGCTTCAAGGCCACAAGATCATCAATTTCATCAGAGAATGAGGGTACGGATTCTTTAGGCTGTATTTCTTCTATTTTCTTCACACGTGCATTATACTTGCTGAAGTGGTTCATAATGATGTTCTTCAATGTCACCATGATCCATTTCTCAAGGTGATCCTGAATTTGATCATCCTTTTCCACAGCTTTGAGAAAGGCTTGATGCACAAGGTCTTCTGCCCCATCTACACTACCAGTATAGGCCATCAATTTTCTCTTCGCGTAGCTAAGATATGTTTTATAGTTTTCCTTGTACACTTCTTCAAGTTTTCTTTTGTGATCCTCATCCATTTGGAATCCCCACTCTCGTTTTTGTATATTATGGTAATATTATATATTATTTTTATAGGGTTGACAACAGTTTTTCTTTTTTTGATGCAAAAAGGTGGAAATATCACCAGATCTACCATTACCATTTATACCTTGGGACTGAGTTCTCCAAAATAGATTTCTACCAGCTCATATTTTCAAGAACTTGTAATACTACCTGAACCAGCAACCTCAAACTGAATGTGCCCATAGAGCCGTCCAACCCTTTTACCCCGACTGACTCCCTTCAAAAGAAAGCTTGCCTACCAAAGCGACTATCATCGTCCACTCTATCGGCACGGTGAACATCTGCAAGGACAACAGCACCGCTTTCTCACGGATCACCGTTGCGAAGAATGGCACGGTGTTTGCTTACATAGCCACGGCGACGAATGGATGGCACGCCGTCCTCCTGGAGAATGAGATTCGGCTGGGTACCGGGGGAACTTCTCCAAAGTCGAATAAAAACACCCCTTTTAAACACCACAGCCCCCAGACCACGCTTCTTGATCTGGGGGCAATGAATTATTCCTTATAGTATTCTTTGTACCACTCTGCAAAGGCCCGAAGCCCTTCCCGGATGCCGATGGATGGCTTGAAACCGTAGTCCCGTTCCAATCCCGTACTATCGGCGTAGGTCACGGGCACGTCGCCGGGCTGCATACCCACCAACTTGCGGTGGGCTTCAAAGTCATAATCCTTCGGCAGCACGCCAGCGCGTACCAATTCTTCCTGAAGCGTGCTGATGTAATCCAGCAAGTTTTCCGGTGTGCCGCCGCCGATGTTATACACTGCATAGGGCGGCAAAGGCAGCCCATCTTCGCCGTTCGCTTTTTCTGGTGCGCCCTGCATCACGCGCAACACGCCTTCCACGATATCATCCACAAAGGTGAAATCCCGCTTGCAGTTGCCATAGTTAAAAATGGAAATGGTCTTGCCCTTCACCAGCTTCTGCGTGGCACTAAAATAGAACATATCCGGGCGGCCTGCCGGGCCGTACACCGTAAAGAAACGCAGACCGGTGGAGGGGATGTTGTACAGCTTGGAATAGCTGTGGGCCAGCAATTCGTTGCTCTTCTTGGTAGCGGCGTACAGACTGACGGGGTTATCCACCTTGTCATCCGTGCTGAAAGGTACTTTCTTGTTGCCGCCGTATACGCTGCTGCTGGAAGCGTACACCAAATGCTCCACAGGATTGTGACGGCAGGCTTCCAGGATGTTATAAAAGCCGATCAAGTTGCTTTCGATGTACACGTCGGGATGATCGATGGAATAGCGCACGCCCGCCTGCGCCGCCAAGTTCACCACCACGGCGGGCTTGTATTCCACAAAAACACGGTCGATCAGCGCCTTATCCGCAATGCTGCCCTTGATGAAAACGTGCTTCACCGGGCTGTTTTCCGCCGCCTTTTCGATCAGTGACAGGCGGTATTCCTTCAACTTCGGATCATAGTAATCGTTCATATTGTCCAGGGAAATCACCGTGCCTGCAGCCATTTTCTTGAGCAATCGCAGCACCAGGTTCGCGCCGATGAAGCCCGGTGAACCGGTGACCAGGATGGTTTTTCCGTTCAATTCCACTTGCTGCTTCATTTTGTGATCCCCCTATACGTTTCCTGCACTTTTTGATAGCTTTCCAGGTTGCCAATGTCATAACGGCTGCCGGGCATTTCCATGCTGTGCAGCGTGGAGTGCCTGCACATCCAGGCCACCAAGCTTCCCGGCGCGTCGGTGCCGCAGCCATCGGTGATGGCGTCCTTGACCTTCCGTACATCCTCCGCCTTGTAGAAATAGAAGGGTGGAGTGCACCAGTTGGATTTGGGCAGAGCAGGCTTCTCCTCCAGGGAGAGCAGCAGATCATCGCCGCCCAGCTCCGAAACTCCGCTCTTGCTCAGGCGCTTGGGATCGGCTTCATAATATCGCATGGTGCAGGAAGTGTTCTTTTCTTTGGCGTACTGGATGAACCTGACCAGTGAGAAATCCAGCACGTTGTCCCCGGCGATAATCAGCAGATCGTCATCCAGCTTGAGTTGGTCGATGGCGAACTGGATGTCGCACACCGCGCCCAGGCGCGTTTCATTGGTGCTGGTGCCGTCGTCCACCACCGTGATGGGCAGCACATGGGCATCCGCCCACGCCTGAAAATGAGGCGCGAATTTATGATTGGAAATCACGATATACTCATCTACCAAGCCACTGGTATGGATATCCTCCAGCAGCCAATCCAGGATCGTCTTCTCCCCCACCTTCAGCAGCGGCTTGGGAAAGTTCTCCGTCAAGGGATACAGCCTTGTCGCGTAGCCCGCGGCCAGAATCACGCACTTCATCAATCAACCCCTCTTTATCAATAAGATCATTTTTTCTGGTTGGCGATACCGTCGGCGCTTTCACACAGGTGGAAGTTGTATTTGCCTTTCATTTCCGGGAAAGCGGTCAGGTATTCCCGCTCGACCCGTTCCGCGATGGAATCGGCCTTGGCAGGATCGATCAAAGCCATGCAGCAGCCCTTGAAGCCCGCGCCGCTGAACCGTCCGCCATAGATGCCATTCGTTTCCCGCATGATCTCATACAGCCTGATCTGCTCCGGCGCGCCGCTTTCCCAGTTGTGGATGCTGCTCCACCCGGATTCAAAGGACAGCCTGCCGTATTCCTCCAGATCGCCCCGCCGCCATGCTTCAGCGCCTGCTTCCACCCGTTCAAATTCGGTATACCAATGTTCGCAGCGCTTGGCCCAGCTTACGGGCAGCTTTTCTTTATACGCCCGGTAGATGTTCACGCTGACGTCTCGCGCGTTGGCCTGATTGAACTTTCCATACTCAAAGCCTGCAAATGCCTGCAGCGCGTATACGCCTGCCCGCAGCTCGTCCACTCTCATGTTGTACTTGCTGCCAGCCAAAGAGTGCTCCAGACCGGAAAAGAAAATGGCAATCTGATAGGGTTTCATGGAGGGGTTAGTGGGGATCAGCTCATAGCAGTTGTCCTTGCAGTCCAGGTAAAGAAGGTGGCCCTTCTTGCTCAGCACCTCGCAGCTCTGATCCAACGTGCCCACATTGACCCCAACATAATTCTTTTCCGCGTCAAAAGCCACGTCGATCAGCGTCTGAGGCGGCAGCTTGATGCTATTCACCTTACACAAAGCATCCAGGAAAGCCAGGATGACCGCAGCAGAAGACGACAGACCGCCTATCGGCAGGCTGCCCTCAATCACGCCGCATAAGCCGACTGTCAGCGGATATTCCTTTGCCAGCGCCCATGTGGCCCCGCGCAGGTAATCCGCCCAGTCGCCGGTTTTATCACCAATCTCCCGAATATGCCACTGGGCGCGTTTGGGAAACTGCAGGCTGACCATCTCAATCACGCCGTTCTGCTTGGGACGAAACGCGATATGGATGCCCTTGTCAATTGCCAGACCGGTGATCTTGCCCAGGTTATGGTCGCTGTGGGCGCCGATGGGGCAAATACGATACGGGGAAAAAGAGATTCCTTCAGCGCTCCGGCTGTAGATTTCGTAGAATTTTTCTTCACACAGCATGGCTTAATCCCTCCTGAATAGATCGCGTGTGTATACCTTTTCCTGTACGTCGTCCAGCACGGCGTCATACCGATTGGCAATGATGCACCCACACATCCGCTTGAATTTTTTGAGATCATTGATCACCAGGGACCCGAAAAACGTGCTGCCGTTTTCCAGGGTCGGCTCATAAATCACCACCGTTGCGCCTTTCGCCTTGATGCGCTTCATCACGCCCTGAATGCTGCTCTGCCGGAAGTTATCGCTGTTGGCTTTCATGGTCAGGCGGTACACCCCTACCACCGTTTCCTTTTGCCTTTCTTCCTGCTTCGTTGAGTAATCGGCTGAAGCCGTATACGTTCCGGCAATCTCCAGCACGCGGTCCGCGATGAAGTCTTTCCTGGTGCGATTGCTTTCCACGATGGCCTGAATCAGGTTTTCCGGCACGTCCTGATAATTAGCCAGAAGCTGTTTTGTATCTTTCGGCAAACAGTAGCCGCCATAGCCAAAGGAAGGATTGTTGTAATAATCTCCGACGCGAGGATCAAGGCACACGCCCTTGATAATCGGCGCCGTTTGCAGCCCCTTCACCTCGGCATAGGTATCCAGCTCGTTGAAATAGCTGACGCGCAAAGCCAAATAGGTATTCACAAACAATTTGGTCGCTTCCGCCTCGGTATAGCCCATGAACAGCGTATCGATATTCTGCTTGATGGCGCCCTGCTGCAGCAAAGCAGCAAAGGTCTCCGCCTGCGGGCGGGTTTGTTCATCACAGCCCACAATGATGCGGCTGGGATATAGGTTATCGTACAACGCTTTGGACTCTCGCAGGAATTCCGGACTGAAAATGATGTTATCCGCATTGAGCTGCTTACGAATGTGTTCCGTATAGCCCACGGGAATCGTGGACTTGATCACGATCGCAGGCTTGTTCTCCCGTTCAGCGGTACTCTCCAAAATCAACTTCAATACAGACTCCACAGCAGAGCAATCGAAAAAGTTCTGCTTGGGATCATAATTCGTCGGCGTCGCAACGATAACAAAGTCGGCGTCCGCATAGGCAGAAGCGCCGTCTGTCGTAGCAGTGAGGTTAAGCTGACGCTTTCCTTCCTTGGCTTCTGCGAGGAACTTCTCGATGTATTCATCCTGAATAGGAGACACATATCGATTCAGTTTCTCCACCTTTTCCGGCACGATGTCCACCGCCGTCACATCGTTATGCTGGGCAAGCAAAACAGCCAAAGAAAGCCCAACATAGCCCGTACCAGCCACCGCGATGCGATATTGCCTGGTTATGGTAAAGGATTGCTCATCCGGCGATACAAACAAAAGCGCAGGATTGAACCTCAGCACTTCCGACAGCGCAAAAAGCTGATCTGCCGAAGGCGTGTAATCCCCCGTTTCCAGTCTGGAGAGAATGGAGCGATTCATGCCAACGGCAGATGCAAGCTGTGCCTGTGTGAGCTTCTTGGCTTTTCGGGATGAAGATACCGTTTCAGAAAGCAGTTTCAAAGAGAGTATTTTCATTTCATAAGTTCTCCTAAATATTTGTTATCGATAGCAACTTCTATCATTGCTATCAATTATATATTATATCAAAAATGCGTTGAAATTGTCAATAACGCATATAAAAATCAATGTTATTTTGCAAAATGTGTTGCTGATGCAAACATTCATATACTCTTTGATGATTCAACAATAATGATGAAGTCTTGCTTACATTGCCTGGCAAACAGAACCCTTTGCGATATATATTTCTTCCCCAATCAATTTGTGAACGCCAGCCGGACGAGGATGACCTTGAGGACTATATCGACAGCGATTGCCAGCTCCATCCACAGATCGTCCTGATCACATTCCAAGCCCTATTCCATAATCCATTCAACAAAATCACAGGAGGAAAAAACTATGCATGTTTTTCGTATCGATCTGATCTGGACCAAGGTTCAGATCGCCATCACTGCGTTGGGCAGCTGGCTCGGTTACTTCCTGGGCGACCTGGACGGTCTGCTGATCGCACTTATCTTCTTTGCTGCCTTGGACTATGTGACCGGCGTCATGTGGCGTCATGTGCGCCATTGCCGATCACGAGCTGTCCTCCGCTGTGGGCTTCAAGGGCATCTGCTGCAAGATGCTGATCTTCATGCTGGTGGGCATCAGCCACATTCTGAATGTCCATGTCGTGTGCACCGGCTCTGCACTGCGTACCGCCGTCATCTGCTTTTACCCTAAACGATAGCTGCATTTCATCGGCCCAAGGCAACAAATCGTCAACAACAGCCAGCGGATCAGCAGCGAATCGTTCGGGAAGTACCGTCAGCAGATGATTCAGGTAAGCCTCCGGGTTCAAGCCGTTTGCCTTGTAACCGCTCAATAAACCCCACCTCGAATCAGTACCAGTTACGTGGGATAATGTTCCCAAAGCAATCCTGAGAATTCTCAAGAATTCTCGGTACACGGAGGGGACATGAAATGGGGATTGGTGTAACGGACTTGAAGCGGGAAGCCATGTTGCGGGAGTGGTCAGCAAGGATTGCCGAATGCCGCGGCAGCGGGAAGGCGGTGAAAGAGTGGTGTGCCGAGCAAGGTATCTCAGCACAGACCTATTATCGCTGGGAGAAACGCTTTGTCGAGAAGGCGAGCCAAGCAGCTCATCCTCCAGGCTCCAACGCAGTCCGGAATGCTCATGCGGGTCAACCCGGATGCTCTGCCGGGCGGAGACGAGGTCGGCGCCGGATCAGGGATCACCATCCGCCATGGGGAGAGCGTCATCACCCTGCCTGCCGGGAGCAGCGCAGAGGCTGTCGCCGACCTGGTGAGGGCGCTGAACCGCCATGCTTGACTTCAGCCGGGTTCAGAATTACTACATTGCCTGCGGCTATACCGACATGCGCAAGCAGATTGACGGGCTGGCGGCTGTGGTGGAATTGCAATTCGGGAAGAAACTGGACGAGACGTCCGTTTTCCTGTTCTGCGGGCGTCGGGCGGATCGGATCAAGGCGCTGTACTGGGATGGCACGGGATATGTGCTGCTGTATAAGCGGCTGGCGGAGAAGCGGTTTCAGTGGCCCCGGAACGAGCAGGAGCTGAAGCTGCTGACGAAGCAGGAATTTCGCTGGCTCATGGAAGGGCTGTCCATTGTCCAGAAGAAGGCCTTCGAGCCGGGAAACCCGGGAACTGTCTGTTGACCAAAAACACTGGAAATACAATGCTTCCAAAAGGGATTCGCGCTCCGAGGTCGAATCTTACAGGTGTAGAAACCTTGCAGAAGGGGCGGTGGGCGGTGTGGCGCAGGAGATGGTTCCCAAGGCAGTCGTGGACATCCTCATGCGTAAGCGATCAGTGTTCCGCGTCTGAGCCGCCAAACATCATCCGAAACGGCTCAGCCCAAGGCATCAGATCATCGACCGAAGCCTTTGGATCGGCAGCGAATCGATCCGGCAGCACCGTCAGCAGAAGGTTCAGGTAAGCTTCCGGGTTTAGACCATTTGCCTTGGCAGTTTCCAGCACGGTAAAGACAATTACGCTGGCATTGGCCCCAGCCGGGGTGTCGCAGAAAAGCCAGTTTTTTCTACCAACCACGATGGGACGAATTGCATTCTCCACCTGGTTGTTACTGATTTCAATCTCACCATGGTCAAGGAACGCGCAAAGGTACTCCCGTTGGTTTAGGGAGTAGGTGATTGCTTTTTTCAGTTTGCCTGCCGGTTTGAAGATGGTCTCCAGCCAGGCGTAGTATGCATCCACAATGGGTTTGGAAAGAAGCTGGCGCTTCTCCCGGCGCTTTTCGTCCGAGATTGAGCATCGCCACCGGGCAAATTGAGCATGGCTTCCGGCGAGGTTGAGCACGGTTTCCGGGATAATTGAGCACGCGGTAAAATGTGGATATGCAGTCCAGCGGACTGTAAATATCTACAAAGGAGGTCGGTCAGATGACGACCAACTACCGCGAGATTCTCAGGCTGAAAAGTCTGGGGCTCAACAAGACGGACATTGCAAGCGCGGCACAATGTGCCCGCAATACGGTGTCCGCAACCCTCGAGTGGGCGAAAGCCTGCGGCTTGGAATGGCCCTTGCCGGAAGGAATGAGCGGCAAGGAACTGGCAGAGAAACTGTTTCCCAGCGCGGCGGGCAAAACTGTTTTCAAAATGCCGGACTACGCTCATGTGCACCATGAGATGCAACGGCACGGCGTCACATTGACACTGCTGTGGCTGGAATACTGCGACCAGTGCAAAGCAGAAGGCGCAGTGCCGTATCAGTCTACGCAATTCAACAACCGTACCTATCAGGAACTGGCTGAGCATTACGAAACGGCCATCATTCCGGCCAGGGTACGGACTCCCAAGGATAAGGCGGCCGTGGAAGGTACTGTTGGAATCATCTCCACATACATTCTGGCCGCGCTTCGGAACCGTCAGTTTCTGTCTCTGCAGGGGCTGAATGAAGCCGTTTGGGATCGCTTGGAAAGCTTCAATCACAAACCATTCCAGAAGCGGGAAGGAAGCCGGTCTGCTGCCTTTTCGGAGGAAAAACTGTTTCTCCGTCCATTGCCGGTGCATCCTTACGAGTTGGCCACATGGAAGGTCGCAACGGTTGGTCCAAACTACCACATCGCCGTGGATCGCATGAACTATTCGGTGCCCTTCGAGTATATCCGGCAGAAGGTGGATGTACGCATTACCCGTTCCACGATTGAGGTGTTTTACAAGCAGGCAGTGGTGATTTTTCTTTCGCCTTCGATTTTGATTTTCACAATGTCCGGCTGCTCGGGTTCCTTTCGGACAACTGTTGGGATCACAGCAGGAATATCAATCTCGCCACCCTGCTTGAGCCTGTGAACCCAGGCATAAAAGGTGGAAACCTTGATGTTGTGTTGCCGACACCACTCGTAGTCTGTCAGACCGCTTTGGTGGCATTCGGTGATCAGGCGGAGCTGTTCCTCGGGGGAAGTCCGTTTACTGCGCATATCAGATGCCCCTTTCGCTTTGCAAATCAAAATGCTTGCTATCTTGCTTTTTGCAAAGTAAAATGCTTGCTTCTGATATTCTATATCCTTAGCAAGATGAATGCACTACGTGTTTATATAGTGCGCTTACGCTCTATCACAGCCACAGAGGCCATTGCTAAGGCTGAAATGCCTAGGGCTACATTCTATCGACTGGTTAAGGCCGAGGGGATATAAAAAGTCTCTAGCCTCTTTATAAATTTAAGGAAGTGTGTTATACTATGTATTGTCCTAGTCTTGATAGAGAGGTACCCGCCGAGGCTTGCGGCAAGATACAAGATGATGATTGCTCAGACTGTGAGAACTTTGAACCGTTTCTCTGGTTTATGATGGACAATGAGAACTTAAATAACGCAAAAGGAGATAATCCCTATGACAGTATCTAATGCTAATCCTCTTTTAAAAAATAAAGTACTTAGAAACTCTAGTATCGAGTTGTGTAGAATATTATCAATGCTAATGATAGTAGCTTGTCATTTTGCTACTCACGGTGATTTTAACTTTGATAAAACATCGATAACAATTCCTAGGCTTTGGTGGCATTTTATTGAAATGGGCGGAAACTTTGGCGTTGATGTATTTATTTTAATATCTGGATATTTCTTGATTAATGATACTAAGTTAACCATTAATCTAAGGAAATGTCTTAAACTTTGGGGACAAATCTTTATATATTCTATTTGTATATATATATTTGGCTTGCTAACAGGCATTATTAAGTTTTCTTCTATTCAACTAGCTAAAGCATTATTTCCAATTACTACTGGAGCTTGGTGGTTCTCTACTACATATTTTGTGTTGTTTCTAATTCATCCGTATTTAAATATGTTACTTAATAACCTTGAGAAGCGCCAATATCAGAATTATTTAGCTTTGTTATTATTGATTTGGTGTATTATTCCAACATTCACAACATACTCTTTAGCTTCTAACCCACTACTAGAGTTTGTTCTGTTTTATTCAATTGCCGGATATATAAGACTATACGGATTTGGAAAAAAACTTAAAAGCAAGCATTTTCTTTATCTTTGGTTGTTAACCACAGCATTAACTTTTCTTTCCAGTATCGTTCTTATGGTAATAGGTAGAAGAGTATCCTTGTTCTCAGAACATACTCTGCTCTTTTATGGCCGACGTTCGTTGCCAACACTCTTAAGAGCAGTATTCTTCTTTATGATATTTGAGAGAATGACAATCCCCCATAATAAATATATTAACCTTATTTCCTCAACAGCATTTGGTGTTTATCTTATACACGATAGCAAAATAATTCGTCCTTGGCTCTGGAAAACTGTCTTTGTCAATAATCAGTATCAAGCTTCATTGATTATTATACCATATTCATTGGTAGTTGTTATAGTAGTTTATATTGTTTGCTCAATTATAGACTTGATAAGGAGCCATACAGTAGAACCTTTATTTATGAGAATAGTTAATGGACGAGCAGATAAACTACTTCAACCTCTTAAGGCGATAATGAAGCATTTACGATAATCTTTGCGGTAGGCATAACAGCTTACCGCTTTTTTACGGCGGGGTAATGTGCGCCTATACCTAGTGTTACCTGCACAAATGCCCCTTTTCAGGCAAGTGCGAAATCAATCACTTTCAGCCAGTCCTGAATCTCACTTTGGAGCCAGCTGAAAAAAGAGTGCAAAAGAAGCCGCAGCTTCTTCCGCAGGTTCATGTACAGGACGCTGGCAAAGATCTCTACTTCACTGGTTTCCTTCAGTTTCATCATGATGCAGTCCAGCGTGTACCGCCGTTTCCCTGTTCCGAATTGTCTCTCGATTTCTCCGCGCTCTCCGGATTCCAGCCATTCCAGTTTTTTCTGACGATTCCGTTCAGCAATATCCTGGTGAGGCTTTCCAAGCTTGGGGCCATTCATGTGGATCCCGTGTTCCTTGCAGTACCTCAGGTTTTCCCTGGTCCGGAAAATCGTATCGGCCAGCACTCTTTGCGGATAGTGGCCATATGCTTTCCTGTATGACGCTACTGATTCCTGGAGCGTTGTGCATTCGTTGAATGCGTCCCAGCGCAAACTCTCGATTCGAAGGAAGCCATTTACGACACTCATCTCCACCTTCGCCCCGAATTCTACCTCCGCGTTCTGTTTTCCACGAACTATCGGGCGAACCCAAGGCTGAGATATGCTGACAATCCGGTTCTCAACCTTGTGGGTGTTCTTCTGGAACATCTCCTGCTGCTGGGTGAACAGGAGCCGGATCACTTCCAGGCACTGGGCTTTGTATTTGTTTAGCACCTGCTTCAGGCAATCCGGATGCTTTTTGACGATCTCATCGATGTATCCGAGATTCCGCTTCAGGTATCCAAGCTGCTGCCGAACAACCTTTCGAATCATCTTTCCTGTTTTCTTCCGCGCCTTGGAGAAGCTGTTGTATTGTTTCCTTGCAACCTTTCTGTATGTGCGCGGTTTCCGGCCTTCAGTCATTCCATGTTCATGGAGGATATCGATAATTTCTTCCGTCTTCTCGCGCGCTTCGTTCAG